>Ga0207071_1095_pt1 | contig 15602 bp, 10 predicted proteins | sample Alteio_BWMinHeat_67_FD_153531 | JGI IMG/M metagenome (GOLD analysis project Ga0207071, IMG submission 153531) | Enriched cells from forest soil in Barre Woods Harvard Forest LTER site, Petersham, Massachusetts, United States -... | ecosystem: Environmental > Terrestrial > Soil > Temperate forest >...
GTAGACATTCTTCACGTCGTCATGATCTTCCAAAGCGTTCATCAGAGTTAGCATCTGGCTGGCTGCTGCGCCCGTCAGCTTCACGTAGGTTTTGGGCAGCATCGTCACTTCCGCAGACGCTACGGGAATTTGAGCGGTTTCGAGCGCCTTCTTCACTTTTTCAAAATCCGCCGGCGCCGTTGTGACTTCAAAAATATCGGGGTCCTCGGACTTGATGTCTTCCGCGCCGGCATCCAGCGCCACAGTCATCAGCTGGTCCTCGCTTGTCTTGGCTTTTTCGACGGCCAGCAGCCCTTTAGAAGAAAACATCCAGCCGACAGAACCTGTTTCACCCAGGTTGCCTCCATGCTGCGAAAATGTTCGGCGAATTTCACCCGCCGTGCGATTCTTGTTATCCGTGGTGACTTCCACGATCAACGCCACGCCGCTGGGGCCGTAGCCTTCGTAAACCAGCTCTTCATAATTTACCCCGGGGAGCTCGCCCGTGCCACGTTGAACGGCTTTCTTGATGTTATCGGCGGGCATGTTGGCGTCTCGAGCGTCATCCATCGCTTTGCGCAGCCGCGGATTGGCCTCCGGATGTCCCCCGCCAATTTTAGCCGCAATCGTGATTTCGCGGATGATCTTGGTGAAAAGCTTTCCCCGCTTGGCGTCCGCCAAACCCTTCTTATGCTTAATTCCTGCCCAACGTGAATGCCCTGACATATCGACGGTTATTCTAACAGATTTGGGAACGGAAGTGATGCGTCGACCACACGCAAAAAATCATTGAAGGCGATAGAAAATCAGTATAGGCTGGAGGCATGCCAAAAGTGATTAAAAGGTAAGGTTCCGTATGTCGTTTGACTCCCTCGTTTACCTCATTTTTCTTGTCCTTGTTACAACTGTCTATTGGCAATTAAAAAGACAACAACAGAACATATTCTTGGTGGCCGCGAGTTGGATCTTTTACGGTTGGTGGGATTGGCGCTTTCTATTGCTCATCATTTTTACGACCAGCGCAGACTATTTCTTGGGTCATCAGATCGCACGAGCGGATCACCCGCGCCGCAAACGGCAATACTTAGTGCTTAGCCTGGTCATGAATCTAGCCGTCCTTATTACTTTTAAATACTTTAATTTCTTTACTGAAAGTCTGCGGTTCGGGTTGGATGGACTCGGCATTCATCTGGATTTTCCGGCGCTGCGGATTCTCTTGCCGATCGGGATTTCGTTTTACACCTTTGAGTCGATTGCCTATGTGGTGTCCATTTATCGGCGCGAGATCACGCCCGCGCGCTCTTTCATGGATTATGCGCTGTTTATTGCTTTCTTTCCGCATTTAATCGCCGGTCCTATTATGCGGCCCAAACATTTTCTGCCCCAGATTTATTTGGAACGACGATTTAAGTGGCGCCGCTTTATCAATGGTTTAGACCTTATTGTGCGGGGATTGGTCAAGAAAATGGTCATCGCCGATTGCATGGGTTACTATGTGGACCGCCTCTTTGCTCTTTCGCATCCGAGCACTTTGCTCATTCTTGTGGGGGGATTAGGATTTGCCATTCAGATCCTGGCCGACTTCATGGGTTATACCGATATTGCGCGGGGTTCAGCCAAGGTGTTGGGCTTCGAACTGGCGCGGAACTTCTACCGGCCTTATCTATCAACTTCCATCACCCAATTCTGGCGCCAATGGCATGTTTCATTATCTTCATGGATTCGGGATTACGTATACATTCCCTTGGGAGGCTCACAGGTCAGTCGCGGAAAGTACCTTATAAATATCTTCCTGACTTGGTTCATATGCGGGCTATGGCACGGAGCGGCCTGGAAGTATGCCGCATGGGGCTTATACCATGGAATGTTAATCGCTGCCGAAAGACTATCGGCTAAAGCGAAGGGGCCGATGGCCCTGCAGAGGATTCGCACCTTTATCCTGGTTGTCCTGGGCTGGATTATCTTTCGAGCCCCTTCGTTACGAGACGTGCGATCTTACTTTTCTTTGGATTCTCTGATCTCGTCACGCGGCGATTTTCGAATTGCCTATGTCATCCTATGCATCCTCCTATTTTATTCCCTCCCCTGGATCGTGAAGATTTTATGGGATCGTTATCGCCCGAAGATTCATCTGACGAAAATTAACCGTTGGGAAATTCGAGCGCTATCTTATGCCATGTCGGTGACATTAATATTCCTGTTCGGTAAGCTCTATTCAAATGCGTTTATCTATTTTCAATTTTAGAACGGTTTTGTCAATCGTCTACCTCTCGCTCGCTTTCGTTTTCCTGAGATTAATGCGAGCCCATAACCTGCAGCCTTTTCGACTTCCTCCGTATCATATGTCTACCTATAACTTCAGTAAATCCATTACGAGTTGTAAGCCGGACCTTATACTGATTGGCAACTCATTGCTATACGCGAACATCGACGTACCTCTTCTGGATGATTTGCTATCGAAAACGCTGCATCGCCGCTTCCGAACTCTGATTCTCGCAGAGGGGGGTGCCCAAAGCCCCTGGTGGTATCTCGTTCTCAAGAACAATGTCATTTCATCCCGTCACGGCCGGACCGCTGTTGGAATTTTCTTTAGAGGCCACGATCTTACGGACTATAACCGGAACATGAACGAGCGGCAGCGTTGGGCGATCAGCAAGCTCCTAAAAGATGAAAATGACGGTTTCTTTAAGAAAGCGGGGATGCAGAATCCTCGAAATGTGGCTCTATCGCAGTACCAGTCGGAACGACTCGGGATCAGCCAATATCTTCTGTATACCTGGACCAATGCATTGTTATTTTGGGGACCTGTACGACGCGACGCTCGACCGTTGCTCGAGAATCGGTTTGGATGGGAATGGATTCGCCCTCAGGATCCCATGCGCACGTCACAGATCACCGAAGCTGTCAAAGAATCGTCGTGTTTGAATATAAAGGAATGTGGTGAGAAAACCCTATTACCAGATATGATTCGGATAGCTCAAGGACTTCCTTTGTTTTTTGTCGAAGTTCATCCCCGGCCGGGCGATCGACCAGATCCAAAGATGTCGGAATATCGCAATGAATTGACAAAGTATCTAAAGCGGAACGGCGTCACTCTGGTTTCGCTGGCCAATAAACCACAGCTCGACGATCTCGCGCTCTTTGGCCAAACAGAGCATCTCACCGAGCAGGGGAGAATCATTAATACCCACCTCTTTGCCGATGCACTATGCACAACGACGCTAAATTCGGTCTATCAGAAGAAAATCGCCTCTTCGAAAGGCCAAAGGACCCATATTTTTCTCTGAACCCTGCAGACTGAACATTTTCTCCTTGAAACCGTCGGTATCCCCATCTAGATGAGTGTATGCAGGCGGGGGCGGCAGCTCGGAAATTCACGATTGGATGGACCTCCTTTTGGCTGGCGACAAGCGCGATAGCCAGCGGGGAATTCGCCGCAACGCAAAAAGCACTCGGGCTTCCGTCCTCCCTGGCCACCGTTGTGGATGCCAATACAACGAACCTCCCGCAATACATTCTCATTCAGGATATTCACCGCCATCCGGAGGTCCAGGATCATATCGCCGCTATTTTACTGCGTGGCCATTCAAAGTGGGGACTTCGAAGTGTCTTCCTGGAGGGTGCCTTCTCGGATATCGACCCGGTGCCATTGGCCAGCGCGGCCGGTAATCGCGCATCCCTCACTGAACGCATTCGGCGAGGAGACCTGTCGGGTGCAGAAATGGCGGTCGCCATGGCTCCCCACCCGGGCTTGCAACTGAAGGGTCTTGAAGCTGTTGACCTCTACAAAGCCAATCTGGCGGCCTGGGAAAGCATGGAAAAACAACGGGATGGCGCGCTGAGGGAGCTCGAGACGATTCGACTTCTACAGACGACGCTGGATGTCGATATTGCGCAAATTTCTGCAGAACAACTGGATCATTTGGATCTGCTTCTACGGCTCAAAATGAAGCCCTCCGAATATGCGGATTATCTTGCCGCCCGCTCAGACATCGGCTCCTCAGTCACCTTGGCTCGGGCCATTGAAACGGCCGAAACATTTTATCGATTAGCCAATGAACGCAGCCGGATTTTCCTTCAGCGGGCCCAAGCCGATGCAAGCGATGGTCCAAAAGTGCTCGTCATTGGCGGCTTCCATACGGCCGCCATGGCCTCCGCGCTCAGGGCTCAGGGCAAAACCTTTGCTGTTCTTTCCCCACGCGTCACGGAATCCGGCTATGACGCGCTTTACGAACGACGCCTCCATCAAAGCATCAGCGCGCTAAAAATCAACAGCAACTAAATCAGCTTATTTGAGTCCCAGGCGGGCTTTAGCAGCGGCGTTCGTGGGATCCAGTTGTGCCACTCTTTGGTAGGCGGCCATGGCGTCGCCGGTTCGCTGGAGCTGATCATACGTGACGCCCAAATTCTGCCAGGCGATGACGGCATCCGGTTTAAGCCGCACCGTCTCTTCATAAGCCGCGGCGGCGTCCTGAAACCGATGCAGCCCGAAGAGGATATTCCCGAGATAAAAGTGCAGGCGGTAACTGCGCGGAATATAGCCCAATAAGGCCTGAGCTTTAGAGAGCGCTTCGTCCCACTTTTTTTGGCCCAATAAGTGCTCAATCTCCAAGTAAGAAGCATCCAGGCGCATCAAGGGATCAGAAGCGTGGCCGGTGGTCTTGTCCAGCGTGGCATGCAGGTTTCGCTTGGCGAGTTCAAACTCCGGATCCAGCTCCAACGCTTTTCGGTAGGCCTGATAAGCCTGTTCGTATTGCCCTGTTTGCGTGTACACATAGCCCAGATTGTTCCACATGTCCTTATCTTCGGGGTAGGCTTGCAGGCCCCGCTCATATAAGCGCAGTAAGTCAGGTGCATACCGCTTGAAATCCTTCATATAAACAGTGGCGAGGGCGTTATAGGCTTCGTGCGAGAGCGGATTGATCGCGAGTGAAATGCGGTAGTTCTTGATCGCTTCGGGGTAATTTCCCGTCTGCATGAAGACGGTGGCGAGATTAAAATAAATCTCATCGTAACCGGCATTAGCCTCCAGAGCACGGCGGTACATTCGCATCGCGTCCGCTTGTTGGCCCATCCGTGCGCATACATTGGCGAGCTCGTAGTCATTGTTGACTTCGAGTTGATGCCAGGCATAGGCGCGTTCCAAGTTTTGACGGGCCGAGACGAGATTCGCGCCGGCTTTAGACAACTTGAACCCTTCAAAAAAATGGATTTCCCCCTCCCACATGGCAAAACTACGAGCAATCGAAACAACCAACAAGAGAGCTGATCCGGTCAGAAGAATATACCGCCAGACCGGACTTCCATTAAATCGTTTTACTCGTCGAGCGTCGGGATCCAATACGAAGACGCTGCCGATACACCACCAAAAAATGAACGCCGGAACACAAAAATGCACGGATACGTTGAGCAGGTTATCAAAGAGCATGCCGGCCACACCGCCAGCCAGGCCCCAATGGAGGGATCTCCACGGCGCATCCAGACGCCGTCCGATCGAAAGACTCATACCGAAGAAAACAACCCACAACCAAATCACAATGCCCAGTCCCACAGCGCCAGTCTGGGACCAATATTCGAGAATTTCATCATGCGCGTTATTGGCATGCGTGCGCAGACCTTGGAAACCCGGCTGAAGTAGCAGGGGCCCTTGATAGAACGGATAAAACAGCTCCAAACAACCCCAGCCCTGGCCCAGAATCGGGTGGTCCTCCACCATACCCCAGGCCGACAACCAGATCAAAAACCTCTGTGAAACGGGTCCATACGATTGCTTCGTGACCTTTTTGATTTCCGTCAATCGGTCAATGACTGTCGGGCTGTAGGAACCCTGCTCGCCGCGGGGCCAGAAGACGGTCATGAGAAACATGGCCAGAAGAAGAAAGCCCAATGACCGCCGTGCCGCAGGCTTCATTTCCTCCCGGCTGTAGGACCCGACTAAGATAACCAGAATCGCCACCAGCAGACCGGCCCAGGAAGATCGCGTCATGGTCGCAAACAAGGCTCCCAAATCCGTCAAGATCGCCATCAAGAGGATGGCCCGCGGCAGACCGGTCGACCGCTGGAGGTAATCGCCGATCATCACCGACATCACTACGACCAAATACGACGATAGAAAATTGGGATTGCCGAAGGTGGAGACGGGCCGGCTGCCATACGGGTTGAGATTGTGCGGCCAGAACCATTCCGTGCCGAAATATTGACTGATCCCGTAAATCGAAGCGAGAACACTGACCGCATAACTCACCCACAGGAGATGCTTGAAGAGCTCGCGATCCTGACTGCGGAGCGCGGCGGCATACACGAGATAGGTGTTCAGCAAAAGAAAAATGAACGCTCGACTGCCTTCGCTGTAGATGGATATGGCGATGGCGCGGTGCTGAACTAAAGAAACCATCCAAGTCAGAAATGAAAGACCTACGAGCGTCAACAACGGCGCGTCCAAGGCTGAGACGACCCACACCAGTTCCTTCTGCTGCCAGGCCTGCCAGATCCATAGAAGCCAGCAAGCCGCCACCAAAATATTCAGAAGCGCGATCTGAGTGTAATAAGGATTACGGGTTAAATCCGTGAAGAAGAGGAGCGGGCAAAGTCCAAAGAGACAATAAAGGAGGGGCCGAAGACCGCGCGGCTGGGACAGGTTCATTAACCCGGTTTGCCGCTGAAGACCTTCAGTACATCCGGATCCTGAGGGGCCAGCTGACGGATTCGAAGCCATGTCGCCTGAACATCCTGCTGACGGCCGAGCCGCGCATTCAAAGAAGCGACATTTTTCAATACCCGGACATTATTCGGATCCACCCACAAGCTCATCCGGTATGCTTTCAATGCCGGCTCCAGACGCCCGCGCATATAGCGTAGATTGCCCAGGTTTTCAAACATTTCCCCCGAGAAATGGCGGTGATTCCGGCTCCAATGCTCGCCCAGAACATCATTTTCTGGAACCCCGCATATGGTGGCGTGAAGCGACTCTTTATAAAGCGCTTCCGCCGCATCATAGTGTTGTTCGGCCTCGGCCGGCTTCCCCTCCATCTTCGCTAAATCCGCCAATTGGATATGGACCCAGCCGGCGCGTGTGTAATTGGGTTCGAAAACCGGATCCAACCCGTGGTATTTCTGAAAGTACATGAGCGATTCATTCCAATCGGCTTTGGTCTGCATCAGAGCATTGATCGCTTCCGGTGTGGGTCCGTGCGTACGAAGAGCATCAAACTGCCGGCGGCCATCCTGCCCTTTCTTCAGATAGACCAGGCCCGCCTGGTGATGCGACTGCACATAATTCGGAGCGATTCTCCAGACGCGCTTGTATTCCTGCATCGCCAAGTCAACATCGCCTGACTGCCAACGATCGGTGTAAACATTGCCCCGGAAGTAAAACGCCATGATGTAATTCGGATTTAATGTGACCACCTTTTGATAATTATCCAGCGCCGCCTGCCAGTTTTGCTGCTTGGAAAAATAAATGCCCCGATTGTGATAGGCATCGGCCATGAAATAACCCCAGAAAATATTCAGTGGCACCAGCATCACCCAGAGAATGATAAAACCGTACACTTGGCGCAGGGAACGCCCCACACGATAGAGGACCCAGCAGACCGCACCCACCGTGATGAGCATGGCTGCCCAGGCAATCAACCACAAGAGCGCCTCGCCGAACGGATCCGGGAGCGGGCCCTGGACATCATTGAATTGCCGCAATACAGTGAAGGTAAAGAAGCCGAAGAGAACAGCGGTGACCGCTCCCGCCACAACAAGGACGCCGGGGTTGTGACTCTCACCGGGAGGAAGGCTGCCTTCGCGGGCATCCCTCTGGGCGTCCGTCTCCGCCATGGGATCATGCACGACCATCGCTCCGATTAAGCCGGCCAACAGCCACAGGAAAATGCCAGAGGATACAAACCGCAAGCTCACATCCATAAAATTATGCATCAGCATGCCCCAGAAAGCCGATACAAAGGCCAGCATGTAAAAAGCCCGCGGATCATCGGACATTCTGCGCTTCCCGGAGACTGGATCGCGAATCGATAAGCCTTCCGTAAATCGACTGAGCGCACGCACTCCTAGCAAGGAAAACGTAGTGATGACCCAGATGAAAATACCGAATCCGATGATGCCTTCATCCTGAAGGACCTCCCAGTATTCATCCTCGGCATGATCGGTTTCGGTATTATGCTTGGCTTCAATATGAAAAATCTGCGGACGCCGGAAGGCCGGATAAAGGATCCGGAAGGTGCCAATGCCGTTGCCCCAAAGGGGATGCAGCTGCGCCATTTCCCAGGTGGATACCCAGGTACAGACCCGGAAACGGATGGACTCGACCCGTCGCCGCGAAAAAATCGAAAGCGCAACAATCGCGAATACCAATGTGACCCAGGTGGCCCGTCGAATCGAACGACGGATCTGGTCCGAACGAAATTGTGGAAAGTAGCGCAGCACCAGCAGCCAGAAAAGAACAAAGGCGGCGATATACCCAATCCAGGCTCCCTTCGATTCGGTAACCGCGACACACTCGGTCGTTAAAAAGAAAAGCACGCCCAAAAAGGAGAAACGAAGCGTTATCCAGAAAAGGTAGGCCCCGGCGACCAGCGTGAAGACCGTTGTGGACCAGGATTCGAGATGAAGAGGAATAAGCGCCGCATCTAATTGATAGAGCAACGCCGAAACGCCGATCGCGGAAAGCGAGAAAACGAGTACGGAGATCGGATGTTCCGCGTGGCGCTTGAGCAGCAAGGCCAGAATGACCGGCGTCAGAATGACCAGAAAATTTCCGAAGAAGTTCGGATTACCAAACGTGGAGAAAATACGCGGCCCGAACGCTTGCCGCCAGACAAACGGATCGAGTCCGGGAGTGGGTTGTTGAAAGAATTTATAATCGATGAATTGAATGAAACCGTAGATCGAAGCCACGGCTGTGGCCACGAGCAAATAGAGCGTCAGCCGCTTCAGCCGCTGGAGCGTATTGATTTCCCGCAAGGCAATCAATGCAAAATGAATATAAAAAACGCGGCGCAGACACTCATCCAGACTGGGTCCGCGGTAATCGGCATGCGCGAAGGAAATGAGACCCGAAGCCAGAGCCGCGAGCAACGGTAAATAAACCGGCCAGTATTCTTTCCAACGAGCGTCCCAGTCGCAGACCAACGCCAGGTACCAAAAACCGACCAGCACGGTTCCCATCATCTGAACCACGGTGATCTTGACCTGGGCGGAATCGTAGGTATGGAGATAGAAGGAAATGGACGTCAGCAAATAAAGGAAAGCGAGACCGTAACTCAGATAACGCGAGGTCAGACGAGCAGTAAGGCGGTCCATTCTCTTAACAGACTATAGCAAAAGGCGCACTTTTTATTAATCCAGGTGGGGTCTGAATCGCATATTTAAACTGATTCGATTGGTAAATCCGAGATCTCCTAGAGGTACGAACGCATAATCAAAAGAGATCGTATTCCAGCGGAATCCGATCCCGGCGCTGAAATCGGACAGTCCCCCGAGGTCCGGCCGCGTGAGTTGATAGCGATATCCCAGGCGCAGCGAAAAGAAGCGCCGCGGAGTCACCTCCGCGCCGATATCCGCTTCGCCTTTTAAGTCTTCCCGTTTCACAAAATCGGTCGATAAGAGCCACTGCGCGAAGGGCTGGCCGGAGACTCCGACCCGTGCTGTCCAGGGAAGTTTGACCGCGGCGTCAGCGAATTTGCTTGCGACCCCGAGATTTTGAAGCGCCGCACCGACATTCCAGGACCGCTCTTCATTGGCCTGAAACATGACCCCCAGATCTACCGCTCCCCCGGTAGAGGAGGCATCCGCTAAGGATTCTCGCAGGAGTTTAACGGTGGTTCCGAAAAAGAGGTCATCGGTCACAGGCGCCGCACCGGAAAGTCCGAGTGACATGTCGTAGGTCGAAAAATCCCCTACTTCCGTGAATCCATCTCCGGTGGGTAAATTTGTGGCAACCGTACGCGTGATCCCGCCGACCCGCAGGTAGTTCGCCGCCATCCCCCAACTGAACCCTTCGTGCCGGGCGGCGTGCCCGTAAGAAATCGCCTCCTGCGTTACACCTTCAACGTAACTTAAATGCTGCAAGGAAAGTTGAGAAGCGGCCATGGTAACCAAGGACGCCGGGTTATAGGCCAAGCCTTGGACATCATTAGGAACAGAAGTGAATGCTTGGCCCATCGCTGTGGCCCGGGCGCCGACAGGAATGTTAAGGAAGGAAAAGGCTGCGGTCCCACTATTGTCCGCCGCCGACAGCGGTTTTGTGACAAATCCCAGCGTGAGAATCGCTACGAATTGGCGGTAAAATCGGCGTTTCATAACACAGGCCATGACATGTCGAGTATGTATAACAGGCCATACCTGCCCGGTCAATACAAAAATGACTTATAAAATAGCGGGTTTTTTGTGAGCGAACGAGGTCTGCGTTGGCAGATCGAAGCTCCCACTGACGTCAAGTCGCGTCTCAAATCCTTTCACAGAAAATGGAGCCGGGGACCATCGCGTCCTCTTTCTTATGGTAGCGATGGCCATCAGCAAAACGAATTGCATTCGGCGATTCGTGCGTAGGGAGGGACTCGAGCGCCACACGGCTGGCGCTCGGTCGCCCGACGGCTGGCGACCGAACCTACTAAGGTATGCGGGCTGACAGCCGGGGATGGGACTCGAACCCACGACCACCTGTTTACGAAACAGGTGCTCTACCAACTGAGCTACCCCGGCTGCCAGCCCGCTTCGATTAACGACCACCTGTTTACGAAACAGGTGCTCTACCAGCTGAGCTACCCCGGCATCGGACTACAGACCAAAAAATTGGCGGATGCGACCGGCTAGAGTCGCCGGTGCAACCGTCTCGGCGACGGGCGCCTCGGCCGGAGCATCCCCTGCCACAACCTTTTGCCGCTCACTCATGAGCTCGGCCAGCTTTTGGCTGAGCTCTGGCCGCCGGGCCAAGACAACTTGCAGACCGGCCTTCTTTATTTCGACGACATCTACGGGACCCTTGGCGCGTATTGTGGCGGAGCGTGGCGAGCCCGTCAAAAGCGACATTTCACCGAAAATATCCCCAGGGCCCAGCACGGCCAGAACTTTGGCCGCTTGGCCCTCCCGGATAACTTCAACCTGCCCTTCGGAGATCACGAACAAGGAATCCCCCGGCTCACCCTGTTTGATGACGACTTCGCCGCCGTCATAACTGCGCGCTCGAGTATGCTGCGTGACTTCACGCAGTTCTTCGGCATAAAACGCCTCGGCAAGCGCCCAATGCTGCAGGGCCTGTGTGACGCGCTCGGCCTTACGTTCCTTTTCATTCGAGGATCGCTGAAAACGAACCGTGCGCGTGGGATAGGAAATCTCGATTCCATCGCGGCGAAAAGCATACCAGATACGGCTGGAGACTTCATCGTGCAGCTCCGCGCGCCGGCTGAAATCTTCAACCCAATAATAGAGACCGTATTGAACAGCGGAATCTCCGTAGTCGATCACGTGAGTTTGTGGGGGAGGGGAAGCAACCACGCCGGAGACGCCCTGCGCACAGCGCACCATGGCCTGCTTCACGCGCGCGGGAGGCACATCATAGCTCACACCGATTTTGAGCATGGCCCGGTTGGTGGGATTCGTCGTTGTGTAATTCAAAAATACGCCCGTCTGCAACAACGTATTGGGAATGTACACATAATTGCCATCCAGTGTGCGCAGCACGGTTCGGGCCCAATTGATATCCACGACCTGGCCTTCCTTATCCTGGAAGGTGATCCATTCACCCAGGCGCACGATTCGACCCAGCCCGATCCCCGCGATGAAGGTTTTCAGAGTGTCTTGTAGCGCCAAGGCGAGGCCCGCGGTTGCGATGGTCGGAATGGCGACAACGGTTAGTGGATTAAAATGAAGTACAAAACGCAGGATAGGCAGGAGAGCCACACAAAAGACGCCGACTTGAATGACGGATCGCAACGGAGGCGATACATAGACCTTTTTTACGTTGGATAAATAGTGACGAACAAAAAACACGTCTACCAGAGAAACAACGCTTACGGCTGCCATGATACAGGTAATGAACAAGTAGCCGGTGATCACGATAGGGGGCAGATACCGCGCCAACGGCGAGGCCAGCAAAAAAGCCAATCCGGCAAAAAGAATAAATACGCTGACGAAGTTGAGCGTCATGCCCCAGGGGGCGACTAGACGGCGTCGATGAATAAAATAACGCAGGCCGACATAGATCGGCAGACCCATCAGCAGAACCGTGATAGCGCCCTTCAGCGCATAGAAATATTCCGGGAACTGTTTTAGCTGATTCCAGAGGATGGCCATGGATTTAAGGTTTCTCAGACTCGCGCAATTCAGCCAATTTTAACACATGGAATCGAATTCTACACTGATATCATATGGGACGATGACACCCCGGCAGATATGGTTGATTAGACACAGTGAGACGGCATGGAGCCAGACCGGCCAACATACGGGGCGTACGGATATTCCTCTTTTGCCCGAAGCCGAGCCGAAGCTGAAGGCGCTAAGGCCTTATCTGAGGCATCCGTTCGCACTGGTCCTTTGCAGCCCTCTGCAGCGCGCTCGTCAAACGGCGACGTGGGCGGGGTTGGACTCCTTTCAACTGGACGACAATCTTATGGAGTGGAATTACGGGGACTTCGAAGGAAAAACCCGGGACGAGATTCAAAAACTCATCCCCGGCTGGTCGATCTGGACTCATGGAGCGCGCCATGGGGAATCGCTGGAGGAGATGGCCGGCCGGGCGCGAAAGGTCATCGAGCGCGCGCTGGGCGCAGCGGGAGACGTGGCGCTCGTCGGTCATGGCCACATTCTTCGCGTTCTGGCCGCCTGCTGGCTCGAAATTTCCCCGGCCAACGCCGAACATTTGGCGCTCTCCACGACCTCGATCAGCGTCCTGGCCTATGAGGACAAATTTCCCGTCCTGGCCCGCTGGAACTGGCAACCGGACCCCTCATGATTCATTTATTTGAAGTCATTTTGATTCTTCTTTGCGCCGTTGTCGCTCTGGAAGCGATGTCCCGCCGGGCCGCGTTGCCTTCGCCCTTTCTGCTCCTGCCCGCGGGCATCTTCCTTGGGTTTATCCCTGGCTTCCCTCACATCACGCTGGATCCGGATTTGGCGCTGTATGTGTTTCTGCCGCCGCTCGTCTATGCTGGCGCAGCACTTGGATCGTGGATCGAGTTTCGAAAGAATATGCGGCCGATCGCGCTCCTGTCCATCGGGTGCGTGCTGTTTACGACGGTAATGGTGGCTTTGGCGGCTCACCTGCTTATACCTAGTTTCGGATGGGCCGAGGCTTTTATCCTAGGAGCTATCGTGTCGCCGCCGGATGAAGTGGCCGCCATTAGCATCATGGGGCGATTGGGAATTCCTAAGGCCCTTTCGGCCATCCTTGCAGGCGAGGGCCTCGTTAACGACGCCACGGCGCTCACCGTTTACCGGTTCGCCGCTGTCGCTGTCGTGACGCACACGTTTTCTGCGATGAAAGCAGCGGCCAGCTTTACTATGGTGGTGTCCGGAGAAATCGTCTGGGGCTTTCTGGTGGGTTGGGTCATCCTTCGAATTCGCCGCTGGCTGCACAACACCTCCCTGGAAATGAGCCTATCGCTGTTGACCCCGTTTATCGCTTACCTTCCGGCGGCGCGTCTCGGCGGGACCGGCGTTCTGGCGACCGTGACGGCCGGCCTCTACGTGAGCTATATGAATTCGCACCTGGTTCGCGCGACCACGCGGCTTCAACTCGTGCCCGTTTGGCAGATCATCGAATTCGTCCTCGACGGAGTTCTATTTCTCGTCGCGGGGATGCAGTTCCACCGCATTCTTGAGCCCTTAAGCAAGATCGACTATCGTCTCTTGTGGGAATACGGGATCGGTATTAGTCTTTTGGTGATCGTCCTCCGCATCCTTTGGGTGTTCTCTGTGGCGGGCGTGCAAAAGAGCCTGTGCATGTCACTTCGGCCGGGCGAGCCGAATCCCCGATGGCAGCGGCTGTTCATTGTCTCCTGGAGCGGGATGCGCGGCGCCATCTCGCTGGCGGCCGCCCTCTCGATCCCTTTGATAACCAGCTCGGGTATGCCATTCCCCCAGCGGGACCTGATGATTTTCCTGACCTTCTGCGTCATTGTCAGCACCCTCGTCCTGCAGGGACTTTCACTTCCCGGACTGATCCGCTTCTTCGCCATAGACCGCGAAGGCCGTCAAGAGCGCGCCGAGGCGGGTCATCAGGAAATTGAAGCTCGCCGCCAAGCGGCCGAAGCCTCCCTCGCCCTCTTGGCCGCCCGACGCAAAGATGGGACCTACCCGGAGGCCCTCTTGGACCGCCTCGAAGACCAATATCGCTACCGCAATGCCCAGTTCCGCGCGCACCTGGATGGCGACCATGACGGCGCGGTTCAACATGGTACGCACCGGTTTAATGTGCAGACAGAGCTGATCGAAACGGAACGGCAAGTGATGCTCCAATTACGCCAATCCGGAGTGATCGATGACGAGATCCTCCGGCGCATCGAGAAAGATCTCGATCTTCAGGAAATGAGGCTCAGGCAGGGCATCACGGAGTATAACCTGTACGCCGATCAAGGAGAGGACTATTCCGAATGATCATCGCGGTTAACCGGTAGATTCACTATAAATGATGGTCCTTTTTCAGTTCGCTTGGACGAGAGGGACATCGACGAGATGCTCAGCCAGGAACCACACTTGCAGTTCATTGGTTCGGATCACATCGCTCACCAACAGGTCATTGGTTCCCTCATCGCCCATGCCCGCGGCTTTTTTCGCGGAAGCCCGAGCGCCCTGCAGAATGATCTCATGCGCCGTGAGCAGCCGCGAGATTTGGACCGGCACTTCCTCCCGCCCCTTGGGCGGACGCGGGATATTTGTGTTCTCGGCTACATCCGCGGCCATAGCGAAGCTCAAACCGCCCAGAAGCTGGATGCGCTCGGCGATCTGATCCACCAACTCCACTTGCTCGTCATAATGCTTGTCAAAGAGCAAATGCAGCTGGTAAAACGTCTTGCCGGCGACCTGCCAATGATGCTTTTTGTACATATCGCGTAAGGTCATCGTGTCCGCCAGGATCTGATTCAACCGCTCGACACTTTCCTTGCAAACCTTTTCGCTCAAACCATTTGGCAATTTGGCGATGGTCCCGAAGGGTTGAATTTCTGCCGCTTCTTGGCCGATTTTAGGCTTGGCCAGATCTGAGTGAAAGTGCGGTGATTTCTTGGAATGCCCATTTGTTTCTTCCGTCTTGGCTTTAGTGTTCATAAGACCTCCATTAATTCGGGTCGAAGCGCGACTACTAAGGTGATTATAATCAATTCCTTGACTACATCTTACTTGGTTACGGAACAACGCTTTTCGCTTTCGCGGATCATCGGGGCCAGGTCCTGGGCCGGACGGATCTCCCAGGCGCCCATCTGGACTCCGGGATGGTTTGAGATCAGCTGCACGGCGTGGTTTAAGTCCCGGGCTTCGATAATGAGCAAGCCGCCTAAGATTTCCTTGGTCTCCGCATAAGGGCCGTCTGTAACGGCGACCTTCCCGCTCTTATAATGAAGACTGACCGTACTCTCCGGACCCTGGAGTCCTACGCCGCTGACCCAATTTCCGTTCTTTTT
>Ga0207071_1096_pt1 | contig 15548 bp, 15 predicted proteins | sample Alteio_BWMinHeat_67_FD_153531 | JGI IMG/M metagenome (GOLD analysis project Ga0207071, IMG submission 153531) | Enriched cells from forest soil in Barre Woods Harvard Forest LTER site, Petersham, Massachusetts, United States -... | ecosystem: Environmental > Terrestrial > Soil > Temperate forest >...
TGTAACTGAACAGCGTGGTCAGGTCGGTGCCGAAGCGCTGGCTGAGCTTCACACCCAGGCCGTTGTAGTTGGCGATGCCTTCCGCGCGCAGGTATTGGATGCCGGCGAATTCGGGATACGGCGCGCGTGTGGCGAAGGCCGTGATTCCCGGGACGGGCGCGTTTTCGTTGGTCAGGTTGTCCACGTGACGGCTTTGCGAGCCGTTGAAGCCGGCCTCCAGCGTGGTCGATTTGCCGAGCGCGCGCTGCACATTGACGAGGTACTGCATGGTGTAAGTAGTCGGCAGTTGCGGGTTCGCGCCCCAGGTAAGGCCGGTGGTGACGTTCACCGGGAGCGCGGCGGCATTGATGAAATTTGTATACGTCGTGGTCGGCACCTTGGTAGTGTCGGGAAGGATCGAAGTCCGGCCGCCCAATCCGCGGTTGAGATCGAAGATGGAGTTCTTACTTTCCTGCGAGTAGAAGACGCCGACGCCGGTACGGACCGACCACTTGTCCGACGGGCTCCACGCGATACCGAGGCGCGGCGCGAAGTTATTGTAATTCGTCTCGATCAGGCGCGGACCCAGCCGGCCATCGCGCGCCACTTGAAGCGGCGGCGCCGTAGCACCCCCCGCGGGGACGTAGCGGAAATCGAGACCGTCGTAAAAGTTGCCGTTGCCGGCCCGCACATAGACGGGATGCTTGCTCAGGTCGGACACATTAGCCACCGAAGGCAGCGACTGATTGAGCATGATCCCGACCTCGTGCTGAGAGGCGTCCAGCATGGGCTGCGCGACCTCCCAGCGCAGTCCGGCAGTGACGGTAATGTGCGGCGTGAGCTTCCAGGTATCGTCGATATACGCGGCCCACTCGTGATTGCGAAAGTCGTCGGATGCGAGCGCCACCGCCATATCGACGCGCTGCGTGGCGCCCAGCAGCCAGTCGGCGCCGGAGTATCCGCCGCTCTGCGTGTTGGCGTTGGAGGTGAAGGCGCCGGTAAAGAAGAACTGCCCGCGCGGAAATTCGTTGCCGACCTGCGGGAACTGATTGTAGCGATACTCCCCGCCCATGCGCAGCGAGTGCTTGCCGATGACCCAGGAGAAGTTGTCCACGGCCTGGAAGACTTTGTCGTTGATCGCGAAGGGGCTGCTGGTCGGGTTCCCGGGCGAGGTCAGGTTGTTGCTCAATGCGATGTTGGGGACGCCCCAGGAATTCGGGTCGGCGACCTTGAGCGGCACGCCTAACTCGGCGTCTACGTCTTCTACCCCGGCGAGTTGCTGCCCGATGATGTTATACAGCGAGTTATAGCCAAAGCGCGCTTCATTCACTTTGTTTGGCGAGAGCACGCGGGTGTTGGAGATCACCCACTGGCTGGCACGGGTGTAGAGCGTCTGGCCGTCCACCGTCAACCCAGGCGTCACGGAGAGTTCGTCGGTCCAACTGTAGCGGCCGAACCATTGCGATTTGGAACTTTCGCTGAAATCGATCCGCTCGGTCACTTGATTCTTATCTACCGGAGTCTTGGTGGAGTACTGGTAGTTATTCAGCGGCAGGGCGTTAGGGTTGGCGGGTGCGACGTTGGGCAGTGGGTCGAATCGCGTCATCAACAGCAGGGAATTCTTATCGAAGCGGTTGGCGGGAATCTGATTCCCCGGGAAGGGTGAGGAGGTGACGTTGGGCGCCGAGCCGATGCGCGTCAGCGGATCCTGCAGCGCGGTCGAAACCAGCGAAAAATCGCCATTGCGCATCGCCTGCGTCAAGGTCGTGGCGGAGGACACCCTGGTGGTGCGGGATTTAAAACCTTCGAAGTTCGACATGAAGAACAGCCGGTTCTTGCCGTTGAACAGCTTCGGAATGCGCACCGGCCCGCCCAATGTGAAGCCGTATTGATTCTGCCGGTAGGGCGATTTCGCCGGATGGGTATTCAGGAAATCGTAGTTCTTGGCGTCGAGCGCGTCGTTGCGCAGATAGTCGAACGCCGTGCCGTGATACTGGTTGCTGCCACCTTTGGTGGAGACGTTCACCTGCCCGGCCTCGCGGCCGAATTCGGCGGGGTAAATGCCGGTTTGCACCTTGAATTCCTGCAGCGCGTCGACCGAGGGCAGCACGATGTACAGGTTGAAATTGACGTCCGTATTGGTGATGCCGTCGAGCGTGTAGTTACTCCACGTCGCGCGCCCCCCGGCCAGCGACATGGTGAGTGAAGATCGCGTGCCGCCCTCACGTCCCGCCGCCTGGGCAGCGGGCGTGAAGCCATAAGTTACGTTCGGGCTCAGCGCCACCAGGCTGAAGAAGTTGCGGCCGTTCAGCGGCAGATCGGTAATCCGGCGCTCTTCGATCACCGTGCCCACCGTCGCCGTCTCCGTGGTCAGCAGCGCTGCCAGGCCGCTCACTTCCACGGTCTGCATGGATTGCCCCACCTTGAGATCGAAATCGATGCGCGCGGTCTGCTGCACCTGCAGTTCGATGCCGGTCTTGAGCACGGTATCGAAACCGGGCGCCGCGACCTTCACCTGGTAACTTCCAGGCACCAGATCGGGAAAGCTGTAGACTCCCGAAGTGTTGGTCACGGTGGACCGGGAAACGTTAGTCGCGGTATTGGTTACCGTGACCGCCGCGTTGGGCGCCACGGCGCCGCTCGGGTCTTTGACCTCTCCGGTAATTTCCCCGGAAGTCTGACCTAATGCGATGCCACATGGCACGCAAAGTAATCCAACAGCCAGCAAGAACCTTCGCATACATACCCCCTCAACGACACGGTTGGAAGTGGCCTGAAACTATCACAAACGAATCTGCTGCGCAAGGGGTAGTGTCTCTTACAATTGACGGTGCGGCGGCGATCGGGTAAACTTCCCGTGTTCGTAGGAGGAAGGGAAGGTCCATCATGAGATTCTCATCCGCTTATCGGTTGGCTGTTACGGCCGCACTACTGGGTGGCGCGGCACTGGCGCAGCCCGCCCTCTACAACACCGTCAAGCAGAAGCTGATGGAAGGCAAACAGGTCTTCAGCTTCACCCAGATGAAGTTCGATATCGCAGGCTATTGCGAGGCGGCCAAACACTACGACTACACGTGGTTTGAGATGCAGCACAGCACCCTGGAATTCAAGGATGTCGAAGCGATGATCGCCGCCTGTCCGCACGCCGGCGCGATTCCGATGATCCGCCTGCCCGACGCGCAGGAGTGGCACATTCAGCACGCCACCGATATCGGCGCGCTGGGTGTCATCGTCCCCACCGTCGACGACGTCGACCGCGCGCGCGAGGCGGCCAAGTGGTCCCGCTATCCTCCGGTCGCGCGGCGCAGCTCCGGCAGCGGACAGGCCCGCACCATCTGGGGCATCAACGGCATCAACTACGCGAAGACGGTCAATGACAACATGCTGGTCGTCGTGATGATCGAGACGCCGACCGGCGTGGCCAACGCCTACGACATTGCGTCGGTGCCGGGAATCGATGTCGTCATCATCGGTAACAACGACCTCAGCGTCTTCTCCGGCTTCGCGCAGACCGACGACCGGTATCAGATGCTCATGAATAAGGTCCACGACGACACCTTGCGGGCCGGCAAGATCTTCGGCCAGGCCAACGCCAATTATGCCAAGGGGAATGTGCTGAGCAAGGATTCGAAGTTCTTCCAGAACGGCCCCGCCTTCGACGGCTGGCAACTGCCCGGGCGCAATCCGAATGCGCCGCCGCCCGGCGAGGAAGGCGGCACGGCCGGCAAGCCGCCCGTCAAGAAACTGCGCTAAAACTTCGGGTGCCGCGTATGCCAATCGGAGACCTGCTGATACGCGCGCGCCACGGAGAGTACCTGCGGCTCCCCGAAGTGCGGCCCCACGATCTGCAGTCCGATCGGCAGCGAATTCCGCGAGAATCCGCAGGGAATCGAGATCGCCGGCGTGCCGAAGCGATTGAATGCCGAAGTGTTGCTCCCCGGCCGTTTATAACTCTCGTCGATCGTCGCCTGGATCGTCGGGGCCGTATCGCGCTTCGTCGGCAGGATCAGCACATCCACCTGCTCGAAGATGCGGCCGATCTCCCTGCGGCAGTCGCGGAGCCGCTTGAGTGTCTCCACATAGTTAACAGCGGTTACATTTTGTAAGTCGGTAAGTTGTCGGCGCGACCAGGGGTGGTAGAGTTCGGGCGACTTTTGGAAGAAGGGCGCCTGGTAATGCAGCAATTCGACGTCATAACTTCCATTGCGGACGAATTGGAACCGGGGAAGCGTCACCTCGCGGACCTCCCGGAATCTCGGTCGAAGCAGGCGGATCGCCTCCTCCACCGCCGCCGCTACTTCAGGGTGCAGGCCGTCGAAGAAGTAGTCGCGGGGTATGCCGATGCGAAGTTTCGAAAGTGGGGCATGCAGGGCGGCCGCGTAGTCCGGCACCGGCGCGGTGGACGTGATCGTGTCCGCGGGGTCGAAGCCCGCCAGAGCCTGCAGCACTAGCGCCGCGTCCTCCGCCGTGCGCGTCATCGGGCCGACCGTATCCAGCGAGTACGCGGAGGGCACCACGCCCCGCGTGCTCACCCGGCCGTACGAGGTCTTGAAACCTGTAATCCCGCAGAAGGCCGCGGGGATGCGCACCGAACCTCCGTCGTCGCTGCCCACCGACGCGTAACAGAGCCCCGCGGCCAGCGCGGCAGCCGACCCCGCGGAGGAGCCGCCGGTGATGTGCTCCAGGTTCCAGGGATTGTGAACCGGCCCGAAGCAACTGGTCGTGCCCGTCCCTTCGAATGCCATTTCGTCCAGATTGAGTTTCCCGAGACAGACCACTCCCGCCGTCTTGAGGCGAGCCGCGACCTCGGAATCCTCCGTAGGTACTCGCTCCAGGAACACCCGGCTCGCAGCCGTCGTTCGAATTCCCGCCGTGTCGATGTTGTCTTTGAGCGCGATCGGAATGCCGAATAGGGCGGTCGTCGCCTTCGAGCGGCGCGCGCGCTTCTCATCGCATGCCCGGGCCTGCGCCAGGGCGATCTCCTCGGTAATGGTGATGAAGCTGTTCAGCCCGGAGTCCAGCCTCCTGATGCGCGCCAGGCAGAGCTTCGTCAGTTCTTCCGACGAAATCGCCCGCCGCGAGAGCGCTGCCGAAGCCTGCGCCAACGTCCAGAATTCCGGCGGATCGCTCGCATTCGCCGCCGCCAACATTCCAGGCGCCGCGACGCCGCCCACCGCCAGCAAAGCGCGCCGTGAGATCCGTGCATCCATCCCGGTAGTATAGAACTCCGCCGCGCCGTCCTCTTTGTGCTTCCCGACCCGCCCGGTCGTCCGAATTCGACGGAAGTGCTGGAAGGCGCGCAGCGCAGTCTCCGAACCGCCGACTCGAGTATCGCGCTCTCCGCCGGCTACCTTTCCCGGGAGGGCCAGGGCCGGCCGGCCTTGGTCTCCCTGCAGCTTGGCTGGTTTCGCGAAAGGTATCGCGACAAGCACTTCGACGCCCTGATCGTGCTCGGCACGGAGACGCTGCTTTCCGTCATGCGCATGCGCGACGAGCCACCGCGCGCGCTTTCAAGGCCGGCGCCGTCGATTTCCTGACCAAGCCCTGCGACGAACGGGCTCTCCTCGCCGCCGTGCAATCCGCCCTCGCCCGCGACGCCGAGCACCGCCGCGTCGCCGCATCCCGCAGGTCGGTGGAGACTCTGTTCGCCGCCTTGACGGCGCGCGAACGCGAAGTCTGCCTGCTCGTCTCTCGCGGCACGCTGAACAAGCAGGTTGCCTTTGAACTCGGCATCACCGAGAAGACCATCAAAGTCCACCGCGCCCCCGTCGTGGACTAACTCGGCGCCGCCTCCGTGGCTGACCTCGTCCGCCTCGTCGATCGCCTGGCAGAAAGCCCGTAGGGCGTCACTCGCTCATTCCGGCCACGGGCCTGCTGGCTGCGCTACCTCTACGCCCCAGGCAGAAGGGAAATCGGAAAATATTGAACGTGAGCAGCCGATCAACGCGGTGAACCAGCAGCGGCGCGGCTAATCGGGCATCGTGGGTGTGTTGGCCCGCGACCTGATAGCACTCAATCAGGTCAAGCCAGCGATCCAGCCCCTCCGGTCTCTCGTCGAGGAGAGGAAACTGGCTACGCAGGGCACGGACAACTTACGCTGTAGTTGCGGTCGACCAACCCAGGCCATTCACCGCTTCGGGACGTGTCGCGACGGCCCAAAATTCCACCTGAGTGCATATAGTCTTATCGTGCGCGATCAGGTCTTCGAGTGCCGCGGCCGCAACGTCGTGTTCGGGACTCTGCGTGTCTGCCAGTCGCAGCAGCACATTCGTATCGAGATGCCAGTTCATCAATCGTAGAGGTTTTCCCGCCGCAATGCCTCACCGGGGATTGCAGGCCCTTTTCGCTTAGGCATCCCTGCGACCCAATCCCGGAATGTCCGGGCACGTTCATCCGGTGAAAGCGTTTCCCGGAGGGTGTGGGTTTCAGGAATCAAGCGCAGCGTCTGCCCGTCTTGCTCAAGCCGGATCTCCAACTCACCGTTCGCGTTCGTCCCCAGGATCGTCGGTTCGATCATGAACACGCTAGCACAGAGGCTGGCCGGCACCCAGCTCACGACCGTCCAAACGCTGGTACTGACCGCGTTCGGCGGCATCTCACTATTTCTCTCTCTGTTGGGCCTGTACGCCCTGATGGCCTATACAGTACAAACGTGGACAGCGAAAATCGGTATCCGCATGGCTCTCGGTGCCCAACGAAGCGCCGTCATGGGACTCGTGCTCCGCCAGGGCGCGATCCTCTGGCTGGCTGGAATCGCACTGGGTTTTAGCTGCGCGTGGAGTATGACGCGGTGGCTACGCAGCCTGCTCTTCGAGGTGCAGCCCACGGATCCACTCACCTTTGTGGGCGTTACCGCGCTATTCTTCGCAGTTGTCGCGATTGCATGCTATCTCCCGGCCCGACGCGCCACACGCGTGGACCCCAGGATTTGCCTGCGCTACGAGTGAGCGCAGCTCACGCCGGTCCGCTCTCGAACAGCGCCAGAGCCGCGCGAGCGTCCGCCGCGTCATGCGCCCGCCCCTCCGCCGCCAATACCTGCAGAAATTCGATCGCCCCTTCATGCCGCGAAATACTCAGCGCGCGCAGGATCGCCTGCCGGAATTCGGCGCCCCTCGCCGTCTTCCACGCCTCTAGCAGCAGCGGCAATCCCGCCGCGATTCGCGACCCGCCGATCGCCAGCGCCGCCTCCTCCGCCGTTTCGTCGCCCGCCTCCAGAAAGCTCTGGACGAACGGGAGCCCCGCCGCGCGCTCCAGCGCGAGCAGGCACTCCAGCACCTGGCCCGTGACCGCCGCCTCGCGATCTCCAGCGCGCGCCTTCAACCGCAGCAGCAGCGCGCAATCGTCTCCCTGCATCTCCGCCAGCGCTCGCGCCGCATCGGCGCGGACCGGTGGCGCCGGCTCCGTCAGCGCATTCACCAGGTACCGCAGCACCTGCGGGCGCTCGATATCGGCGCACATCGGCATCGCCAGCAGGCAGATGCCGCGCAGCGGACCCGCGGTGTCCTCCTGACCGCCCCATACCTTCTCCATCTGCACGTGTACCGCGCCTCGCAAATACGGCGCGGCCTCGCGATGCTCCAGTTCCTTGAGCGCCTTGGCGACCGCGTTCTTCCCCCAACATTGCGGATCGCTCTTCACCGGGTCGTCCAACAGCCGGTCGAACGCGCGGAGCAGATCGGGGACCGCCTCGCGGATGTCGAGTTCACCGGCCAATCCCGCCGCCTTCGCGACCACCAGGTTCACGCGATCGCTGAGCGCCTTCCGGATGGCAGCCCCAGCCTCCGCGCGCGGGACTCCCCGGAGTGCGCTGAGCTTCTCAAGCTGTTCTTCGATTCGCCGGTTCGCCATCACGCAATCTCGTGCCTCCCAGCATACCTATGCTGCATCCAATACGGCATGGACCTGCACTTGACCGGCAAACTCGCCCTCGTCACCGGCTCTACCGCCGGCATCGGGCTCGCCATCGCCGCGGGCCTCGCCGGCGAGGGCGCGCGCGTAATTGTGAATGGACGCACCGAATCGCGCGTCGAGCAGGCGCGCCGCACCATCCTCAACGCGCACCACAACGCCGCCGTCGAGATCTTCGCAGGCGATCTCTCGCGCGCCGACACGGCGGACGCCCTGATCAAGCGCTTCGAGACCGTCGACATCCTGGTCAACAATCTGGGCACCTACGCCGTGAAGCCTTTCGAAGCGCTCACCGACGACGATTGGCACGGATTGATTGAGACCAATTTCATGAGCGGCGTACGCCTCAGCCGCCACTACCTGCCGCGCATGAAGCAGGCCGGATGGGGGCGCATTCTCTTCATTTCGTCGGAATCGGCCGTCAACATCCCCGTCGAGATGATCCACTATGGCGTCACCAAGACGATGCAGGTGGCGTTGGCGCGCGGCCTCGCCGAGACTACCGCCGGCACCGGCGTGACGGTGAATTCCATCCTTGCGGGGCCGACACGCTCCGAAGGCGCCGGCAACTTCCTCCAGGACATGGCCAAGGCGCAAGGCATCGCCGTTGAGGCGGTGGAGAAAGAGTTCTTCCGGACGGCGCGCCCGTCATCGCTTCTGCAGCGCCTCGCCACAACGGAAGAAGTCGCGGCGATCACAGTTTTCGTGGCGAGCCCGGTCTCGTCGGCTACCAACGGAGCAGCCTTGCGGGTCGAAGGCGGGGTAGTGCGGTCGATCCTGTAACCTATTGTTGAGAGGGGATACCAATTATGAAACGAACGGCGAATGCGCACTGGCGCGGCGATTTGAAAACTGGCAAGGGGGACATTACTACGGCGAGCGCCGTGCTGTCGGCCACGCCATACTCTTTCCAGACGCGATTCGAGGAAGGGAAGGGAACCAACCCCGAGGAGCTGCTCGCTGCCGCCCACGCGGGATGCTTCACCATGGCGCTCTCCGCCCAACTTGGCACTGCCGGGATGACCGCCGAGAGCCTGCAGACCGAATGCACCATCACGTTGGAGAAACTGCCCGACGGTTTCGCCATCACAGAGAGCCACCTGGATCTCAAAGCCAAGGTGCCCGGCGCCACCGAGGAAGCCTTTGCCACCGCCGTCCACAATGCCGAGACCGGCTGCCCCGTCTCCAAGCTCTATAAGACCAAGATCACGGTGGCCTATAAGTTGGAAAATTAGGCGGGCAAGCTAAGCCGGCCAGTCCAAGCCAAGCCTGGCCAAAGTGTGTCATAATCCTTGGCATGTCAACGGCCGTCGTGAAGATGGAGCCGAAATCCGAGGGGATCGCAACACCCCGCAAGAAGCGGCCCAAGGAACTTGCTGTCATTACTGAATGTTGTACCGGCTGCGCCGGGTCGCCGGCCTGCGTACCGTATTGTCCAGTGGCCGATTGCATGTACTGGGTGCCCGACGAAGACCATGCCCCCTTCGGCCACATCGAAGTCGATCCCACGCTCTGCATCGGCTGTAAGAAATGCGTCAGCAAAGGTCCTGACGGCGCCTTCCTCGACGGCTGCCCGTGGGACGCTATCGAGATGGTGGCGATAGAAGAAGTCGAGGCCATAATCGGCATGAAGATGCCGGTCTGATTCCGAAACGGCCAAATCATGTCTTTGGATATCCAGCAACGCGAGCGTGAGGGCATTACCGTCCTCGAAATGAAGGGCAGGATCACGGTCGGCCCCGAAGCCACCGCCCTGCGCGAGAAGATCGCCACGTTGACCGCGAGCAACATTCGCAATGTGGTGCTCAATCTGGCCGGCGTCGACTACATCGATTCCACCGGGCTCGGCGCTCTCGTGGTCTGCGCGACCAGCGCCCGCAAGGCCGGCGGCAACGTCAAGCTGGTCAACCTCAGCAAGCGCAATATCGAGCTGCTGGTCATGACCAAACTCGCCACCGTCTTCGAGATCTTCAACGATGAGCAGGATGCCATCAACAGCTTCTACCCCGACCGCAAGCTCAAGACCTTCGATATCCTGGATTTCGTGAACAAGATGAAAACCGAGGACTAGCCGCCGATGGCACTGGTAGTGATCGGTGGCGTCGCCGCGGGATTGAGCGCGGCCGCACGCGCAAGGCGCATCGATCCGCGCCTGGAAATCGTCGTTCTCGAAAAAGGCCCGGTCATTTCGCTCGGCGCCTGCGGCCTGCCCTATTTCGTCGAAGGCCGTATCCGCGAGCCCGAAGCCCTCACCGTCTTCACCCCCGAGCGCTTCCGCAAGGAACGCAACGTCGACGTGCGCACCGGCGCGCGCGCCATCTCCATCTCCCATCCGCGCCGCGAAGTCCTGCTCGAATCCGGCGCCCGCGTCGCCTACGAGAAACTCATCATCGCCACGGGAGCGCGCGCCGATACCCCCGGCATCTCCGGCGCCGGCCAGCCGCACGTCTTCCACCTGCAAACGCTCGACGACGCCGGACGCATGCGCGACTTTCTCCGCGAACGCAAGCCGCGCCGCGCCGTCGTCATCGGCGCAGGCTACATCGGCGTGGAAGCCGCCGACGCGCTGCGCCGCAATGACGTCCAGGTGACGATCCTCGAGCGCTCGTCCCACGCCCTGCTGCGCGCCGACGACCTCCTGACCGCTGAGGTCCGCAAACAACTGGAGCGCCACCGCGTCGAACTGCGCACCGGCGTCAACGTGGCCGCGATCGAGCCGGATCGCGTCGCCGGCCTGCCCTGCGACATGGTCGTGATCGCCGCAGGCTTCAAACCCAATGCCGAACTGGCCGCCGATGCCGGTATCGAACTCGGACGCACCGGCGCCATCCGCACCGACGACCGCATGGAAACCAACCTTCGCGGCGTCTTTGCAGCCGGCGATTGCGCCGAAGTCCTGCACCTCGTCAGCGGACGCCCCACCTGGATCCCGCTCGGCACTACAGCCAACAAGTGCGGCCGCGTCGCCGGGGCCAATGCCGCCGGCGCCCGCGAGCGTTTCCCCGGCATCGTGGGCACGTCGATTGTCAGCATCTTCGGCATGGGCTTTGCCACCACCGGATTCTCCGTGGCCGAGGCGCGCGCCGAAGGCTTCGCGCCCGTCGTCGCGCGCATCGAGGCGCTTTCCCGGCCTCGCTACTACCAGGGCGTCAAGACCATCGTCGAACTGGTCGCCGACCGCACAACACGACGTCTGCTCGGCGGCTGCGTGATCGGCGAGGATGGCGCGGCGGGCCGCATCAATGTAGTTGCCGCTGCCCTCCACGCCCGCCTGCGCGTCGACGAATTCGAACAGCTCGATCTGGCCTACTCGCCCCCGTTCGCCCCCGTCTGGGATCCCCTGCTGATTGCCGCCCAGCAGCTCATAAAAGAGCTCTGAACGCGGATTGTGGAATTTTAAGACATGTACATCTGATACTATTTTGGCATGTCGGAGAACGGACTGTTTTCACTGACCGGCCAAGTGGCGGTAGTTATCGGCGGAGGCGGGGTCCTCGCCGGGGCAATGGCCACGGGATTGGCGCGGGCCGGCGCCGATGTCGCCATTCTGGATGTGAGCAGGGACAATGCGGACGGGCGCGCGAAATCGATTGCCACCCTGGGCCGCGAGACCCTCGGCGTGGTTTGCGACGCCACTAGCAAGGAAAGCCTCGAGCAGGCCTTAGACGAGATTCTGCATCGCTTCGGGCATGTCGATATCCTCGTCAATGCGGCTGGGGTGAATTCCGGCACACCCTTTTTCGAGATTTCCGAAGCCGAGTGGCAACGCATCATGGATATCGATCTGAAGAGCGTCTTCCTCGCCTGCCAGGTCTTCGGCAAGGCGATGGTCGATGCGGGCCACGGCGGTTCCATCATCAACATCTCCTCCGCATCCTCGGGTCCGCCGCTCTCCAAGGTCTTCACCTACGCGGTGGCCAAGGCCGGCGTCAACCAGATCACCCAGTACCTGGCGCGCGAACTGGCCCCGAACAATATCCGGGTCAATGCCATCCTGCCCGGCTTCTTCCCCGCCGAACAGAATCGCAAACTCCTCACTGACGAGCGGATCTCCAGCATCCTCGGCCACACCCCGATGCAGCGCTTCGGCGAAAGCTGCGAACTGGTCGGCGCCGCCGTCTACCTGGCCTCCCAGCAGGCCTCGTCATTCGTGACCGGGTCGATATTAAAGGTCGACGGCGGCTTCACGGCGATGACCATATAGACTGGTCCGATGAGCCGCGCGTTTGCGCTGCCCTCCATGGCCCGGCCGGCGCGAGAAGACCGGGCCTCTTTCTTGGTTTTCTTTGCGGCTTTGCGGCTCTCGTGAGATTGTTTGTTTTCACGGAGTCGTCCACACCGCCACGCCCCCCGGCGCCACGCTTCGTCCGCCAATCGACAGCCTCGCCGAAGCCGCCGCCGGAATCGTCTGTGGCGTCGACGTGAAGTTCGTCGCCACCCAGAACCCGTCGCGCCAATCCACCAGGAAATCCGGCTTCAATGCCGCGGGCGAGGTCCCCGCGTAGACCTTGCGCAGCAGCGCGATCTCCAACTCGCCCGTCAGCGTATCGACGCCGATGTAAGTCACCGACCCCTTGCCCACCCGATGTGTCACCGCCGCCGCCTTGCCCGCGTAGAACTGGTCCGCGTAAGTCGCCAGCGTCGTGGTGCCCGCCTCTGGCGCAAGCACGTCGCCCCACGAACCCCACGCGTACCGCGCTCCGTCCGCGGTTACGTGCCCTTCGACCGTCCCCGGCAGCAGATCGTAAATCGGAATCCGCGCCCCGATCAGGCCGTAAATCTGCTCCGCCCACAGCGTCTCGGGAAAATGCCCGCGACGGTCCTTCTGTCCGCTCCGCGCCGTCAGAATCAGGTGCCCGCCCTGCTCCGCGTACGCCCTCCACCTTGCGATCAATCCCTGGTCCGCCAACTGATACGCCGGCGCCACCACGAACGGGTACCCCGTCAGGTCGCGATCCTCCGTCACCACATCCACCGGCGCAATCATGCTCTTCACCGCGCGGTAGTACTTCATCCAGTGCGCCTGCGTATCCCAACGCGTCGTCTGCTTATGATTCTCGATGTCCCAGCGATTGTCGAAATGAATCAGGAACGCGGTGCGCCGCGCCGCATACGCCGCTGGCTCCTTCGCGCCCGCGCGGTACTCCGCGCGCAGCTTGATCACCTCGCTCATCGCCTGCGCGTACTCGCGCCCGCCCGGCGATGGCGTCACGCCGTCCGTCTCCACCAGCCCCTTGTGATACTGCTCGTTGCCGAACAGTGGCTGCCGGTAGCGGTACGTGCAGACCATCCGCGCCCCCGCCGCGAAGGCGCGCAGAATCCACATCCGGATCGCGCCCGGCTGCGGCCACGGATTGATCGCTCCCCAATTCACCTGTCCCGGCTGCAATTCCATCAGCCCGCTCAGCCCATTAATCGGCCGCAGGAAATCGTGCATGAAACTTTGCACCGCGCCCGATCCCAACCGGAAGCCCAGCGGGCCATTCTCCGGAAACACATCGCCATGCACCGGATAATGCGTCCACGTGAACACGTCCAGGTCCTTCGCCGAAAGCGTTGGATTCACGTTCGGATACATCGCCATGAAATTGGTGGTAACCCACTGATTTGCGCCGAACCGCCGCAGAATGCCCGCCTGCATCCGCAAATAATCCGCCGCCTCCACTGCGAACCAGCGATTGAAATCCAACTGCGCATGCGGATTCGGCAGCCCCGCGTGATCCAACTGATTCGGAATCTCGATCTGCTCGAAATTCTGGAAGACCATCGACCAGAAGGCCGTGCCCCAATCGGCATTCAGCCGGTCGATCGTGCCGTATTTCTCGCGCAGCCACGCCCGAAACCGCTGCGTCGCCGCCGGCGAGTACGAAAACTCCTTCTCGTAGTGGCTCAGTTCGTTATCGATCTGCCATCCCCACACCCGCGCATCGTGCCCGAATCGCTTTGCCAGCTCGCTATCGATTCTGGCAACGTACTCGCGATACACCGGCGAGCTCCAGTCGCCCTGCTGGCGCCCGCCGTGATTCATGCGCCGCCCCGCCGCATCCACCATCAGGATCTCCGGATGCTTGCGCGTCAACCACACCGGCGGCGTCGCGCTCGGCGTGCACAGGATGACCTTCATCCCGTTCTGCGCCGCCAGCGCCACGTTCTTCTCCAGCCAGTCGAACTGATATTTGCCTTCCTCGGGCTCCAGGAAGGACCACGCGAACTCGCCCATATGGACGAACTCCATGCCCATTTTGCGCATGTTCGCCATATCGCGCGCCCACTGCGATTCCGGCCACGCCTCGGGGTAATAGTAGACCCCGATCGTCATCAGATCGCCCCGCGGAAACCAATCCGCCTCAGCCGCCGCCGCGACCCAGGGAAGCAGCAGCACCACCGCAAACAAACACTTCATGCCCCCGATTGTGTCACACGGACTGGGTGGAGGCATGCTTCAGCACGCCCGAAAAATATCCCTACGCCGCCGACGCCGCGCAGCAATGCTCTTCCACGTGCGCTCGATACTTACCCGCCGCCTGATCCCGATGCGCCTCTGCCGCCCGAATCACCTGCTCCTCGAATCGCGCCAACCCCTCCGGACGATCGACCGCGATTCTCGCCCGCTCCTCATACAGCCACGCCACTTCGTGAGTCGCGATCTGTAGAACCTCGCGGAGAAGGTCGCGTTCGTAGCAGTCCATCAGCGCTCGATTTCTTCGCCCCGGTCCCAAATATCCTGCGCGAACACATCGGCCGTTCCGTCCGCCCAGGAAACACCGATCAGCCGGCTGTCCGTGGACGAAGCCGCACGTAACTCCACCACCGTGCCTTTGGGTATTTGTACCGCCGTATGCCGCCCGCTGACGAAGGACAGCCCGATGGTGTCGGCGTTTAATCGATACCGCCGGCGCGAAGGTTCGCCTTCTTCCGCCGGCTGGGCTTTCATTCTCGCAGAAGCCATTTTCGTTGCTCCCCATTACCGCATTCTGGGGACGATGGCCCCTCCCGCTCCAAGCTTTACGGGAAACCACGAGGTCTTCAAAACGCGGGATGTAGTGTTATTATTTATCCAATTTCCCGGCGGGTCAATCGCAATCGTATGAAAACAATGATGACGTGAACGCTAGCGTTCACATCGTCCTGGCCAGCACCGCATCGTAGGTCTTGACGATCGCCCGATAGCATTCGCATGATGTGGATTCCAGCCCGCGCCGGTCGACGATCCGGACGACTCCGCGTACGTAGCGAATGAATCCCGCCTTCTTCAGCATCCCGGTGGCGACGTTGACCGTCGCCCTGCGAACGCCCAGCATGTGAGAGAGAAACTCCTGCGTCAGCGGGAAACTATCCTCGCCGGCCCGATCGTGCGTCATCAGCAGCCATCGCGAGCAGCGCTCTTCCATGCTGTGCAACCGGTTGCAGGCCGCTCCGAAAAGCACCTGGCGGGTCAAGGCAAACTGGTGTTGGTGCACGATGGTCTGCACCGCCGGCCGCCGGTTCATAATCTCCTTAAAAGTCCCGGCGAGAATGCGCACTGCCACGCCGGGAATCTGAACCAGGTTCAGCCCCATCGCGCCCTGTCCGTGAAAAACCTCCGAAGCGCCCGCCACCCCTTCCTTCCCGATAGTCGCCATTTCCATCTGCGCCTTGTCGCTGGTGGTGACCAGCAGCGA
>Ga0207071_1097_pt1 | contig 15457 bp, 10 predicted proteins | sample Alteio_BWMinHeat_67_FD_153531 | JGI IMG/M metagenome (GOLD analysis project Ga0207071, IMG submission 153531) | Enriched cells from forest soil in Barre Woods Harvard Forest LTER site, Petersham, Massachusetts, United States -... | ecosystem: Environmental > Terrestrial > Soil > Temperate forest >...
AAAATTCCCCCCAGACCCGAATCCTCCGCTGCAATTTCGATCGAACTCTGGGAGAAACGCGATGCCGTAGATTCGGTCATGACCGGGGCGCTGGACGTATTCGCGGCTTCAATCAGTGACCGCAAAGCGCGTTCGAGCGATTCCTCAAAGCGCCGGAGGGTAGGAAAATCGGTCCAAAGGGCCTGACAGGATGGGCAGAGGGTCAGGATGACTTGACGGCTCTGGACACGTCCCTGGTACAGCTTCTTGGCGCACTTGGGACACCAGCGCTCTGTGGGCAGCTGCAAGGATTGCGTTTCGGCGATAGCGGCCCGGCACTGGGCTTTGTCGTCACTGCAGGCGGCCACCGTTTTTTCCTCAACAAAAAAAGCCCCGCAGGAAGGGCACCGCTCCACGGTTCCGTGCGCCGTGACGACCGTCTCCAGAGGCTGGTCTTCACATGTCGGGCATTTCATCGATAGTGTCGAATCGCTCATACCACTTTCTTAAGGATAACAGGCCCGGGAACTTTTTGCCAGAGATCGCGTCTAATCACTAAAGGGAAAAAAACACCGGACAAGGAAGAAGGGACGTTTATGAAACAGGGCAACAGCACAAAATCCAGCAAAACTTCAAAGATCGCTGCTCATCCAGAATTGCGAGACGAAGATTTCGCATGGCTGGGTGAGATACATCAGGTTCTTTCGCCTTATTGGTCAGCTCGTTCAGGCTATCGCGAAGGCGACCTGAAGGAACCTGAAGAACCGGAAACAACTCATTAAACCTGCGCACCCGCTCGAAGCGACAGAAAACGATGATGTCGATCGATTCGAGCAAGAAATGAAATGTCCTGAGCCGGCGGCCGGGGCGAAGTGACTCCGGGCTGCCACGCCTCTTGATAGAAATAACGAATGAATCGGCGTATTTGGCGGAGCGACATTCCCGTCCGCCGTGACCGACGATTCAATGTTTTTTGCTGCTCCATCCGCTGGGCCGTAATCTGTGATACGGGAGGCGTCTCAAATACCCAAAGAGCATCCAGGCGTTTAAAGATCGGCCGATAGTCCTTCAAAGCGACGGCGACTGAACGTTTCAGTCCGAGTGGAGCTTTCGCCCATTTCACGCGCGTCTCCGCACCCACAAACCATCCCTCTAGAATAAAAATTCCGACTTTACCAAGAAACTGAAAAGATCGCGATGAACGGTCGTCCCGTTGTTTATCAAAAATGGGGAGGGAGAAACGGGACTTGGGCGTACTTGTTTCAAACGCATGGATATCTGCCCCCAGTCTTCGAGTATCATGAGTTCCTGCCGGACCGCGATTGGAAATCCCCTGAGGATCGTAACCACGAGCCAGGAACTCGGGCTTGGATCGTTCCGACTTGGGAAAATAATAGTCATCCAAGGATCGCGTCAGGGCCTGGCCTTCGCTTCTCTTCAGCTGTCGGTTTAGGACACGCGCCAGGGCTCGGCAAAAAGTGGTTTTTCCGCTCCCGATGCTGCCATTGACTCCCAGGACAAAGAGACGGTTATGACCCCGCTCTCGTTTCTCTTTGAGCATCCAACCGGCCAATGCGGCCAGAAAGTTCTTATCGGTGGGTGAGCAACCTCGAACCGCTTTGAGCCAAGGAAAGGATTCAGCAGTGGCGGGCTTCGTAGTAAAGAAACTCCCGTTCCAGATCATCAAAGCTCCAGTGGTCAGGCGCAAAATAATTAAGGAACCGGCCGTAGCGATCAATGAGATAGGCGCCCGGCACCAAGTCTTTGGGAGCTTCGGCGAGGACCAGGACCGTCGCGTTCAGCCAGGCCCATTGTTTTCGGTCAAGCTCAATGGCGGTCAGCCAGCGGTCGCGGACTTTTTTCGTGACCTTTGGCTCATGCAGCAAAATGAGATGCGATTTCCGACGGAAATCCCAGAGCTGATGGGCTTGCCCCAGATGATCTTCAAACTTCCAATTAGGGAGCGGCTTGTCCTTTTCGAGCATACGTTAGTTCGACAGTTTTTGGAAGATGATGCCTGAACCCAGCATATTTTTTTCGTGGTCACGGATAAGAATCGTCGTATAGCCGATCCGCTGGGGCTGCCCCGCGATCGTTACGCTGGTTTCCTGACGAGAAACCGTTTCCTTACTCCTAAGCGTTTTCTGAAGGATCTCAATAAACCAAGGATAGGCTTTCAAAATCTCCGACGCCGCTTTTCCCACCACCTTCTCCCCCGCCAAATGCAGAAGCTGCGTGGAAGCCGGATTGAGGACGAGGATTAAACCCGATGCATCCATGGCAATCAAACCGCCCGACAAATTCTCGAGCAGGCTCTCCATCAGGACCTTCGTGTGAGAGACCTCCGCCATCAAGAGCAAATTCTGATAGGCTACGGCGGCCTGGCGGCCGAGCAACGTCATGAACTCCTGATCTTGCGGATTGTACACGCCGCTTCGACGATTAATAATCTCCATGACTCCATAAGTTCGTTTCATGGAAAGGACAGGGGTGCACAAAATGGACTTCGTAACGAAGCCCGTGATGATGTCAGCCTGCCGGTTGAAACGGTTATCCTGACGGACGTCGTTCACCAGCGCCGCTTGATGATACTGCGCCACCCAGCCGCTGATGCCCGTGCCTACTTTGAAGGGAATTTGATTCAACCGATCCAGTGCAATGCCGTGGGCGGCTTTCACTCGGAGCTCTTCTTCGTTGTCGGACAATTCAAAAAACGTGCCGGCCTCCGACTGAAGTGTCTTGCAAGCCTGCTCTAATACAAATTCCCAGAGTTTCTGCGGTTCATAGATAAAATGGATCTTGTTCAGGATATCGAAGAGCGCGTTGAGGTGGTAAGTTCCGAGCATGGGTTAAAAGTATATCAATTACTTTCGCACACGAATAAAACCAGCATGAGGAATCTCGCGGGCACCGCCGGTCCCATCGGCATGAAGAAGATATAACGGGTCCTCTCCAACAACCAGCGAGGTTTCCTCCACCGCGGTGGCCGCCGGCTGCCAATCCTCCGGATCAATGGTCTGCAGGCGTCCTCCCCAAACATCGGTGACGACCAGACTCGCTTTATCACCTTCCGAAGCATTCTTAGATTCCTTAAAAAAGAAGAACTGATGTCCGGGAAAAACGCCCAACTCACGTTGCGAAGGGCATTTCAGACGAACAGAGGAACTGGCGGGAAGACAAAAGGGCGAGAAGCGCTGTTTCCGCCGGTTCCACACTTGGAAGGAATCGCATTTTTTCGACTGGCTGGCCGTTTTGAGAAGGATCTGGTCCGGGTCATCTGTATAAACGGCTTCCATCACAGGTTCGGACAACAGCTGCGTGGTGGTGTCCGTATCCACCCGGTATTCATAAAGCCAACTCGGAAGTGAGCCTGGAATTTTCAGGAATAAAAGTCTCTGACCGTCTATCGCCCAATCGGGGGAATAGCCTTCTCCTAAAGCCACCGTCCTCTGGCTGGCCAGATCATGCACCGCGATCGTCGGCCAGGCTGAAAACCCCATGATCTGCAGTGCCAGGCGCTTGCCGTCCGGAGATACCAGAAAGCGGAAAGGACCCACCGCGTTCTCATAGATGGAATGTTCTTCTCCATCCGGCCAGGCTTTGGCATACACCCGATATGGATCTTTACGGAAATGCCGGGCTGAAAATAAGACGACCGCCTGCTCGCGTTCCCAGCTGAAGTCGATGAATTGATCGTACGACTGCTTCAAAGGAAATTTCTGGATCTTATGTGTTTCGAGATTATAAAAGGCGGGGGTCGGCGGCTGCTGGCTGAGGTCAGCGATGAAGAACCCGTGAGGGAGCTCCGCGGCCATCGTTGCCGAGGCCATCGCAAAGAAAATGACGAACTTACTGTGGCTCAACAATCTCGGGCCCGTTATGCTCGGAGGGATGAAGTTCTCCCACGGCCTCGGGTCGTTCTCCACGAATGACTTGCCGGCCAAAACGCTCCGAGAGATCATGCGAGGTCGTGAGAAGAGAATCTCCTAAGGCTTGCGCCGCGGCCGACGGACGTTTCGGCGTACCGGCGACGGAGCGGCGTGCGGGCGAAGCCGGAGCCGGCTCGGCCGGACTCCCCGAAAGCGATGCCAGAAGCTTGCGCAGTTTCGGCGCTAAGGCGTCATCGGGATGGGCTTTTAAGAAAGCCTTGAAGTCCCGGGCCGCCTTTTCGGTATCCTCGCGTTTCAGATAAATCACGCCGCGCCCCAGAAGCGATTGGGTATCGGCCGGGCGCCGCTCCAGAACATAATTAAAATCCTCGAGAGCCTGATCCCATCGATCCAAATCATAATAGACCGCGCCGCGCAGGGCGCGCGCATCCAGCAGCTCCGGTTTCAAGCGGATCGCGTCCCCCAAATCCATGAGCGCGCCGTCCATGCCTTTCAGATAATAACGACAAGCCCCTCGCGCATAATACGCGTCGCCAAAATCGCCGTCGGAAGAGATTGCCTCATCGAAGCGAGGAATCGCCTCATTGAATTCCCTTGCATTAAAGTGTTTGACGCCTTCGTTGAAGGCCTTGATGGCGGATTGGGGATGCATTTCCCCTAAGACCGCACGGCCAAGGGCAAAGGGCAAAAGGCAAAGGGTCCACCAACGATTAAACATCAAAGCTTCGCGCTTTCTTGCATTCATCACATGCACATACCTCCCGCAGATAATCATAAGAGTAAATCCCGGTATTGTGACCATCGCTCCAGGTGAAATGCAGGGCGTAATTTCCAACCACCTCAATCGCTGAAGGCTTTATCACACGGGGGACCTGATCGGGATGAACCAAGGCCTCATGAGTCCACTCATCGACGCAAGCCGCGCAACGGCAGGCCAACCGGAGCTCGCGGCTGTCGTATCGGCTTTGATGACCATCATTCCAGGCGATCGTTAACTTGCCTTCGGTGGATTTAATCTCCTGTGGAATAGGCTTCATGTCAAAATTCCGTCTCTGTCCATGGCGTCGGATCAACAGGGACACTGTGCACAAACACCTGCCAGTGGACATGCGGAGCCGTACTCAAGCCTGTGGATCCGACTTTACCAATCGTCTGGCCTTTAACAACGTGCTGACCCGGCTTCACCATGAGCGAAGACATATGCAGATAAATGGTCATCACACCCTGACCATGATCGATCAGCGCCGTACGCCCGTGCGCCTTTAAGGGGGCAGCGATGCGTACGAGTCCCGCGTTCGCGGCCAGCACGGGTGTCCCTGCATCGGCTCTCAGATCAATGCCTTTATGAAATCCAGCGTCGATGGTTCCGTTCCGTACGCGTTTGAGGCCAAACTCCCCGATGACGGGACCTTTCACAGGTGCTGAAAAAACGCCCTCCCAGAATTGCTCCGGCGAGTCGATCTGCGCCGTTTTATGGATGAGGGCGCTCTCGCGGTGTTCGGAAAGCATCAAGGCTGTCTTCTCCGGCGAGAAATTTACATTTTCAATGGTGTAAGTCCGGGATGCCACCAGGACCTCTTCGACAGCGAGATCGGCAGCGGAATTCTTCGAGCGCACCCGCAAGAGGAAGGTCCCCGCTGGAGAACCCAACGGAACTCCAATGAGGGCGCGCTGGGCATTGGGTCCCACCACAAAAAAGCGGAATGATTTTTTCAAAAAAGCGGCCCTGAGATGGTCGGCGGGAAGACTCCCATCGATTTCCACACGCAGCGTTTCTCCTGGACGAACGGTCGTGGAAGAGAGCAGAATCCGATAAGAAGCTGCTTCAGCGCCGGCCGAATAGAGACTCACGAAAAAGATCGAACAGAGGAAGGGCCGGCGAATGATCACGCGGGCATAACGCGGACGAATCGGCGTTTGCCCACTTGAATAAGAACGGGCGCCTGGGGACTCAGGGAATCTTTTTCGCCGGCGCGCTTGCCGTCTACTTCGACCGCGCCCTGAAGAAGCAGACGACGGGCTTCATTTTTACTGGGAGCCAACCCCGCTTCCACCAGAAGGTCGGAGAGACCGACGGGCGACTTTTTCAGCTTATATTCTGGAACTTGGTCCGGCGTTTCTTTATCTGAAAATACGCGACGAAATTGTTCCGCCTCCGCTTCCGCGGCCGCATCACCGTGGAATTGCGCCGTAATGGTTTTGGCCAGGAGCGCCTTCGCCTCGCGCGGATGCATGGATTTTATCGAAGAGGGCTCGATATCCGTGAGCAATTCAAAATATTTGGGCATGAGCGCATCGGGAACGGACATCAATTTGCCAAATTGATCCTTGGCAGAATCGCTGAAAGCGACATAGTTCCCGTAGGACTTGGACATTTTGCGAACGCCGTCCAGCCCTTCTAACAACGGCATCGTCATCACAACCTGCGGCTCCTGAGCATATTTGATTTGCATCTCGCGTCCCATGAGCAAATTAAATTTCTGGTCCGTTCCTCCTAATTCGACATCGGCTTGAATCGCGACGGAATCGTATCCTTGCAGCAATGGGTAAACAAGTTCAATCATCGATATCGGTTTGTGGGCGCTGAAACGTTCCGCGAAGTCAGCGCGCTCGAGCATCTGGGCCAGCGAAAAGCGATATTGGAGTTCCATCAGCCCCTGAATTCCCAGGGCATTCAACCAGGTGCTGTTGAAACGCACCTGCGTAGACTCTTTTTTAAGAACGCGGAAGACTTGGTCTTGATAGGTTTTCGCATGCTCCCAGATTTCCTGCGGCTTGAGGGTCGGCCGGGTCGCCGATTGACCGGAGGGATCGCCGATGCGCGCGGTGAAATCTCCGATGATGAATTCAATCTGGTGGCCCAGTTCCTGAAATGTTCGGAGTTTGCGTAGAACCACCAGATGACCCAGGTGCAGATCAGGCGCCGTCGGATCCACACCCAGCTTAACGCGTAAGGGCTTGCTCTTTTCGAGCTTCGTCTTCAGTTCTTGTTCGGAAATGACTTCCGCGCAGCCGCGAACGATCTTTTGCCAATGCTCAGTCGATGCTGTCACGGAGTCATCGTATAAAACCGTGCTCGGAAGAAACAACGCTCAGACGTCGGCCACGCAGGATGATCTTCAGACGTTTTAAGCCTGTTGTCACCATGTTCCCTTGACGAGCGGAAACGAACGATTTCACTCGACCGACTTCACTTTCAGGGATGATTAAAGATCGCGGACTGGAAAAGGCCACCACGAGCCCTCGGAGGCCACGCGCGTCGACATGGCAACCAGCGTCAGCTGCCAGGATGCAATCGCGGGTATGGGAATCGGCATACACTTTTCCAAGGCGGATATTACCCCGCCGGTCCGGCTTCATCAACGTTCGCAACGTTTTCCATTCACCCAAGTCCGACCATCCCGAAAGAACTCCTGTAAGGGCGCATGGGCGGGCCCCTTCAAAAGGTTCAAATGCCATTGGCGTAAGCAGAGCATAATCAATGGTGTTATCGACTCTTCGTGCGGGATTCAGCAGGTAAGGAATAGACGCTGGGAAAAACGCGTACAAACGCGATGCTTGGCTCTCGTGACGGCGGGCGATCGCCTGCGCCATACGTTCATAAATGTCCCACATGGCGGGTTGATAATGTCGCAGAGCCGCTTCGGCGGTACTTAAACGGAAGAAAAACATGCCGCTGTTCCAATACCATCCCCGCTCCCTTGTCATTCGCCGGGCGTCTTCAAGCGATGGCTTCTCCCGGAAAGCTGTAATGCAGCCGCGTTCCGCTTTGAAGCATCCGAAACCCAACCAAGTGCTTGGATTTTTGCTGGGCGTGGTTCCCAGAAGCACAACGGCGGGTTCATCCTGGGCAATCTGGATTGCCCGGGACGCGACCTGTCGGAATTCCCTCGAATTGGGCATGACTTGATCCCCCGGCAACACGGCCAAAGTCGCCGCAGGATCTTGCCTGCGCAGATGCGCCATCGCCCACATGAGTGCCGGCCATGTGCCCCGGCGCTGTGGGTCAACATAAAAATGCCGCTGTGCCAACCGCAGCTGTTTCCGCATGGCGGGAACTGCCGCCTGATCGGTTAATACAAAAAAATGTTCGCGTGAGATAAAACGTCGCGTAGCTCGATCATAGGCTTGCTGCAGAAGAGATCGTCCTGAACCCGTTAAATCGGAAAGCACCTTGTTGAAAGGAAACAAACGGCTGCTCTGGCCGCCGGCTAAAACCACCGCATAAACATTACTCAGATCCATCGAGTCATCGTATAAAACCGTCCCCGTCGGCACAACGAACCGGCCTGCCGGCGGGCGAGTCCCGTCTCAAATCTGGGCCCTTTGGCCCCTCATTTTTGCCCCGACGCTCCATAGGATGATCGACAGCAAAACGATAGACTCTAAGGTCAATGAAGCGTCTGATTTATCGCGCCGTTTCAATCCTGTTAGCCCTGACGATCTTGTTGGAATCTTATCCCGCAAATTCGGCCCCTATATATCTTCATGTAACTGACGACCACTTCTCTTTAAATTCTTCGCTCTTCAAGGAACAAGCGCTGATGTCGCGTTCCTTGGCCGCTGCCCGAAAGATGTTTGCACCACCGGTTCGCCTTACTTTTCAACATCAAGGAATACAGTACCTGCGTCAACCGGAGACACTGGCTATGGATCGTCTTTATACATGGTCTAGATGGTTGCCCATCCCGAGGCGCCAGGCTATTCTCGATCATCTCGATGAGATTCGCGGCATCGATCGCGAGCTGCATAAGCTGATGCGCGTACCGTCGACGAATGAATTAGAAGTGAATGCGGTGGTCGTTGGAGATCGAGCTCTTAAAGAAGCTGTGCAACGAGCGTTAACCCCATCGGCTTCTTGGTTGCCTCGACTTGAGCCGCTCGATGTTCGAATCTTGACGAATGAGGAGGCGTTGGAAAAACGGCAATTTGTGGGTGGAGTTTTCCTCACGCCCCTTGGATTATTTGATGGGTCTGTGACCCCGTCAGCAGCCCACATCACTGAATTTTTAATCGCGCACACCAACATCGATGAACGCGACCGTTGGGTCGCTCGAACGATCTCTCATGAAGTGGGGCACTTTTTAGCTCAAAAGAATCCACGGCACTGGTTGATCTTGATCGTGAAAACCTATGTGCGCTGGGTCCTACGGTATAAACCCAATGATGATCTCGCGCAGGAAGCTGTGGCGAATATCCTCGGGATTTTTATCTACAAGCGGATCATCCGCGAATTGCCGAAAGAACCCAGTCCGGTCGTTGTCCCTACAAGTTCGATCCTCGATGAATTTCTACGCTATCATCCCCAGGCTAGTCTGGAAGACCGTCAGCTCATCCAGGAAGCGGATCGGTATGCTCTGTCGCTCAATGGCGACAGCAAATACCCTTCCGGCAAGAGCTATCTCGTCAACGGTAGAAATATGGCTTTGACCATGGCCCGCTCGAATCAAGGAGCCAAATGGATCGCCGCCGCTTTTCTGTCCAACAGGCCTTCTGCCGTGTCAACCTGGGCGGCTTTGGATCAGACCGACTTTAAGGAACAATGCCCGACGCTGTGGGCGCAACGCGTTGACATTGAAAAGATCAAACAGGACCTTGAAAAGATGTTGGCGGTGAAATATGAACCGGAGATTCCCACATCCGATGAGCCTGACAATACGATCGATGATGGGACAAGCTGGATGTTGCAAAGAGCCAAAACCCTCGTGACAAAGAGCGGTTCCAACCAAGTAAAAGAAGACGCGACGGCCCTATTATGTCTCACGTTGGCCAGCAAGCGTGAAGCAGCGTCGAATATTGAAATGTCCGATCGTCAAGCTCTTGAAAAAATAAATCGAGAGATCGTTTTGCTTCATGGGCCGCTGGCAGACCGCATGGGACTGATTGAGTTAGGTGAAGAATTGCGAACGGAACCCTGGAAGCGTCTCTATCCCGAAGAATACGACCGCATTGAGCGCGAGACGGAAGTCGCCACAGGACAAACCCGCGAACAATCCTTGCAACAGCTGGTTATTGTGGAACAGAGGGCCCGCGAACAATTGAGCGGAAGACCTGAATTTGCTGATGCGATCTTCAAAATCCGCGTCAAAAGTGCCTATAAAAAATGGGAGAAACAAAAGCTCGCTAGAGGCGAGTTTGCGCGCGGGAGCTCAACACGACCCGCCACTCTTGAACACCAATATGACCTCAGCGGTCTCATGATTATTGCAAAAGCTCTGGAGCTTCTCTGGGAAATGGACCTAGAGTATTACCTGGGGACTCGCGAGCATCCGACTAGCATCGATTACAACTGGGAAGGCAGACCCATCCGACGAGCGGTAACGATTCAAGGAATCCTCGCTTACATCACGGTCGGACTCCAATACAATAATCCCGACAAACCGGGGCAGAAGAACCGCACCGAATTGCAGCAGATGACCCCTCATTTTCGTCGAAATACCTACCTGCTCGGTACGGCAAAGTCCAAATACGCACTCGGGCACTGGATGTATAAAGCCCGGCTCTCACTGGCTGTTTTGCTAAATCCAGACAATCCTATTGATCCGCCTCCGCACCGGGGCCAGCAATTTGATCACCGCGACAAACTTCCAGATGATCTACCTACAGATGATCTCCTCGGACCTACCGGGGTAGCGGAGCGGGTAGGCGCAATCCTCGAATCCCTGGAACCCTACCGATTTGTCCTGTGCCCGGAGAAGGGGAATCGCTTCATCCAGCTTCCGGCACGCTCCATTCCCGCTGATTTCCTGCTTTACCCGGAGATGAACATCGCCGACCCCCCAGGATTCGACGTTCAACGCATCGACTTTTCGGAAAGCGCCGATGGGACTTTGTCCATTTCGGAACGCTCCACCCTGCAACCTTTTGAGATGATCCGCGGAGGCGATATTCTCGTGACCATCCCTTCAGCAGACCGAGAATCGTCCTACCCATCCAAAAGGGACTCCGGAAGACGAAGCCAATTCCGTGATAAGGCTCAGTCCTCCCGTGTCAGATTGGACCTTTCCGGATTGTCTGCGGCGGAATATCAAGCCCGGATAGACGATGGACGTGACTACCTTAAAAAACGCTATGGGGATCCCGATACCGACGAATTTCAAAGTGATGTCCTGGACCCCGCTATCAAACGGCTTGGTTTAATGTCAAAAGACGAATTTTTCGCGGCGGTGGGTTCCGGAGTGCGTGACTTACCGGGCCGTTCTTCTTTTGTCCGGCTTAGAAAGGATTTTGCGCAATGGTACGACCAACGCTTTGTTCATTATGAGGTCAAAAAATCGAAGCCGATGAAGAATCGGATTTCATTGATAACGACAGTCGACGAGGACCAAGTGGGCATGACCGCCGAAGAAGTTAAATGCATTCTCCACATGGGCTGGACCCTGCGGGACGTGCAATTAAAACAAACGCCCGGAAAAGCCGACGAAACTGTTTTCGTAGTGGACCTTCCGACGATTGCCAGCAAAAAACAAACGGACGAAAAAATCCAACGGACTGAGAAAATTGACGACTTGATCACCCGTTTGCGAGGGTTGCGGCGTCGCCGCGGAGCCCGTCCACCCGTGGAAGACGGACGCCGTTTGGATATCCACCTGATCCTCAGGAAGAGCAAGCCTGACCATTCGGTCAATACCGGCCAGGACATCAGCGCTCTGCTCAATTGCCTTTCCGATCTAAATATCGATCTAGAAAGAGTCGAACCCGAAGACAAATGGCTTAGCTTGACGGTCCTAGCTCCACGTGAACTGACAGGGCATCCTGGCCGGAGTCCCGCCCATGTCCTGCAGGAAATTCTGGAGCAACAGGAAGAAATCGAGATGGATAATCCCGAAACGATGATCGGATGGGCCACAGAACTTGATCTGACGGGTTTTGAAGGCCTTTCGTCAAAGGAATTCAATGGACTCATAAAGCAAATTAGGGCCGGCATCGAGACCGCCGGTATGGAGATTCGTTCAGAAACTTCTTCCCCTGGGAGTACTCGATGGATCATTGTTTTAAATGATCCCGTTTCGGGCATCGCGGACCCATTTTCACCATTGAAATCAATACTTAGTCCAGGTCATATCCGCCTTCTTCAACAGGGAAAAATGGTTATTTCGGCGGCCCAACCGATTCGAAACAAACCTAAAGGCATTGTCGCGGTTCAACCGTCGCCGGCCAGTGCAGCTACGCTCGCGAGAATTGTTCGGGCTCTGCAGAAGGAACGGGAAAAGCTTCCGGATGCCGAATCGAAGCAGCTCTGGCCTTTGGAAGAAGAGCGTGTCCATGGGTTGGAGGCGATTGCTCAAAGAGCGACCGAGAGTTCGGTGGATATGTGGCTGCTGAGCCGCATGAGACGGGTAGTGCGTCTTCTTTACCGCTATGAGGGCGATATCAACGGTCAGGGTGATCGAAACTACAACATAGCGGCCACACAGCGCCGTGCTCGAAAGGACTCCCAGGAAACAGGAACTCCCTACGTTATTTATCCACTCGCCGTAGTCTACCGATTAATCCTCGGATCCAAAGTGGCCGATCCGGTAACTCTTGTGGCGGCCTGCCTGCGCTACATCCGACGACACGGTCCCAACAATGTTTATCGTTGGACACAGGAACAGGTCGAGACTGCGCGGGCCGGAGGAGACCAAACCGTAATCCTCGAACGCTTGGCGAGACGCTTTCTCCCGCTCGCGGATATCCAGGGTCATCAGCATGCGGGATTTTCCGAAGCACGCTGGAAGGCGACCTTGAATCCAAACCAAAATGATCGCGCCAACTCACCCGTCACGGAATCAGAAATCAAAGCGTATGCCGCCCAGGAGATTGATCTAGCGATCCGAACCGAATTCGCAATTTACGGCGATGAACTGGACCAGGCCATCCGTCGTGTCGAAAAGGAAGGCTATGACGAATTGATGGCGCAAGGATCCATTGGTGAAACGGCAAACCGTATGGCCGGCCGTGAATTCAATCTCAGGGAGGTGCCAACATTGAAGCCGGAGGAGGCAAAGGCAAAATTATCTGACACGGTCCGGAAGTTCCTTCCGCTCATCATGAAGAAAAAGCCTGTCATTGTATCCGATAAGGATGAGAAAGTTTATCAGGATAGCCGCGTGGATTTATTGAGAACATTGACGGACTGTACGGTGGGGCTTGCTCGGCGCCTTTCGATTTCCGGCCACGAAAATGGTGTTTCGCTCCTGAGCGCTCTGGCGGAAAAGGATGAAAACCAACAGGCGGTCAACGCAGAAGTATTAAACACGGCCAAAGGTTTTCTGCGGTGGATGGAAGAACCGGCGAACCAGTCGATTGTGAATCAATTGGAACCCGACCGTGCGGACACCTTCCGTCGGCAGCTTAACGATTTAAATCAGCGACTGACACCCACACCGCAGCCCCAAGCGCCAAGCCAGCTGAAGGCACACGAGCGCGGGCAAGCGCTCGCGCTGGGAATGGCGGCTGGAGGGCTGGCAGGAATTGGGATGATTGTGATCGCGCATTGGACGAACGACCTTAATTTGGACGTGATTTCACTGGAAAAAATCTTTTTAAATTACGTTTTTGCCCTTATCACGGCGATCGTGGTCGTTTTCTTGACGAATTATGCCTCGGAGTGGTTCATCCATGAAAGAGGGGGGCATATTCGCAAGGCGATCCAGAAAGGTTTTTCGTCCGCCGGTCTTTGGCGCTGGAGACCTTGGGGGGATCTTATCGTGGTCCAAGATAAGCGGGACAAATGGCACCCCATTCCCGTAGATGATCCGGATGTTTTAGCTGCCGGTCCCGCAGTAAGCCGTAGGGCTGCCCAGGTCAGTGCCGTACTCCTGACTCTCGTTGTCCTAGGATACTCGCTTTTCCTCCATGGACCCAGCCGGGCATCGATGACTCCTCTCATTCTCAGTATAGAAGTGGTCGTTATTCTGGCGGCCGCAACGGCAATCAACCTGCGTCATTCTTACGCGGACCAAAGCGCGATAGAAGTTCCCTCTGGGGAGGAAGAGCGCATCACCCTCCCCGTCACAAACGATCCTGCGAGGTTACTTGTCATGTTAATTGACAAGCTAGAGGATAAACATTGGACGATCACTTCCGGGTTAGGGATTGCGAAAACCGAGACAGGTTATGGCGTCACGGTGAGCGCCAGAAGACCCAAAAGAATGAGTTTAACCGACCAATTTGGGAACCTGGTACGCCAAGTGGCCCAAATACCCCGGCCTATTCAACGACCAAAAGATTTCCTCCACCGCCGTCTTTTGGAAATTGAAGTACAGACACCCGATGTATTGGGCTCGATCATTGCGTTCCTGCATGGCCACAACATTTATCTCGAATCGATAGAGTCTGTTTCCGTGAACCAGCAAATTATCTATCGATGCGTTTTGTTGGGACCTGAAAACGTGCTGGGAGATGGAAGTGCCAAACGCCAGGAACTGACGAGACAACTGGAGAACGATCTTAAAACGGTGGAGGGAGTGATCGCGCCTGTGAAAGTGATTGATTTCGCTCCCCTACAAGTGTCAAAAGTCGAATATGGAGTCGATCAGGAACAATGCCGACTCGAATTAATAAATAGAGAAAATCAGCCGGATGTTCTCCTGGCCATCCTTCGAGAGATTCAGCGGATGCACTGGAGCATCGAGTATCTCGAGTTGAGACCCTGGATCGGGGATGGGGGAGGGATGTTGACCGATGTCCAAGTCAGGCGCAAGGTTGGCTCCATGGCCATCGTTGATGAATTGGAATTCTACCTGCAAAACCTTGAATTTCCTCCCGGGCAACGGCACCAGGATCGACCCGAAGACGTGTTAAGCGTCAACTTTAATCTTCTCCATCAGGAAGGCGCCTTGTATGCCGTAGTGGAACAGCTCACTAGACGGCACATCAATTTCGAAAAGACGCAGGCGGAGCCCCCCACCGGGAATTCGGATTATGCCTGGATCGAGCTGGACATTACGCCGCCGAAGGGAATGCGCATTTCCGAAGTCGAACGCGCCATTGAAAATACCAGTTTACCCGGCCAGGAAACGAATTCAGAAAAACCGCTCGTTACCAATCTGCAGATTTCTGTTGCACAGGTCTCAAAAGCTTCTGCGTTCCGCGAAGCCGAGCTTCTGCGGGACGTTTACTTGAAGGCGGGTGGCAATCCGAATGAGTTGCCGCGCATGAAGGAGATCCCTGATGAACCCATGGGAGAAGTCGACAACAAGATTTTCGTCCCTAACGCGGTGAAGGTTCTGCGCATCATGACATTGGCTCATGGTGGGCCCGACTTGAATTTGTGGTGGACGCGCAGGCCTTTCCGGTGGTTACCCGATGGCGTAAGGCGGACCGTATGGCGGATCGCATTGTTTCTTCCTTTCAATTCGAGATGGAAATCCAAGCTGGCTGGGGACTGGCCTGCCACGGTAGCGCAAACAAGAAGCCTGAGTCATAATCTCTTCTATGTTGTCCATCCCATCATGGCCACCCTTCTTCTCATTGCCAAGGGCGATCGGAATCCTTTATCGCTTTTAAGAACCCCGGCGCATGACACGATTGAGGATGCCGTCGACAATATCTATAACGCATTGGACATAGTGTTTAAAGATCCCCATGATCCAGAGCGCGAG
>Ga0207071_1098_pt1 | contig 15434 bp, 18 predicted proteins | sample Alteio_BWMinHeat_67_FD_153531 | JGI IMG/M metagenome (GOLD analysis project Ga0207071, IMG submission 153531) | Enriched cells from forest soil in Barre Woods Harvard Forest LTER site, Petersham, Massachusetts, United States -... | ecosystem: Environmental > Terrestrial > Soil > Temperate forest >...
ACAACCGAGAGAAAGACTATGCAAGCGCCGCCGTGCGCGGCCAGCACATGAAGCTCGGATTTCTTCACCACAGCTTGATGATCTCGCGCATGCACTTCATGCTAGAGATGGCGTGCAGAGAATCCAGCGGGACGTTCGCGCTGGGGTCGTGGTCGCAAGGCGGACAGCTTGCCGGACACAAAGCCGAAGTACCCAAGGTTAAATCCAGCCGCCAGGGCAACGAGTATTTCTGGCAGGAAGCCGACGAAATGGAAAGGCTGCCGGTGGAACCCGACGCCATGTTCACTTTGCGCTTTGGTGGTCGTGCACCGCAACCGGCGTCGGCTCACTTTTTCTACGAAGCCGATCGCGGGACAATGGTCATGACGGATATGCTCAAAAAGATGCGGGCCTACTACCACTTCATCAAGCGGCAGCAGAAGCACAAGGAGGCCTTCGGCGTCCATCCGGTCCGTGCCGTCCTCTTCGAGACTACGGACGAGGCCAGGGGCAAAAAGCTCATGGAATTAGCAACCCACCCGCTGGTCTGTGGCTCTGGAAAACGGTCGGGACTGTTCTGGTTCACGATCTCTCCGATTCTTACCGACCCAGCCCAGGGCTCTTCGGTAGCGGCCTATCTTAATCGCCCGGCGACCATCCTGGACCGAATCTGGGCGTTGCCGGACCGCTCACTCCACGCATTGGGTGATGCGGAAAATGCCCCGTCACCCCAGGTGGGTTGACAGGTTTTGCCCGTTTGCTATGCTACCAGTAGAGTACAGAAAGATTAAGCATTAACAAGCAAGAACCATGAGAACCACCAAAAATCTGACCGTGTCCCTGCCCCCGGCTCAGCTCCGGGAGATGGAGAAGACGGCCAAGAAAGAAAATCGAACCATGAGCGAACTGGTCAGGGAGACCTTTCGCCGTTACCAGCGCGACGAAGAAGATCGCCGCATGGCGACCGATCCCCTGCGCGCCAAGCGTCTGCTTGAGCTCAAACAGACGGTAGAGGAACTCCGCACACAAACCGTCAAATCCGGCCTGCCCAAACTCACCGATCGTCAGATCAACACCGAGGTCGAAGCCTTCCGACGGCAGAAGCAGAAAAGCAAAATTAAGCAACCCGTCCGATGATCCGCGTTGTTTTTGACACCAGCGTCCTCTACTCCGCCATCCTCAAGCCCAAAAGCCTGCCAGCCGCCGTTTTTGATTTTGTCACCAGCGGCCTGCTGATTCCGTGTGTATCGCCGGCGGTTTTAGCCGAATACCGGGATGTCCTTTTGGAGCGCCCGGCACTTCGGCCATACGCACGGCAAGCCCAGCATGTCTTGGACATCGTAGCGAGCGTGGCCCTGGAAGTGACGCCAAGCCAGCGATTGAGAATCTCCGACCACGAGTCTGACAATCGCTTCTACGAATGCGCCGACGCAGCCAGTGCCGACTACATCATCACCGGCAACCTCAAGCACTTTAAGTACTCCCACAAGAATACCCAGGTCGTTAGCCCCCGCCAGTTCATGGAACTGATGGCAGGGCCTCACCGGGAGAAATAAACGAGCCACCTTCTAATTCCGGCGGTGTCGTCCAGGCCAAATTTGGCCTTTTACACAAGTCCCCAGTAGACAACCTAGTCAACAAGTAAACACGGCCGGCCCTTCCGCCGGTTTTTCTCATTTTTCTCGCCAACGCGCACTAATTCCGCTTCTAAAAGAATTATGGAAATATAGCGCCATTGCCGGGTTTGGCCGATTCTATGGCTCCTTATGAGCATACGGTGTTGTGGTCGATGTCACCAGCCATCGCCCTTTGACTTTGGTCAGGCTGTAGTCGACTTCGTAAGGCCCTTGGTCCGAATTACGTTCGTGTACTGGCGATCCATCCGCGTGAACCATCGGAAGGTTCCAGTGCTCTCTCGTCCCGACTTCCGCGTGATCCCCAAATATATTTACGCTCCGGAATTCGAACACGAGGAGACTGGAGCCGATCCCGTAGTGCCACCTCTCGGTACGAAGGTGCTTTAAACAGATCTGGACATCCTCAAATGCTTCACTACCGGGGAGCCAATATCTTTTCAGAAGGCTGTGATCGAAATGCGCCGGAGCCCGGTAGATTTTCAGAAATTCCGTTATCTGGGACTCCTTGATCGTACGCTTGACGAGGGCCACCTCGGCCGACTCGCCGGAAGCCCCGATCTCCGTCTTCTTGTGGTTGTGTTCGAAGGAGTCGTCTTCATCCGATTCGCCCGTTTCGGTGTTTAGCCGGGCCGGGAATAGAATCAACGCCCCCGTCGCCAAGACAACCACAGCGGTGCCGCGCCAAAACCACCGGTAACTCAACAGCTTGTGGCGCTTCTGGCGCCAAGTCTGGGTATGGGTCAGCAGGATCGTTAAGAGAGCCTGCATTGCGTTGTAAAAGAGTGTCGCCAAGGCAATGACGGCACTGAAGACCGTTTGTGTCATGAGCATCCCCCTCTTCCCAGCCCGAAGCCCACTTCGGGCGTTAAACGTCAAGAAAGACAGCCCGCACAGGCGAAAAGGTTACTGAATGTTACGGAACGTTTTTATAGAACTTTTGAATAGATTACATAAAAACAACCCCACCACTAGTAATAGTGTGGGGTTGTCGGTCTGCGCGGATCTGTAGGGGTTGGGTTGTAGCAGTTCGCGGTGGGGAGGACTTGTTCCTTAAGCTATGCCTGCCCTCTGAGCAGTTGGTGCAATTGAGGCGTTTGGTCTGTGTATGGCTCGGCGACGCCGTTTTTTTCCAAGAATTCTGCCACTGCGGTGCTAATAACGTCCAGCTTCTTCCGGCCAGACACGTGGCAGAACAGTTCCACGTTGGTATCGAGGGACTTCGGCATGATCAACGTCACCCGAATTTTCGGCGAATTCATCATCGCCGCCGCCTTGGAGAGCGACTGCTGAAAAGTGGGGGCCGTTTGTCGAGCCCGGCTAGTGTTTCGGGCCTGGGAGTCTGCTTTCATTGAAAACCTCCTTCTTCATCTCCAGCCGCCGAATCAATTGCGGTCTGGCAACCAGTCACTTTCAGTAGGAATGAGGGCTGGCCCAAATGAACGAATGTCAAAACGCTCGCGGGCAAGCGGAGATGAACAGGTGAAAATGTTACTTTATTACTTTTCACGATTACTCTTGTCTGAGCATAGGGCATCGCCCGCGGTTTGGCAAGAATTTTTTTCGAAATGGAAATATTTTCTTGCGAGGATTAGTCCCAAAGGTCTACACTGTTTGGAATATCCCTGTTAGCGAAATATAGTGACAAAAAAGGAATCCATCCCTGAAGAGGTGTTCCATGCCATCGCAACTCTTGTTCCGCGCTTGATTTATATCGCGGATAAGGAGTGTGGGGTGGAGCCTATAGAGTTGCTCATACTTTGGCACATTCGACATTTTGGAAAGCCTAACAAGCAACGCGAGAATGTTATCCCTCGTCAAGAGGTCACAAGGATGCTGACGAATAAGTTTCGGATCGTGCCCGGTACGGTTTCGAAACTCCTGGGTGATTTGCAGGAGAAGGGTCTCATCCAGCGCTTGACCCTCGGCAAGACTGAACGCTTTACATTATTTGGGAATGAGCGGGGTGGCAATCTGGTTGTTGTACTCACTCACAGTGGTGATCAGAAAGTCGAGGAATTCAAGACAATAATCAAGTTGCGAGTGGAAGCGTGGCTTTCCCGCCAATCCCGAACTACACGTCTGGCCGTCCGCGCTGCTCAACCAGTGGCAGTCAGTTTCGCGCGCTGGGTAGTGAAGCGTTACGAGCCCCAAAGAGAAGAAATACTCTACGGCACACCAGCGCCGTCAACGGAATGAGCGCGAGTTGGCGAAACCCAACCATGCTTCCTGCTCCGTAAAGTTATCGCCACGCGCGGAAACACCTGGCATTAAGAAAAGCGGGCACGTCAGTAGCGACCGTGCCCGCAGAGCGCCATTCTCATCGGAGCCCGTTTAGCAATTGCTGCAATCCCGCCAGTGGGAGTTGATCCGGCTGTATGCCGTCTGCCAGATCCACCACGCGCACCCAGACCTTGTGTGTCAGGCGACCGGCGATCTCCGCCGCCGCCCTGCGGCCCGCCTCATCACCATCCAGCATGATGACCACCCGCCGGAAGTGCGCCGAGAGTTGATCCTCCTGAGCCTCTGACATCGAGCAACCCATGAGTGCCACGCACGCGTGCTCAGCTTGCGTGACCTTGATGCAGTCGAAGAAGCCCTCGACCAAAACCACAGTGCCGTCAGTCTCCTCCGTAGCCCGGCAGAGATTGTACAGCACCTGGCTTTTCTTGAATCCTGCCGGCAGTTTATACTTCGGCTCCGAGCCGTCAACCGAACGACCGGCGTACGCGACCAACTCCCCGCTTTCGTTCTCAATCGGAGTGACGATGCGCCCGCTCATCGAACCCTTGCCGGTAAACATCCCAACACCGAAATATTCCGCCGTCTCCGGATCGATGCCGCGCGCCTCCAGATACGGGTGAGCAAAATCTATTCCCTTGAGCTGAAACCCAAGCGGCTTGTTTCGCTCTCCCCTCTCCCCCCCTTCCTCCCTAGCCAGTCGAGAATCCGCCGACGCCTTTGCGGCTGGCAACGGAGCATTTCTGGAAGCAGAAACCGGAAACCAGTCTTTGAGTTTCAGCGCCGCATCACGCACGCTGCATTTTTCCATGGCGGCGACGAAATCCAGTACGTTGCCTTTGGCCTGACAAGAAAAACAGTGAAAGGCATTCTTCTCAGTGTTGGCGTGAAAGCTGTCCGCGCCGTCGCCGTGGTGAATTGGACAGCGGCCGCGGAGTTCCTTGCCGCTCCGTTTGAGTTTCACTCCGTAGTGGCTGAGGGCTTGCTCAATCGTCACAGATTGTTTGACCGTCTTGAAGTCTACCCAATTGCTTTCCATTCATAAACCTCCTGTTTGGTTTTGTGGTGGAGGTAGTATAGAGAAGAATTTCTGTTTCAACAATTTCAGATGGTAAAATATTATAACTGGTCCCTGGAGGGCCTCCCCATTTCTAACTGTCGCTCTCAGTTACGGAGAAGGGCGTCAGGTAAAGCCGTATAGCACTCGGTTATTGGGGTGGGAGCTTGAAGCCAGTTTTCTCCGTTCCAGCGCTTCAGCCATGAGGACACCTCCCAGGGGCCAGCCTCGCCGACCCGAAGGGAAGGTGCTACGAGGCCGATACCTGGGGAAAAGTCCGCTACCCAGAAACAAAAATATTTGGTACGCTACACTTGCTCCGTAAATCACTGCGCGACATGATCGAAAAACCAAGTAGAAAAATATTTCGACTCAACACGATTGTAGACGACCGCATCATAGCCGGCGAGGTCGCTTTTTCGCCGGCTCCCCTGCCAGGCATCTTGACCGAGTTGGCGCGGTTCGAAGCTGAGCGACTCTTGGTGCACTTCATAAGAGAAGAAATCGCCTCGGGGCGGCTTTGACTATTGCCGGCAAATCTGGCGCAGTGAACTCGGCGGCTGCCGAGTAGAAGGCTTGGTGCTACAGATATCACCGCGATGAAAAGACAAAACTCCACCAGCACAAACCGGATGGTGCTTAACAAGTAAAACTTGGTGCTGTAGAAGTAATAGCTTGGTGCTACGGAAGTAAGGACTTGGTGCTGTAGAAGTAATAGCTTGGTGCTAGACAAGTAAGAATCGCACCGCGCAAGAACGAAATCGCCAATGATGACAGAGGTATTCCGGTCCGTCTCCTAAACTGAATACTGTCTTAGATACCTCTTTAGATACACACACGGGGGGGCAAACGGAGTAGGGGAGTGCCAACCGGTTGTGTGTGTTTGGAAATAGATTTCAACGGGGTACGAGACAGCCGTCATGTTGATTCGCCTAATAACAAAATATTATTTAAATCATCCACCGTGATCAACGAACAAAACCCATCACCGCCGAAGAGCCAGGTTGTGACCAAGAAACTCAAGAGCAGCGACGCCGATAAACCGGAGAGGATTCGGGCGGAGTTGAACATTGAAAAGTGGCCGGCGATCTGGAATCCCACGCACTCCAAAACTCACTCAAAGCGGAGTGCGCAATCGCGGACCTTGCAGCGCGAGAGCACGGGCCCTGACGGCACCAAGATGATTTCCCAAGTGACCATCAACCCCATCGCGCAACTTGGTGACCTGACCACGGATGATCAGCGTACTTTGTACGCGCTAATCAAACACTGGGAAGATCGCGGCAAGCCGGCGCACGAGACACCGTTCTCGATTAGGCACGTGGCCAAGTTGCTGCACAAGAAAGGATGGGGAACGAATGTCATCGACGCCATCACTGGATCGCTTGAGCGGCTACGCGGCACGATGCTCGTTTGGATGCGCTCGTACAAGAGCAAGGATCAACGCGTGGAGGATTCAGAACAGGTCTACATCAACCTGCTGTCCAAACTGAAAATCGTTCGTCGAAAAATTGATGGCCATGTCACCACTGAGGCAGGCTACTTTCAGTTTGATGATCATCTCTTGAAAAATCTTTTGGAAAACTATACCAAGCCATTTCTGTTCGACGTGTTCATGGACATCCGCGGAGAGATTGCGCTCAAGCTTTACAGTTACCTTGATCTGATTATGGCGGACAAGATGCGCTTCGAGCGCTGCACCAAAGATCTGTTCGAGGACCTCGGCCTCACCGGCGCAGCCTACCGCAATCCGTCCAAGCGGAAACAGAATCTGCAAAATGCGCTCATGGAATTGCAAGGCATCATGCTGACGACCGGCGTGCTCCGCTCAGCCACGATCGAGAAAACGAAAGACGGCAAAGACTACAAAGCTGTATTTCAGAAAGCGACACGGAGTTCGATTTTGCCCACGGAACCGGAGACCACGTTTGCGATTGCGCCCGCACCAGCCGTTGTGGTCAATGATTATTCAAAGCAGAAAAATCCCGCCCTCGCCCAGGCCGAGGAAATCGTCATGCATTTCCACCGCGTCTTTCACCAGGTCACGAGCCATGCCCCGCAATCCCGCGAGACCGGGCAGGCCCTCAGCCTCGTGGCCCAGATCGGATTGGAGCGGGCCAAGTACACGATCGAATTTGCCAAACGCGAGGCTGACAAGACGCGCTACGCCGTCCAACATTTTGGCGCCACCTTAAATTACGCCTCGCGTGCGGTCGCAGAATTTGACTCTATCCGCCAGGTCAACGCTCCTGAAGCCAGAGCAGCAAGACCGATTGGCGCCAGGAAAGCACAAGCAGCCAAGCCGCAAAGGATCAGAGGAGAACGCCGGCTTGCTGCCTTGAGTGAGGAACAGAAAGCCGCAAGGCTTGCTCAAGCCACGGCAGAGTTGCTCCGGCAGCAACCATTCTGGGAGCGGCATCAGGAGCGAGGGAGCAACGTTATCGAGAGCATGGTCCGGGACCGCGTGGTCAGGCAGCTCGACGACGAGGAAATGGACCTGATGTCGACGAATTGCCTTCCTGCCTGGTATCCCATCACTCGAATCGAAAACATGCCTCCGCAAAATTTGCCCTTATAAGCCTCGCAAAAACCGTGCTTGATACTTTCATCGCGCACGGGTTGTACCACGCTCCAGCGTGGCGTTTTTGGGCTTTGGCGGCGTGTTAATGCAGTACGTCGACGACCGTAGCCCAACCCGACCCGGCATCTCCTCTCAACTCCGTGCGGTCGCACCGGATTGTGCGACTGCCGGACCGGCAGGGAGTTGACACCCTTGCCGTGAAACATTCCGAGGCGTTCCACGCTTAAAGAAATGGGCAATGCGTCTGATCGGGCGCTCCGCCTACCCATGGACACTGGTATCCGTTTCTGCTATCAAGAGGAACACGCATAAAATGAAATTCAAATCCTTTCGGCAATTCATCCAGGGGCTCGGCCCGGACTCCGAACACGCGCATGCCCTCGCCGTGATTGCGTCCACCCACCAGAAGGCCTTGGCGGGTGCTATCGTCGTCGGCCAGGCGCATACAGGGGCCCCGTACCGCCGGCGTACGGAGATCGAAGTCCTTCTCAAAGACCAACTCGACAAAGCGCGGGAGGAATACACGGCAGCTTGCTCTAGGTTTGATTCGCTGTCAGAGGAGATCTACAGCGGGCCGACAAGCTCCGATGTGGCGAACCGCGTGGAAGAGGCCGGAACCGAAAGAAAACAGGCCCTCATCAACTACATGGGCGCCCTGAAGGGTTTTTCCGATTTCACTCTGATGGGGATCGTACCGGAAGATGAGGTGCCCCCAAGTTGACAGTGCTTCTTCCAATCGTTTACCAGCCAACGCCCAGAGTATCAGCCATTTCCGGACCTTGAAGGATATGTCGGACCATCCTCCCACGCCGTGCTACCAGTCGCTCCTCATGCGTTACGCCTGCGCGGTGTGTGGTCGTTACCCGCTCGTGGTGCATCTCCCGACGGCCTATGTGGGTTGCTATTGCCCAAAGTGCTGCCCGGCTTGCGCGACACCGCCAGCAACCTGTCCGCCCCAACGGAAATAGGCCATGCCAGAGTCCCGTATGCTGCTGCACTCGCTCCCGCACGAAGTAAAATGCCCAGCCTGCGGGGGCGGGCTCACATTCGTCCGCGTGAGACAATACGGCGACCTCTACTATTGCGCCACCGGGGCCTCTTGCAGGTGCGTGGTTTTTCACTTTCGGCACAAAGAAACCAGGGCATGCGGTTGGGCCATTGTCACCAACTACGGGACGTTTGGCACCTGGACCGCGTGCGAATGAGGCGCCCGATTCTCACAACGTCAGATTGACAATCCTGGCACTGCCCGATAGGCTCGAAGGCGCATGGAATATGGAATGCGCTTCACTCAGGACATTTGCCTTACCGAGATCGATCCGCATCGAACGGTGATTGGCGACTATCCGGCCCGTTCAGGCGAGCGGTACCGGATAGCGGAAAATGCGATTGGACACCCCTCCTCGCCTGGCGTCAGTTTCAGTCTCATCGCGATGCCTTCCGGTGGAAGCGTGTGGTCCGAACGGCTGTTTATTGTCCCCGTGGCCGCACTCGCCAGTTCCAGTGAGGGTGTCTAAGAGGAACGGGAATTCCAAAGGCCCTGCTATTGGAACGCCGAACTGGCGCCAGCCCGATGGCTGGAAACACTCCCTCCTACCGTCGGGAAATTCCGGCTACTCCCGGTAGACTAGCTGGTAGATTCAGGAATCTACCACTAGCTGTGGCTATCGCCTTATAAAAACAACTACTTCCCGCCGCCTGCTAGCGCAGGCTCCCCTGCATTCCCCGCGCTCGCTAAACTCTCGCGCGGCTCCGCTCGGCTTTCGGCTAGCGCGCGAAAAGCCGCCGCCGTTATCACGTCGGACGCTCCGGGGTCTCAGGCCTAGCGGCCTTCCGACCCTGAATGCAGGGGAGCCTGCGCTATGCTTCGGCGGCGGGAACTAGCCACCCCAAAACTAAAGCAGCCGCCCTAACGGCGGCTGAAATATAAATAGCGGCTGAGGTCCGCCCTGGTTACCACCAGGGCGCTTTTCGTGCCGGACCGGCGACGTCAATCCAGAGGATGGGTACCCTTCCCAAGGTATTTCCAACAGATCCAAGCCAGCCCGGCACGGTGGAAAGCATACCACCTGCCGATCCGGCAAGACAAGGCGGGCGACCGCCAATTTGACAGCACTATTGGAGCCGATAGACTACCAATGGGTAGACCTTCCCAAAACCAACCCAAAATTCAAACCTGGAGGAGAAACGTATGGGCGAATCTACGCTCATTGCGTCAACTGCGAAGTTGACTCGTCAGCAACTGGCAGCGGTGCCGACACCGCTGGGCACGGCCACTCACCGGCCCGTGCCTCACGTCGAAATCGTGGAGGCACTGGTCGAGACCCTCGGCTTCCGGCACATCGGTGTCGTGACGGAAGAGTATGCCGTCAGCAAAGACGGCATGAAGATGTTCGGGGTCGTCGATCTCGACACCGGCATGAATGGTTGCCGGTTTTCCATCGGCGTGCGCAATGCGCACGACAAAAGCATGCGGCTCGCCATGGTAGTCGGCGTCCGCGTGTTCGTCTGCGAGAATATGGCTTTCTCCGGCGACTTTCAGCCGGTCCTGGCCAAGCACTCGAAACACTTCTCGTTGCAGAACGCGCTGTCCATCGGCGTGGACCAAATGCAGCGCAACCTAGATGGGATGCGATCACAGGTGGAAGCCTGGCGGCAGTCCCAGCTTTCGGACGAGGCGGTCAAGCTGATCATCTACCGCGCGTTCATCGAGTCCGACTTGGAGGTGCCAAAGCATCTGGCAAGGCCGGTTCATGACCTGTATTTCAATCCGCAGCATGAGGAGTTTCACCCGCGGACCATGTGGAGTCTGTCGAACGCCTTCACTTCGGCGTTCAAACAGCTCGAACCCATCCCACAGTTCCGTGCCACCGCCAAGCTCGCGGGGTTCCTGGGGCAGGCATGAGGGCGAAATTCCGGCTCGGCCAAATCGTGGCCACACCGGGTGCGCTCGATGCCCTGCTCATGGCCGGCCAAACGCCGGCCGTCTTTCTTCGGCGCCACGTCACCGGCGATTGGGGAGAGCTCGATGAGGAAGACCGGCGCGAAAACGAATTGTCGGTCGCCCGCGGTTTCCGGCTCCTCTCTTCCTACATCCTCTCAAGCGGGACCAAAATCTGGATTATCACAGAGGCCGACCGCAGTTCTACGACGCTACTCCTGCCATCGGAATATTGATGGCACTCAAACAGGCACCGCTCCCGCGATGCCTGTTCTTTTTTTTCCGATCCAACATCATCTGTCCCGATATTCCTCCCGAATAAAAGAGCGTCACCCGTTTCAATATAACCGCACGGAAAAGTCCAGCTCAATTTTTTAAATATCGTACAATCACGACAATGAGCGATCCGGTTCAAGCCTTCTCGAAGTTGATGGCCGAACATGAGCAAGCACGGCTTGATTTCATCAGGACCGACTTGGAATTGTGCCTCACGCTCGCCACCGTTGCCGAAACCGCCTACAGTATTGGCCATCGGGCACACGCCGAACGAACCATCGCCAGTGCGGAGAAGGGGTATTCCGACATGCTCCTGTACTTTTCTCAAGCGACAGGAATGACGACGGAAATCGAATCGGAATTGCAGTCGAAGTTCAAGCGCCTTCGTGAACGGTTGGACGAGGTTCAGAAATCTCGTTGAGCGATCAACCCGGCAACATTCCGGCATTGTCCTTTTTGAACAATTCTGTGCGGTATCATACTTCCAGCAGGATGCTAAACAGCCCGCTCGGTCACCACGTTCGGCTCAGGATGCCCACAATTGCCATCAGCGATGAAGGTGGCAAAGAAACCGTGGTTCAGGTCCCGGCTGGTACTGATATAGTCGTATTCGACGGCCTTCACATTGACGGAACAGGGGTTAACAGGACGTTGAAGATCGAATGGGATGGAAAGACTTTCAAAATGTTTGCGGTCGATATTCAGGAGCGTGGTGAGCGGATGGCCCCGGCCCCGACGCCTCGTGCTGGTATGGTGATTGCCAGAGGACTCCTTGTGGACCACTCCAAACGCTTGGAAATCAGGAACAGCCTCAAGAGCGACCTGGATAAAGCTCACTCTGAGTACGTCCTTGCCAGAATTAATTTCGAGCGGATGATTAAGGAAACGCCAAGCGGAATTCCGCAGCCCGATGGGGATCTACGCCTTCGACAAGGGGGAGCAGCGTCCAGGGCAGCACTCCAACGCTGCATGGACGCTCTCGACCGCTTCACGTTATTCACCATGCATGGGACTGTGCCGGAAGATGTCCCGCCATCCCGTTGACCGCGCCAAGCCGTCGTCGTGTCCGTGGTTGGTCTTCTTGCCCTTGACCCGTCTAAAATGGAACGGCTTCCCCGCTGGTCTTCTTCGCAGCTTTGGCGGCTCTCGCCTTCTTCAGATTCGCTACCAGTTTCGCTTTTGCGGCGGGTGACATTTTTCTCTTCGCCGCCGTCTTCGGTGCGGGTGACGATTGCTTGGCGTGGAACGCAGCCCATCGGCGTTTTTGCGCCAGAGCAACCCGCCGTTTCCCAGAAGCGCTCATGTGACGCCTGGGCTTTGCTTCGGCGGTTGCCTTTGAAGACGCACCGTTAGAGCGCACACCCAACTGACTACGAATCCCTGCCATTGCGATTTCAATTCTCTGAACTTCAGCTTCATATCCGACGAGCGCCATTTCTAAAATCGAATTGTCCATTTGAATCTCCTACGAACAAATTGGCCCTGCTTTGTTTTTGAGCATAGCACTTCACGCTTTAGGTGGCACACCCATAATCAACGGTCTTCGATATTGCGCCATCTTTGCGGCATTGTGATCTGGGGGCGTGGTCGGTGACTGACCGACGCGGATGGTGTACTGAGAGTGTGCTGGCCGCAAATGGCAAGTAGTATGAGGATCGATAATCGCGCGTCAATTAATCTTCGGCGATTAGCTGAAAGAGCTTTGAGAAAATTCTGATTACCCGAATTGTAGTTCCTAGGGCGGTGGATGCGCAAAACAGCCAAAGCGACAGCGCGGCGGGATACCACGGCAGGTTCCATCCGGGAGACCAGGAAAGCGCCGCGGAACTGAATACCGCCACTCCCAAACACCACCACATTGCAACGAAAAGGCGCGCGATTAGGGAGGCGTACAGGCCAGCCTCTTTTGCACGTCTAAGGTACCAGGAACGGCGGAGCGCAACTAGAATCGAACTGGCCGCCAGCAAAAACCCGAACACCGTGCCCGAAATGCCGACAACAGTGGAGAGAGTATCTCTAAATGTCGTGGGGATAGCGTGCCACGGAGCCCACCCCCAGTAGTGTGCCGACGCTATAATCGCCCCGGCACAGTAAGGCCACGCTGCTTCAATTGCCTTGCCTCTAGACAGGGTATCGCCTTCGGAGGTCTGGGCTGAAGCGTTCGAATGCTTTGACGACAGCTCTGTATCGTTCGGCATCACTCGGCTCTGTTCCCGGCTCCAATTCTACCTTTTCCGCGTGGCGCATCCGATCCTCAAGCAGATTGACGAGGACCTCGTGCTCTTCGCCCTCTGGTTCGATCGCGATGTATTTGACAGGCTTTTTGGTCCCGAAGATTTCTGGCATGTTGTTCCAGCCAATCAGTGCAGCCGCAGTCTCAAGTACATTATCTAGCTGGCCCGGATCCCCCTTTTCTAATCCGACACCAATATTTGCGTTCGGCGAGCGAAACGCTCTCAAGGTACGAAGTATGGCTTCGTCACCGAGGCCCTGTGCTCGAAGAACCTCCGCATTCTCGACCCCGGCAATGCGTACTCTAAAAACCTTGTGACGTTTATCACGCAAACGCTCCAATGCATCAATGTCGTGTAATACTACCTCCACTGCCACAGCCTCAAGTTCGCCGACTGCTCGCAGATACTTCGCCATCGTGTTGTGACCAATCCCCGCTGAGCCCCACCCCTCATGGATGTACATTATGTTCGAATGCTGATCGAGTAGAACGACTGTGCGTTGGCAAGGCCGCTTGGCCTTCCTTCCAAATTTGATGAGGCCCTCGTTCCCTAAAGTGTCAGCGGTGAGAATGTGATCAGTAGGCCTGATTCTGTTGAAGTCCACAAGACAATACTGCTTATTTATTCGGATATCGTCACGTGGGCGGATTGGATCATCAATAATCATAGCCGTCCGCGACTCATCAGGGGGAAGCAGCTTAATCGCTTCGACAATCTTAACGAGCGTCGTAATTGGTTTGCCTCGGAAGACAAGCCGGTAAACACCAACCTTGAGATTCTTAACCATCGTCGCTCCCTTCAGCAATCCCGTGAAAGTTGAGAGACTGCCCCGTGCGGCAGGTTCCTTCTCAGGCGATAGGACCCGACCAGGCGGCCAATCCTATTCTGCGCTATTGACGGCGGACGTTCAAGTAGTGGTGAGCCATTCTAACAGATGGCCCCCCGCCATCGAATTTGGGGATCGCCCAGGAGCGCTGGTCGGGTCACCCGCGATGCCTGTTCATTTTGTTGGCCGCGCCAGACGGCCCGATAGGTAGAGGAAGGGACCAGTCCCTCTGGCCAGCTACCCCCCGCCTCCCACTGCAAGGGGCGCAGAACGCAGGGGGCAGGGCGCAGGACACAAACTTACCTTGCTCGTGGTTTTTCATTGTAGCCGCCACCCTCCCGCATCAAGGCCTGGCAAGGGGTCCGCCCCAGGGCGGAGGCGGACTGCCAGGCCATTGACACGGCAGGGCACCCGGCGGCTTGACCCGAGGTTGTAGCGAGCAAGGCAAGCTGCCCGCTGCCAAAGCATTCAGGCTTGCCGAAAGGGACAAACATATGTCCGAACAAAAACAATCATTCATGCAGCAGCTCGACAACTGGACCCAGTCCAGCGTTATCGACGCGCTGTACAACAGCGACCCCATCGAGGGCAACTGGGACGAAAGCGTCGCGCAGGTCAAAAAAGCCATCCGGGAGAAAGTCCTGGAGAGCTACCGAAACGGCCTAGGAGCCGGAGGAGCAGCCAAAAGCCGCCCCGGCAGCTTTCGCCCACGTCGGCCATCGTCAAACTAATCATTAACACTGGAGCCGCGTGGCCGAATAAGCTGCGCGGCTTTTTCATATGCCTCATATTTCAAGTTTCATCAATCGCGTTATCAACGCCGATTGTCTCGCTACCCTGCCGCAGTTGCCGGACGGCTGCGTGGATTTCGTTTTGACCGACCCGCCGTACCTAGTCGGCTTCCGTGACCGCCACGGCCGGAGTATTGCCGGTGACGTGGACGGCCAGTGGCTGAAGCCCGCCTTTGGAGAGGTGTTTCGCGTGTTGAAGGCCGGCGGGTTCTGTGTCAGCTTCTACGGCTGGCAGAAGGCCGATGAGTTTCTGGCCGCGTGGCGCGCAGCGGGTTTCCATCCTGTCGGCCATCTGGTCTGGGTCAAGTCCTATGCCTCCAAGCGCGGTCTGCTGGCCGCCCGGCACGAACAGGCCTACCTTCTGGCCAAACCGCCGACGGGTCAGCCACCGCAGGTCTTGCCGGACGTTTTGGACTGGCAGTACACCGGCAATGTGCTCCACCCGACTCAAAAACCGGTACGGTCGCTCAAGCCGGTCATCGAATCCTTCACACGGCCGGGCGAAGTTGTCCTCGACCCGTTCTGCGGCAGCGGCAGCACGCTCCTTGCCGCCAAGATTCTGGGCAGACGATACGTCGGCATTGACCTCGACGCAGGCTATTGCCAAGCGGCACGTCGCAGGCTGTAGAGCAGAAAAGGGCAGGAACCTCCTGACCTTTTTGCTTGTCCACTCCACGCGGTTGACGAATTTCGTCAGCTTGATATGATTCCCTTACACACCCGCTAGGAAACAATAATCCAGCCAGCACGCAAACGCAGGGCGCAACCGGACAGGGGAGGCGGGTCCCACCCACCCCCGGCCCGGAGGCCGGAAATAATGTTGGCCAGAGGGCTTGACCCAAAGACCATTTATGCAAACTTCTACTCTCACCAT
>Ga0207071_1083_pt1 | contig 15432 bp, 14 predicted proteins | sample Alteio_BWMinHeat_67_FD_153531 | JGI IMG/M metagenome (GOLD analysis project Ga0207071, IMG submission 153531) | Enriched cells from forest soil in Barre Woods Harvard Forest LTER site, Petersham, Massachusetts, United States -... | ecosystem: Environmental > Terrestrial > Soil > Temperate forest >...
GTCGCAGAAGTACGGTTCTCACTGTAGCGGCGGTCTATGACCGCCGGATATCGTTGATTCGAAATCGTGTCGGCGGTCATAGACCGCCGCTACAGTTTCCGGATCAGCACTTCTGCCACGGGCTGCTATGCCTGAAGGAATCCCATCGCCTGACTTCGATACCTACGCATTGCAGCGACTGGCTCTTGAAGGTGTTTATCGCCTGGGGCCACCGTAGATGCAATCAGGCGGAAGATGAATTTGTGCTGATGGGCGGGAACTATTTCTTGGAAGTGTCGTGAATCACAAGGACAATACTGCCACGTGTCAAATACTGTAGGGCAAGCGACGAAATACCGCACTCGCGTCCTGGGACTGTTGTGCCTGCTCTGGATCATTACTTATCTCGACCGTGTGTGTATTTCGGTAGCTGGGCCAAGCATCCAGGAGGCGCTGCACATCGGTCCTCTGGGTTGGGGCTGGGTGACTGGTGTATTCACGATCGCCTACGCCATATTTGAAATCCCCAGCGGGGTGCTTGGGGACCGCATTGGGCCGCGTCGGGTGCTCACGCGAATTGTGTTGTGGTGGTCCGGATTCACTTCGCTGACCGGTCTGATGACGAGTTACTATCCGCTTTTGTTGACGCGGTTTCTGTTTGGGATGGGTGAGGCGGGCGCGGCTCCAAATTCCGCCATCGCTGTGGCGCGATGGTTTCCCATTCATGAGCGCGGCCGTGCCTTTGGATTCACATTGATGGCAAGCCAGTTCGGAGGCGCGATCGCGCCGTTGCTGGTCGTTCCAATCCAGGTTCACTATGGGTGGCGAGCTTCCTTCTACGTGTTTGGAGTCTTGGGAGTGGGCTGGAGCGGCGTTTGGTACTGGTGGTTTCGCGACGCCCCGGCGGAAAAGGCGGGCGTCACCGAAGTAGAGTTAAATGAGACCCTGGGGTTGACACCCAAGGCGCAGCACGGGCTTCCGTGGATGATCGCTCTTCGTTCAGAAAACTTCTGGGCCACGATGGGCGTGGCCTTTTGTTACATGTATACCTTGTATTTTTTCCAATCGTGGTTTCACACCTTTCTCGTAAAGGCCCGCGGATTCAGCGAGAACGATCTTCTGCTGTCGTCTCTGCCCTTTCTCGTAGCCGCGTGCGCTAACTGCGGCGGCGGACTCGCCAGTCACGCGCTCGTCAAGAAAGTGGGGCTCGCCTGGGGCCGCCGGTCCATTGGTGTGGTTGGTTTGGTGACTGCAGCACTCTGCGCCATCGCTGTGATGTTCACAAAGCAGTGGCTCGCGACACTGACCCTGTTATCACTTGTTTACGCTGGAATTACCTTTCAGCAGCCGATAATGTTCGCGGCATGTTTGGATATCGGCGGGGAGTATGCCGGTGCGGTTGTTGGAGCGATGAACACTGCAGCGCAAATTGGATCATTGGTGTCTTCACTGATGTTCGGATATCTAGTCGATCGCTTCGGCAGTTACAATGCACCCTTCATTCCAATGACGGGGCTCCTGCTGATTGGTGCTTGGTTGTGGGTTAAAGTTGACCCTGCCAAGCAACTGGTTTCAGAGATGCAGGCGGTGACAAAAACGGTTTGCTCTACAAACTCACGTTGAATGAAGCCGCGTGATCCGAAGCGCGCTTCTGGTTTCCTTAGAAAATCGGTGATGGAGTCCTCCGACTTCTGGAACTTGAAGATGATTCGCAGACGAGGGCGATGTGGCGTGGCTTGCCTCTGAATCATTCATCGTCCCGAAGCCGAAATAGCCTCAGTCTGTTGATCCCGGATATACAATATCCACCTCGATATAAGAAAAGTTCCCGCAGGAGGGTCAAATGACCACGTTCGTCCGCCGCATCACGCTGCCGGCCATTATTCTGACGATGACCGCTGCCTTTTCTTTTTCGCAGGGAAAGCCTGTTGCCAGGTCCGCTACGCCTGAGCAGACTGCCGCGAAAGCGGCCGACGGGGTGGACATTCCGACCCCGGAGATCAAGTACACGAAGTTCGTGTTGAAGAACGGGCTCACGCTTCTGGTACACGAGGACCACAAAGCGCCCATCGTGGCTGTAAACACCTGGTACCACGTGGGGTCGAAGAACGAAAAAGTAGGCAAGACGGGGTTTGCTCATCTCTTCGAACACCTCATGTTCGGCGGCAGCAACGACTTCAAGCACACCTACATCAACGCAATGGAGAAAGTCGGGGCGACGAACCTGAACGGCACAACGAACAACGACCGTACAAACTATTTCGAGAATGTGCCCACGTCGATGCTCGATTACGTGCTGTTCGCCGAGAGCGATCGCATGGGCCATCTCCTGCCGCTCGATCAGCACACGCTCGACCTTCAGCGCGGCGTTGTGCAGAACGAAAAGCGTCAGGGGGATAACCAGCCGTACGGCATGGTCGAGTATGCCGTCGCCGAGAACACATATCCGGCGGGGCATCCTTATTCCTGGACCGTGATCGGCTCGATGAAGGACCTGGACGCGGCATCGATGGATGACGTTACCGAATGGTTCAAAACGTATTACGGGCCTAACAACGTCACGGTTGTCATCGCGGGCGACATCACGCCTGCCGAAGCGTTCAGGAAAGTCGAAAAATATTACGGAGAGATCCCGGCGGGACCTCCAATCGAGAAGACCAAGACCTGGGTGGCGAAAATGCAAGGCACACATCGCGGTTGGATGCAGGACCGCAACACGCCGCAGTCGCGTTTGTATCGCATTTGGAATGTGCCGCAGTACGGTTCGCACACGGAAGCTTTGCTCGACCTCGCAGCCCAGGTGCTGGGCCGCGGAAAGACTTCGCGGCTGTACAAAAAGCTAATCTATAAGGATCAGGTTGCGATCGCCGCTACGGCAACGAACGGCACTGCCGAGCTCGGCGGACAATTCGACTTCACCCTGACGGCGAAGCCGGATCCGGACATGGCTAAAGAGGAAGACAACTTCCGGCGTATGGAGAAGGAAGCCGACGAGGAACTGCAGAATTTCCTGAAGAACGGCCCGACGGCGGATGAACTGCGCATTGCGAAGATCCAGATCCTTGGGACTTTCACGCGCGGCCTCGAGCGCATCGGCGGTTTCGGCGGCAAGAGCGACACGCTCGCCCGCTGCCAGACTAACACGGGCCACGCCGATTGTTATCGCGACTACCTGCAATGGGTAAAGGAAGCAACGCCGCAAACCGTGAGGAAAGCAGCAGTCGACTGGCTGAGTGACGGCGATTACCTCCTGGAAGTACATCCTTATCCGAAGAGCTACACGACCTCGAAGGCGATCGACCGCTCGAATGAGCCCGCTACAGGAGCGGCGATGAACCTGAACCTGCCGCCAATGCAGCGGACCACGCTCACTAATGGCTTGAAGGTCGTGCTTGCCGAACGCCATAACGCCCCCGTGGTGAACTTCACCATGATCGTGGACAGCGGTTATTCCGCCGATCCGGCCGGGGCACCCGGGACTGCCAGCTTCACGCTGCGGATGTTGGAAGAAGGCACCACGACACGCGATTCACTCAAAGTCGCAGAAGAGCTCGAGGGTCTGAGCGCGAACTTCAATGCGGCAGCAACGCTCGACAACGCCAACATCACAATGAATACCCTGAAGGCCACGATGGACCAGACGCTGGCCCTGTATGCGGACCTGCTGTTGCATCCGGCGTTCTCGCAGAAGGAATTCGACCGTTTGCAGAACGATCGGGTCGCAGCCATCCAACGCGAGAAATTGAATCCGACACAGATGGCCCGACGCGTGATTCCGGCGCTGTTGTATGGCAAGGGCCATCCTTACGCAAATTCTTTCACCGGTTCCGGCACCGAGGACAGCGTGAAGAACATGACGCGCGCGGACCTGGCGAAGTTCCACAGCACTTGGTTCAAGCCGAACAACTCCACGCTGCTCATCGTTGGCGACACGACGATGAATGAGATCAAGCCGGAGCTGGAAAAGCTGTTCGCGGGATGGGAATCCGGTAACGTGCCCAGCAAGAACATCACGGAAGTGCCGCAACCGGCGAAGAACGTCGTGTACCTGATTGACCGTCCGGGCTCGGCTCAGAGCGTGATCTTCGGAGCCCAGCTGGCGCCGCCGAGCAACAGCCCGGATGCCGTTGCGATCCAGATCATCAATGACATTTTCGGCGGAACGTTCAGCTCGCGTATCAATATGAATCTGCGGGAAGACAAACACTGGTCTTATGGAGCGTCCGCTACTCTGCTGAGCGCGCAGGGTCAGCGCCCATATATCAGCATTTCCGCGGTGCAGACGGACAAGACCAGGGAGTCTATGGCCGAAGTGATGAAGGAGTACAACAACATCAGCGGAGCAAAGCCGATCACGCCGGAGGAACTGAAGGATATGCAAAACAACGATACGCTGAGCTTGCCGGGCCAGTTCGAATCGAGCCAGCAACTGGCGCAGGCGTATCAGACAATCCTTTCCTTCAACCTGCCGGAGGATTACTACAACAGCTATACACAGAAGGCGATGTCATTGACGCCGGAAACCGCGAATGCGCTGGCTAAGAAGATCATCGAGCCGGACCATCTGGTCTACGTTGTGGTGGGAGACATGGCAAAGGTGGAAGCGGGAATCCGCGAGCTGAATATCGGCGAAATCCACAAAATCGACGCGGACGGAAACCCGGTGAAGTGAGGCATGACGAGTGCTGGCTTTAATTCTCTTCGTGCGATTCAGGTCAGTTCTCCGTTTCATCGATGCGCGCCAACGAACAGGATCAACATCGAGTCGTCCGTTGGTCATTTGCCCGGTGTGCAACCCTGTGGCAAACTCCGCCGCCAGTGCATCAGGATCTGGGACATGAAGGTAAGCGTCCCAGCGAGCAATATCTTTTTTTGACCAATCGGTCGCGGACATGATGGGTCGAATAAGGGGGCAAATGAGCGAGCAGGACCGCGTCTTCGCCAAATGCGAGTGGCGGCTCATTCCCTTCACGGCGCTGCTCTATCTGGTCAGCTACGTAGATCGCGTGAATGTCGGTTTCGCTGCGCTCACCATGAATAAGGATTTGGCCTTCTCGCCGCGCACCTATGGTTTCGGCGCCGGCGTCCTGTTCATCAGCTTCTCTCTTGGCCAAGTGCCCGCCAACATGGTCCTGATGCGGATGGGGGCGCGGCGCTGGTTGTTCTGCATCATGTCGGCGTGGGGCGCATTATCGGCAGCGACCGCGTTCGTACAGACCCCACTAAGCTTCTACGTGCTCAGGTTTTTCCTGGGCGCCGTGGAGTCCGGTTTTTTCGTCGGTGTTATCTTCTACCTCAGCCTATGGTTTCCGGAACACCGGCGCGCACGCTGTATCGCGGGCTTTCAGACTGCCATTCCGCTGGCATTCGTCCTTGGCGGGCCTGTCTCGGGCCTCCTTCTTGGAATGGAGGGCGTGCTCGGCCTGCACGGTTGGCAGTGGTTATTCTTGATCGAAGGATTGCCCGCACTCCTTCTTGCTTTCGCCGTGCTGAAGCTTCTTCCGGACTCTCCCGCTCATGCGTCGTGGCTTTCGGCTGAAGAGAAGGGGATGATTGCGTCCCGCCTGGCCGTGGACGACGCCGCCAAGGAGTGCGACCTGTGGCCTGCCTTGCGCGATCCACGCGTCTTCGCTCTGGGTCTCGCTTTGTTCGGGACGATTTGCGCAGGCATCGGCATTCAACTCTGGCTGCCTCTGATCGCACAGGGAATGGGCTATTCCAATACCGCCTCGGGCTTTGTCGTGGCTTTGCCTGCTGTCCTGGCAATCGGTGCCATGATCTTGTGGGGACGTTCGAGCGATAGGCGGCGGGAGCGCGTCTGGCATGCGGCGTGCGCCATGCTGCTCACGGCGGCTGGTTTTGCATTCGCGAGTGTCGCGCCGAACGATCTAACCGAACTCGCGGCTCTCATGGTCGCTTTCGTCTCTCCAATCGCCGTTCTGCCGATTTTGAACACTCTGACCCTCTCGTTCCTGCGCGGTCCGGCAGCGGCGGCGGGCTTTGCGCTCTACAACACCCTCGGCCTTCTGGGTGGGTTTGCCGGCCCATACGTTCTCGGCGCGCTCAAGGAGAGCACGGGGACATACACTTCGGGAATGATGGCGCTCGCATTCGGGATGACGATAAGCGCCGCGATCGTACTCGCACTCGGCCGCGCGATGGCGCGACGGCCTGCTCCGACCGTCCACTTAACATAACCCCGGATTACGGAACTATCAGGGTGTTGCCACCGACTTTTCCGAAAGTTCCACTATCGTCGACGCCAATACGGTGATGATTATGGGAGTCGGGAATAAGGACGAAGGCTTTACAGGTCCCAAGCTCGACCAGAGCATCGTAATTGCACCGGAACTCGAGATAAGGTTGCGCGCGCAAGCCAAGGCCGAAGGGCTTACTGTTGAAGCGTATTTGGAGCGTCTCATCAGTGTCGGTGAACGAGCTGAAGAGGAAATGACCACGCTTGCGCTGGAAGGAATCAACTCTGGAGCGCCGATGCAGGTCGATGCCAGCTACTGGCAAGAGAAACATCGCCGACTTGATGAGCGCCTGAAAAATACCGAAAAACGTTGAGTGATCGCTACCTCATCCGTCCGAAGGCCGACGAAGACCTGGATCATCACGATTGGCCAGTTATGTCGGCAAACCGGAAACTGGCGCGAAACAGGGGCATCAATCATGGGCGAGCAATGCGAGATATTTGGGCAGATCGCGAACCAAATTTTGCATCACATGGCGGGCGTTTTCACGGAAGAGCAGCAGATTTCCTTCTGCTTCCCCCTTATCCAAGCTGACGAGATCTGTTACACCGCGAAGGATCAGGACCGGTACACGGTTTCGCTTGGCAACCCAGGCGATAGCCCCGGACTCCCAATCCACAACGCGTGGCCGATATCGGTTTTCCAATTCGAGGAGATTCGACGGCGTCAGATCGCGGTCGGCTGAATACACAGTCGTCCTGATCGTCGAAGCCGGTAATTCATGGGGAATTTCCAAGTCTGTCGTGTAGTGTGCGATTGCTTGTTGTGCATCACCCATCGCTTCATGAATGTCATAGATGAGAACTCGCTCGGCAACTACAACATCAAACCTTCGCACTCTTCCCACGACGCCGCCGCACGTGCCCAGATTGATCAAATGCGTTGGTTCGAAGCGATCAATAACATACTGTGTGGATCCGGCTGCCGCGACTTTGCCCCAGCCACCATGGAAAAAGAGAACTACATTCCTTTCAACCGGCGCGACAAAATATTCGCCATACAGGGAGGCCTTAACCTGAATATCGGGGAAGAGCGCCTTCACAGGTTCCCATTCCGCATTCGCTGACACGATTACAACGATCGTCATTGACTTACCGTTCACCCGTCACTCTCCTACGACGAACCTGGGAAAGCAGAACAACATCGCCTGTTCTGGGGTTGCACGATGAAAAGACTGCTGGCAATTCTACAAATCAGAGACCAGGAGGCTCGTCGCCATCGAAGTAATGGTCGTATCCAGCGAACAATAGACACTGCAGCCGGTCGGCTTCGTAGAGGACTGTGCCCGGCACCCGTTTTCGTTCAACGCTAAGGAAATCCACCAGACCATGGATCGCGCTGGCGACCTCTCGATGAACGAGCGGATCTCGGCCAGTTGCGTCAATGTACCGACGCGCCCCCGCAACGAATGCCGTGAACTCCGCTACCGGATATTTCCGTATGTTCGACAGAGCGTCTTCGAACGAGATCCGCAGTTTTACAACTTCTTTGGCGAGCCGGTCCTTTTCCGAGTTGGATGTCACCTTCTTCGGTTGCATTGGAGCATCAATCTGTGAGCCAGTATATGAGCCGAAACATTGGCAGTAAACCGCATTCGATCAAGGGATCAAGCTGTCGGCTCGATACCGATTCGATCGTTAACGGCTTCCCGGAGAGAGGTGTGGTTCAGAACAATCAAGCTCACGGTAGTTCGTAGACGGACCCCGTTTCCGATCGATGTCGGCCCCTTGCAATACGACGACGTTGATGTCGGTGAAGCTTTGCCCGTGCGCTGCGTCCGGGAAGCGTTGTGGGTATCGAACGACGATGGCCTTCCGTTCGCCGTGCTCATCGGGCGTGGGGTGCAGATGGGAATGCCTCTGGGGGTACAGGTCGATGTCGCAACGCCTGGCAACGAGGCAGGAATCAAGTTTTCGGAGCAGTTCTTTGACCGGCTCGAAAAGAACATCAGTACGGGCCGAACATATCGCGGCAAAGTGATTTCGCTCGAAACGGCGTTCGATTACACAGGGCGTACTGGTAATGTGAAAGTGCATCGTCTTCGATCAGTCCGCCGTGAAGACGTCATCCTTCCCGAAAAAACGGTTGCTTTGCTGGAAAATAATCTAACGGGATTCATCGGGGTGCGCGAGCAAATCAGGCAGATGGGACTCTCGGCCAAAAAAGGGCTTCTGTTTTATGGCCCTCCCGGCACGGGAAAGACGCACACGATCCACTACCTGGCTAGCACCATGCCTGGACACACCACGCTGTTGATCACGGCCGAGCAGGTAGTTCTGCTGGAGCATTATTTCAAACTGGCTCGCTTCCTGCAGCCCTCGATCATCGTAGTCGAGGACGTGGATCTGATCGCCCGCGAACGAACCCAGATGCAGCACCCGGGTCAAGAGATAATGCTCAATAAGTTGCTCAATGAGATGGACGGCCTGCGCGAAGACGCGGAGGTGATCTTTATCCTCACAACAAATCGGCCGGAGCAGTTGGAACCCGCACTGGCTTCCCGGCCGGGCCGCATCGATCAGGCGATTGAATTTCCCCTGCCCGATGAAACCGGACGGGCGAAGCTTGCCCGGTTATACGCGCACGGTATGACGTTAAATGAGGCCGTGGCGGATGCTATTGTTTCTAAAACCAAAGGCGCCAGCGCAGCATTCATTAAGGAACTGATGCGGCGGTCGGCGCAGTTTGCACTACTCGAAGGTAAAGATCCAATTCTCACGCTCAAGTCAGTGGATGCCGCATTGGAGGAGATGGTTTTCATTGGCGGATCGCTTAACCTGACAATCTTGGGTGCGGCGGATGGCCTGGCGCCCAACCGAACGGGGGATGGCAGCTTCTTGATTGGTCGAACTTAGAATACAGAATTTACCCCTCGTTGCCGGTTCAACCTTGTTAAGGTTTGTGGTGTCTCTGCAATAACGCCGAACGTTACGTTCATTCAAAAGGGGGCGAATTAATGGCGGGTGCGCTCGTCTACTTTGTTTTGGTTGCGGTTTTATCCAGCCCAACGTTTGGGCAATCTGCCCCAAAACCGTTGGCCTTTGAAATTGCGGACATTCATCCAAGTCCTCCCGGCAGGAGCCTCCAGAGTCTGATTTTGCGCGGACCATTTGTAGCCGGTGGACGGTTCGAGTTACAAAACGCGACGCTTCTGGACATGATCCGGATTGCCTACAGCCCCACCAAAGCGAACTTCGACGTCCTAGGTCGCCCCGTCAATCAGCTCGACGCCGACAAAGTCGTCGGCGGACCGAGCGCGCTCGATTTCAATCGCTTCGACGTGATTGCCAAAGCTCCGCCTCAGACATCGCTGCAGAACATGAAGCTCATGTTGCAAACGCTGCTCGCGACTCGTTTCAAGCTGGGGATCCACAATGGCAGCGCGCCGCTGTCGGCATATGCCCTCACGGTAGGAAAGAACCCACTATTAAAGGAAGCTGCGGGATCGGAGGAGTCGGGCTGCAGACCGTCGCCGCCAGCCGTGCCCGGACCAGGCGCTATGGTTTCGTACTCTTGTCGCAATATTTCAATGGCAGCATTTGCGGATGCTTTGCGCTACATGTCTTTTGTGAACTTCAACAACAATCGAGTCGTGGATCAGACGGGGCTGAAAGGATCGTGGAATTTCGACCTCAAGTACTCCGTTCCGACGCCTTTGTCCGGGACGCCACCAAGCGATATCGTGACCTTGGCCGCGGCGGTTCAGAAACAACTTGGACTGGATCTTGTGTTGATGAAAGTTCCCACTCCCGTACTTATTGTGGACCGGACGAACGACGAACCCACTCCCAACCCGCCGGGTCTCGCGCGAGCTTTGCCTCCGCTCCCCGAAGAATTTGAAGTTGCAGACATCAAGCTGACAGCACCCGACTTTAATCTGTTTCCTGGCGGGAGTATCGAGGTTCAGCCCAGCGGGCGCGTGGTGATCCAGCACGCGACGTTAAGACTTCTCATTACACGCGCTTGGGGCCTGACGACCATCGGTTCGGACCCGTTGCTCTACGGCCCTAAATTCATAGACACTGCCCATTTCGATATTCTTGCCAAAGCCCCTATGCCAGGTGCACCGCCGGACGAACCGTCGAACGCGTCGAACATTCCCGGACCGCTCCCCGCATTTTTGTTGTACCCGTACACGAATGCCGATGCGATCAATCCGATGCTGCGCAACTTGCTGATCCAACGGTTCGGCTTAACTTTTCATTATGACGAGCGGCCGCTGCCGTCCATGACGTTGACCAGCGCCAGACCAAAACTTCAAAAGGCTGATCCCACTCGCCGGACTGGATGTTATTCGGGCACCCCAGCTACAGCAGGCGCATCTCCGACGAGCATCTTCACCTGCGAAAACATCACCATGGCTCAATTCGCGGCCAATCTTCCGCTGTATGCCGCCGGAAGAGGAATAAACAACGTGGTCGAAGCGACGGGCCTCGAAGGCGCGTGGGACTTTACTGTGACCTTTGCCGCGTCCACGTCCAATCGGGGGAACCCTTTTGGCGGCGCGGACCGCACTGTCGAGGGTGTCCAGGACAACGATCCAAGCGGCATGACTTTTTTCGAAGCAATGCAAAAACAGCTCGGCCTCAAATTGGAGACGACCAAACGCCCCGGAAAAGTGATGGTCATCGACCACCTTCAGGAGAAACCGAAGGAGCCCTAAGAATGAAGCGGTTTCGCCTGCTCCAGATTGGGCAAGCGAGAACCCGCTTGGGTGCTTTTCTTTTCTTTCGAGATTTCGGCATTGGCGACGGCCTCCTTTGACCGTCGCCTTAATCGTGCGGGGAAGATTGTCCCTTCGGCGTTTATGGAGAAGTAATCTCGAAAAGGCGGTTTTGCGGCCGGGACGTTAGTCCATTGTTGAAAACCTCCTGAACCGCCCGAAGTTCGCTGTCGAGGTCGTCCGACACGTTCAAAGGTGGCGGCTGCCAAGGTGGCGCCCTATGAGCTAACATGCGATTTGCGAATTCATGAACCGCTTCGACCTGCGTACCGAGGGAGTCTAAGTCCTGTTTTGCCTGATCCGGGCTAATATAATCGTCGGCCTCAGTAAGGCCACGCACGATGTTGAACCTGTTGAAATAGTCATTGGCCAAACCATCCTTTGCGTACTCCGGCATCCGGAGAGGCTCGAAGAATTGTCGGTATCGTCGCCGTGTCAAAACCTGACGGCGTTTCTGAATCTCGGAAAGCAAATTTAAAACATTAATCGTGCCAGCCTGCTTGTCAAATTCGCGGCGAATGAACATCAAGGTGTCATGTGCATAAAGGCGAGCGAGCCAGCCTAAAACGAACCGACTGCTCTCGCTGTACACCTCGGGATGTTTTTCATCAGCGAGGCGGGGATTGTTATCGAACATTTTTCGGATAGTCAAAAAAAACATGACGATTCAGAAAAACGGCGGTCAATTCCTGAGACGTTCTGGTAATCCATTCCGCCCAGCTCTGAAATAACTCGTCGTCAGTAAGTCCTCGAATGTCGCGCTGCGCCACGATGCTGAAAGCCCCCTTCCATCGTGCCCATTTGCTGCGAAGTCCTCAACGAAATCTTGGCCCGGCTGAAAACCGAGTCTTAGCCGTTTCCTTCAATTTGAGGCAGCGTCGCGGATTTCACGAATGTAGGTCGATAAATACCGCGGCGTTTCAGGGGATCTTTTCTGTTCGGGCGAGGTTTGGCCGTCAAAAACCACTTCTACAGGCGGTATCCGGGATTTGTGTAAGTGACGTTTCTCAGGTTTGGGATGTTTTTCTCTCTCCCTGGGTCTAATGGTCGTCGAGCCTGTCGGTAACTGTGAAAAAGCCGAAGCGTTCTTGGCGTAGGCTTTTCAAGCAGCTGTGGACTTTCTTCTAAAAAGTCTTTTGTTTTTCTGTTGGCAGGCCAGCAAACGCGTAAATCATTGAAAAATATATATGACGCAACATCTATATATACGGCCGCCGCGAATCAATGGAAGATCGCGTCCCACGATTAATTCGTGCCACGAATCAACGGAAGATCCCCTCCCACGATTAATTCGCGCAGCGAATCAACGGAAGATCGCGTCCCACGATTAATTTGTGCCACGAATCAATGGAAGATCGCGTCCCACGATTAATTCGCGCAGCGAATCAACGGAAGATGGCCTCCCACGATTAATTCGTGCCACGAATCAATGGAAGATCGGTTTGATCTGCCCGCCCGTAACTGACGAATTCCTTTCATCGGCTACCAATGATCTTGCCGATGAGGCGGATTCGGAGAAACGATGCAGAAATTCCCCCCACGACCGCGCAAAAGCCGAATCCACAAACAGGAGCCAAACCGGGAACATTTCGTCTGCTCAAACGTCCGGGTTAGTGTCACATAAACGATTATTAATTTCGTTTTAACGCGGATAGGAGGGGGTTCCCGTAAGCTTCAGAGGAACAGAACAGAATTCACTGGCTCAAGGAGTCTCCATGAACAGTTTGCGCAAGGGAGCAATCGTTTCAACGGTGGTTATGTTGACCGGCGTTTTGCCGATGCATGCTCAAGAAAAGAAACTGCAGCGGTCGGACCTTCCGGCCGCCGTTCAAAAGACAGTCGATGAGCAAAGCAAGGGTGCGACCATTAAAGGCTTCTCGACTGAGGTCGAAGACGGCAAGAAGATCTATGAAGTCGAACTGACGGTCAGCGGACGCGGCAAGGACATCTCCATGGACACGCAAGGCCACATCCTGGAGATTGAAGAGGAGACCGCGATGGAGTCCCTGCCTCCAGCGGTCAAGGATGGTTTGATGAAAGCCGCCGGGAAAGGAACTATCCAAAAAGTCGAACGCTTGGCGAAGAACGGCAAAGTCGTTGCCTACGAGGCTTCGGTCAAGACAGGAATGAAACATTCCGAAGTTCAGGTTGGCCCTGACGGAAAGAAACTCGCACATCCGGAATAGAGTGCGCTTCCGTTCGTACTAACGATGAAATTGTTGCTTTCTCTCATGACACTGTTGTCGGCTTCGGCCGTTCTGGTTGCACAGACGGTAACTTTACGCGGCACAGTCACCGACGAATCCGGCGCTATTGTTCAGGGCGCAACTATAATTCTCACGAACAGCGCCGGAGTCGCGCGTACCGCCGTCTCCGGGAATGATGGTTCATATTCCATGACAGGCATCGTTGCCGGTCAATACACCGCACAGGCTTCCGCGCCGGATTTGAAAACCGGGCCGATAAAAGTCACGGTCGGCACAGGCGGCCAGGCGCTGAACCTCAGTCTGAAAGTCGCTCTGCTGGCGCAGGAGGTTACCGTCGATGAACAGGTGCCCACGGTAAGTCTTGACCCTGCAAACAACGCGAACGCTACGATTTTGAAGGGTGAAGACCTGGAGGCGCTTTCCGATAATCCGGACGACCTCATCAATGACTTGATCGCTATCGCAGGTCCGGGCGCAGGGCCTGGTGGGGCTTCTATCTTCATCGACGGGTTTACCGGCGGCCAGGTGCCGTCGAAAGAGTCAATACGCTCGGTCGGGGATGGCCGGGGCCCTGGCACCGTTTCATTCAATTTGCGAGTCGGTAAAACTGTGAACTTCGGCCCCGCTCTCGAACAAGCCGCACAAGGTGCATCACTAGCATCGCCCGGCGCCGTTACAATATGATCTTCACGATGGAGATGGAGAACCTGCTCAACCATGACAACCCGGGCGCCATCGCGGGCAACATCAAGTCGCCGATTTTCGGGCATGCGAATCAATCTGCAGGCGGCGGTGGAGGTTTCGGAGGGTTCTCGGAATCCGCCAACAACCGCCGGCTGGAGTTTCAAACAAGGTTTACGTTTTGATAACAGTGAGACCAGGAAGGAGCAAGGTATGCGATTTCGCGCGAGGTTAATTATTGGACTTTGCAGTTTCTGCATCGGTGCTTTTGTTCTCATCGCTGCACCAGGGGCCGGTTATCACTTGCTGAAGAAAGTCCCTCTTGGCGCCGCGCAAGGCGGTGGTGAGTATTTCGATTACATCACTGTGGATGCCGGTGCCCGGCGAGCATACCTGTCTCATGGGACGGAGGTCATCGTCTTGAATGTAGACACCGGGACCGCTGTTGGAAAGATTACCGGCATGAAGCGCAACCATGGCGTCGCTCTGGTTCCCGAACTGGACCGCGGATTCATCAGCGATGGCGATGCGGCCCAGGTGGTGATGTTCGACCTCAAAACACTTAAAACAATTGGAACAATCAAGGGTGAAATGGATGCGGACTCGATCCTTTACGAGCCCGTGTCGAAACACGTCTTTGTCTTCAATGGTGACCCTAAAAGTTCGACCGTCATCGATCCTGCAAAGGGGACTGTCATAGCCACCATTCCTCTCGGTGGCGCCCCCGAACAGGCAGTCGCCGATGGCAAGGGCATGATCTATGACAACCTCGAAGACACGAACGAAGTGATCGCCCTGGACGCGCGAACGCTCAAGATCCAATCCCGCTGGAAGGTTGCGCCCGCCGGAGCACCTGTATCTATGGCGATGGACCGGCAAAACCGCCGGCTGTTCATTGGCGGCCGGAATCCGAAATTACTGGTCGTGATGGACGCAGACAGCGGCAAAATCATTGGCGAGCCTTTCCCGATTGGCGATCGCGTCGATGCTAACGTTTTCGATCCCGAAACTCAGCTCTTGGCAAGTTCGACACGCGGGGGAACGATCCACATCTTCCATGAAGACTCTCCCAACAAGTTGAGCGTCGTCGAAATTGTGAAAACGGAATTCGGGGCCAAGACGATGGGACTCGATTCGAAAACTCACAATCTCCTGGTCGATACATCCGATTTCGAAATGCCGGCTGCTACTCCGCAACAACCCAATCCGCAGCCCAAGGCCAAACCGGGAACATTTCGCCTCCTGATTTACGGACGTTAACGACACATATAAGGCGTGAGCTTCCCCCGGGTTGGGGGCGTTATCGAGGTCGGAAAAGCGCCCAAAACGCTGTGGCAAGCTCCGCCCGATCTTCATCAAGTCACGGGTGAGGCTCGGCTCCGACCAGCCCCTATGCGGAGTTCGCGGCCGCGGTCGAGTTGACACTTTGGTACAATCCACGTCATTTCTCAAACTCTGTGGAGGTACTGAGGTGATGCTTGCCAGAGGCCGAGGATTCCCGAGCGTTGGATTGTTTCTGTTTGTGCTCTCGACCGCGGCCTTGACCGGCCAAACGGTGCTTCAGGGTGTGAAAGACGTTCGTGGG
>Ga0207071_1099_pt1 | contig 15368 bp, 8 predicted proteins | sample Alteio_BWMinHeat_67_FD_153531 | JGI IMG/M metagenome (GOLD analysis project Ga0207071, IMG submission 153531) | Enriched cells from forest soil in Barre Woods Harvard Forest LTER site, Petersham, Massachusetts, United States -... | ecosystem: Environmental > Terrestrial > Soil > Temperate forest >...
CCTCCATTAAGCCGTCCACCGGTGGCGAACGCGGCTACTCCTTCCGTCCCCTTCCCGGGCGCATTTCCATCGGCAACATGACCCTCCGCCAGATCATCGCCGCCGCCTGGCACGTCAACGATTTTCAGATCTCCGGTGGTCCGAAATGGATCGAGTCCGACCGCTGGAATATCGAGGCCAAAGCCGCTGGCGATTCGCATCCCACTGAGAGGCAAATGCTCGTCATGCTCCAGAAGCTGCTTGCCGACCGCTTCGCCCTCACCATCCACCGCGACACCAAGGACCTTCCGGTGTACTCGCTGGAACTCGCCAAAGGCGGCCCTAAATTCCATGCCTCCAAAGACGAAGGCCCACCCGAATTCCGCATCTTCCAGCGCCGCCAGATCACCGCCCGCCGCGCCACTCTCGAACCGATGAAGGAAGCCATAGCCTGGCTGCTCGGCCGTCCCATCATCGATAAGACCGGACTCACCGCCCTCTACGACTACAAGCTGGAATGGACTCCCGACCAGGTCCAACTCTCCTCGGACGAAACCAGCGGCCGCCCCACTGACGAGAACGTGCCCTCCCTGACCTCCGCCCTCCAGGAACAGATGGGCCTCAAGCTGCAATCGCAAAAAGGCCCGGTCGAAATCATCCAGATCGAACGCGCCGAAAAACCCACCGCGAACTAGTCCATTCCATTTGGGGCACCCCACTCCAGCAAAGGTAAACCGCGAATTTGTTTGACTCCCTATTACGTTAGCGATATTATCTAGCCAACTTAGCTGGAGGGAACCATGCCTCGTCGCAACGTCGGAACCATCGTTCTGCTTTCAACCGCTCTGCTCTTAACTCCAGGATTCGCCCAGGAATTCCGCGCCAGTATTGCGGGACAGGTCGCCGATTCATCCGGCGCCATCGTCGCCGGCGCCGACGTCACCGCCACGAACCTGGAACGCAACACCGCCTTCCACGCCGTCTCCAACTCCGCCGGACGTTACGTCCTGGAGTTCCTGCAGCCCGGACACTACACCCTCACGGCCGAGAAATCCGGCTTCAAGAAACTCGTCCACACCGGGCTCAATCTCGAAGCCGCCGATCGCCTGTCGCTCGATCTCGCCCTGCAACTCGGCGAGCTCACGCAGAGTGTGACCGTCACCGGCGAGACACCCCTCCTCGAAACCGAGACTGCATCCCGTGCCGGCACCATCGAAAACCGCGTGCTGGAAAACGTCCCCACCAACGGACGCAATCTCTTCTCTCTGCAATACAGCCTCCCGGGCGTCATCAAGCAATCCACCTACTGGGGCTCCATGGAGCTCTGGGCGTATAGCGACGTGAACGCCGTTTCCATCAACGGCGGCCGCTCCGGCGAAAACGAAACCCTGCTCGACGGCCTCGCCGATACCAACGGCAATCGCAGCGTCGCCATCATGCCGGCCTTGAGCGCCACCCAGGAAGTCGCCGTGCAATCCAACATCTACGACGCGCAATTCGGACGCTTCGGCGGCGGCGTCACTTCGATCTCAGTCAAGTCCGGGACCAATCGCCCCCACGGCGAAGCCTACGAGTTCCTCAAGAACCTCAAGCTCGATTCCACCGAGTGGGTGCTCAACGCGCTCGGCACGCCGCGCACGCGATTTCAGAACAACACCTTCGGCTTCGAAACCGATGGTCCGGTCTACATTCCGAAACTGGTCGACGGCCGCAACCGCCTCTTCTACATGTTCTCCTACGAAGGCTCGCGCGAGCACCTGCAATCCTCCGCCATCCGCACCCTGCCCACCGCGCCCATGCTGCAAGGCGATTTCTCTCAGCTCCTGAACAGCGCCGGGCAACAGGTCGTCATTTACGATCCCGCCAGCACCAAGCAGCAGCCCGACGGCTCCTACATCCGCACGCCATTCCCCGGCAACAAAATCCCAGCCGGGCAGATCAACCCGATCGCCGCCAAGGTCGCCAGCTTCTATCCGCAGCCCGACCGCGCCGGCACCGGACCCGCGAACCTGAACAATTACTCCGTGCTCAATCCCCAGACCCAGACCTACACCGCCGTGCTCGGCAAGATGGATATCCGCGCTTCGCAGAAGAGCAACATTTCCTTCCGCTACGGACAGACTCCTTGGATCTCCTCGCCCTCGCTGCTCTGGGGCAACAACGCCGCCGAACCCGCGGCGTTGAAGACGCGCGCGCCGCGCAACTGGGGCGCCGACTGGACCTACACTCTCAGCGCCGCCATGGTCTTCGATCTCCGCGCCGGCCTCTCGCGCTACGAGAATTTCTCCGGCAGCCAGTTCGGCGCCGGCTTCGACCCGCGCCAGCTCGGCTTCCCCAGCTCGCTCGTCTCCCAGTTCACCACCCTGCAATTCCCGCGCTTCAATCTGGGGACCTACTCCGAATTGGGCGGCACCCAGGTCAAGAACTACGAGACCGACGACACCTGGAGCCTGCAGCCCAATATGAGCTGGATCCACGGCCGCCAGACCATCAAGTTCGGCGCCGAGTTCCGCCTTTACAACCAGAACTTCCTGCAGCCCGGAGCCGCCGCCGGCAACTACACCTTCTCCAAGGGCTTCACGCAGGCCAACCCGCTGCGCGCCGATGCCGTCTCCGGCAATGAGTTCGCCTCCTTCCTGTTGGGCGCGCCCAGCTCCGGCTCCGTCGACCGCAACATCGATGCCGCCTACCAGAACAAATACTACGCGCTCTTCGTGCAGGACGATTGGAAAATCACTCCCACGTTGACCATCAACGCCGGCCTGCGCTGGGATTACGAAGCGCCGCGCACCGAGCGCTACAACCGCATGGTCCGCGGTTTCGCCTTCGGCCAGCCCAACCCGCTCGCCAGCCAGGTCCAGGGGCTCAACCTCACCGGCGGTCTGCTCTACGCCGGATCGAGCGGCGATAGCCGCTTCGCCTTCAATCCCGATAAGAAGCAGTTTCAACCGCGCGTCGGCGCCGCCTGGCGCTTCGCGCCCAAGTGGGTCATGCGCGGCGGCTACGGCCTCGCCTACCTGGGACAAAGCGCCAACGGCCCGAACACCGGCTTCACGCAGCCGACCACGCTCGTCTCCTCGACCGATGGCAATCTCACTCCCGCGGTCAGCCTCAGCAATCCATTTCCCACCAGCCTCTTCCCGAGCGGCCTGCTGCTCCCAATCGGTAGCAGCAAAGGACTCGCGACCAATCTCGGACAATCGATCTCTGCGCAGTATCTCGATCGCCCCCTGCCGTACTCGCACCAATATTCCTTCGGCTTCCAGCACGAGTTGAAGGGCGGATGGCTGGTCGATGCCTCCTACTCCGGGAACCAGACGCACCGCCTGCCGGTGACCATGGGCTTAAACTTCCTGCCCACCTCCGTGTTGACCAGCATGCCGGTCTCCGCGCGCTCCGCGTACTTCACCGCCGCTGTTCCCAACCCGATGGCAGGCCTGCTGCCCTCATCGAGCATCAACGGCACCACCGTGCCGCGCCAGCAATTGCTCTACGCCTATCCCGAATTCACCGGCGTCAGCATCACCAACATCCCGGCCGGCTCCTCGAACTACAATTCCTTCCAGTCCAAGGTGACCCACCGCTTCGCGCACGGGCTCGCGGTACAGGGTTCGTTCACCATCTCCAAGGCACTGGAGCAGGTCTCCGTCCTGAATTCGCAGGACATCAATCTCACCAACCTGCCCGCCACTCCGCTGGAAAAGCGCTTGACCGGTTTCGACGCGCCCCGCGCCGTCTCGATCGTGAGCAGTTATGAATTGCCCTTCGGAAAGGGACGCCACTTCGGACGCAGCATGCGCCCCGTGCTGAACGCCATCGCCGGCGGCTGGAACGTGAATGCGCAGTGGACCGCGCACTCCGGCTATCCCTTCGCCTTCCCGAATGCCGCGCCCATCGCCGCCGGGACCGCGAACCTGCACGATAGCGATCGTGACGCCGCCGCGGCGAAGGCCGGCCGCACGCAGTTCGACCCGACCACGGACGTCTATTTCAACACGTCGATCTTCCCCACGCAGGCGCAGACACCCTTCACTCTGCGCAACTTCCCCACGATGTTCCCCGATGTCCGCAGCAAGATCCTCAACGTCTGGGACATGTCCATCTACAAGGAATTCCCCATCAAAGAGCGCGTGCGTTGGCAGATCCGCGGCGATTTTCATAACGCCTTTAACCATCCCTGGTTCGGCAACCTCGCCTCCAACAGCGTCACCAACGCCCAATTCGGCCACCTGTCCGTCTCTTCGATCGACGACACCTCCGAACCCCGCCTGATCGTCCTCGTAATGAAGATCGTCTTCTAGCTTTCCCGCCGGAGCCGTAATCACCGGCATCGCCAGCGCCCTCCCCGCGTTTCGCCGGCGTCGTGGGCGCCACCCCATCCTCCACCTCACCGTCGATGGCATCCCGGTGCGTGAACAGAACGAAATAGGCGTCAAACGTCGGCGAGCGTCAGCGGACGCGGAGCCTTGCCGTCAATGTCGCGAAAGCCGTATTCCTGCGCGAGTGCGGCGGCGACCAGCACCTTGCCCGAGTGTCGAAGCGCGTCGCGGTCGGTCGCGAGCGCCGCCACCGCGCGGCCGATGAATTCAGGCGATTCGGAATTGCTCATATCGAGCCACTGCGCGGCTTCCATCACTTTTTCCGTGCGCACCAGCCCCGGGTACAGCGAGACCACCGCGATGCCATGGGGCTTCAACTCGAATGCCATATCCGCCGTCAGTTTGTCCGTGGCCGCCTTCGAAACCCCGTACGCGGCGTTGCCGATGTGCTTCTGCGCCGCCCAAAACGAGACGTTCACGATCAGCCCGCGGCCCCCGGCGATCATCGCCGGCGCGGCAAGCTGGCTGGCCTGGTAGTGCGCACGAACCCCCGCGCCAAACATCGCGTCCCAACGCCAGAGCGGCTGCTCCCAGAATGGCTTGGACCACGTGAAGACGCCGTTCTCCATCATGCCCTCGTAGCCGCCCCAGACGTTGTTCACCAGGACATCGATGGCTCCGGCCTCGTGGACAATCCGTTGGAACGCCGCCTCCACCTCAGTATCGATTCGATGATCGCAGCGCAGCGCCGTGATCCGCTCGTTGACAGGCTGCTGATCCGGCGCGCTGCGTCCGGTCACGTAAACGCGCGCACCCTGTTGTGCAAGTTCGCTCGCGATGCCGCGGCCCACACCACGGGTAGCTCCCGTGACTACTGCGACACGGCCGTCCAGCCTCATGTCCGTAATTGTACAGGTCCCGGCGCCCCCGCAACCTCAGAACGATAGTTTCAGCGCGAACTGCAAAATTCGCGGATCGAACGCCGCCTGCACCTGCCCGTAAGTCGACGAGCTCAACGTCGTGTTCATCGTCGTGAAACTCGGCTGGCCCGCCGGCGAAACCGCGCCTACGAAGTTCGCGTGATTGAGAATATTGAAAGCCTCCGCGCGCGCCTGCAGCGAGTACCGCTCAGTGAACTTGAAGATCCTGCTCAGCGCTACGTCTGCGCTCACCGTCCCCGGACCGCGCAGCGCATTGCGCCCGAGATTGCCGAACGTCCCCAACGCGTTCGCCTGAAACGCCGCCGGATTCAGCCACTGCACGCACGGCGCGAAAGAACAGGTTCGCGTGGCCGGATACGCGTCTGCCAGAACCTGCACCGGCCGGTCGTTGTTGAGCCCCGTGAGCGAATTGTCCTTGCCCACCGTCGTCCCCAGCGGCTGTCCGCTCGACGCGTGGAAGAGCGGCGCGATCTGCCAGTTGCTCAACAGGCGCGTCGTCCATGGTGAGCCCTTCACGGCGCTGATCGCCACCAGCGACAGGTTGAAATTGTGCCTTGTGTCGAAGACGCACGGGCCCCAGTCGGCGTGCCGGTTGAAGGGCTGCGAGTTGGCCGGGGTCGCCAGCGCCGCGCCGAATTCCGTATCGGACACGCAGTAGGAATCCGTGTAATTCGCGTTGAACGTGAAGCCGTGGGCGAAGCGCCGCTGCACCGAGAGCAGCATGCCGTTGTAGTGCGCCACCGCTCCGTCATCGCTCGTATTGACGCTCGCGTACGATGCGCCCAGCGTGGGGTTGGCCTGATAGAGAATGCGCCGCTGATTGGTGTTCGACGTGGTGGAGCACGTCGAATAATTGACGCCGTTGATGGTGCACGGACCGGTCCCCAGGAAGACCGCGGGATTGCCTTCGCCGTTGCCGCTCCAGATGTGCGTCGATTTGTTCCCCAGGTAGCTCGCCGAAGCCAGCCAACTGCCGATCTGCCGTTGGTAAGTCACGTTCCACTGCGCCACGTAAGTCGGCTTGGGGTTGAGCGGCATGTTCACGTAAACGCCGGCCGTCGGGAAGAATGCCTTGCCGTTCTGCGGAAATGGATTGCCGCCCGGATAACCCTGCCACGGGTTGGAGAATCCGCCCACGGGGTTCGGTGTGTCGATATTGGTGCCGATCGGCGCGTTCGTCGTTTCGCGTTCGTTGAACCACGTCTCCACCACGTCGTAGAGAATCGCGCCGCCCACGCGTAGCGTGTCGCGGCCGTCGCCATGCGGATTCCAGACCAGCCCCACGCGCGGCGCGAAGTTCGTCTTCTTGGCATTCCACATCGCGTCGGGAATTCCGGGATCGCCCTTGAAAAACAGGCCCGCCGGCGCGTTGGAATACACCTTGCTGAACTGCTTGGCATAGAACGCCGGGAAACTAAAGGACGTGCCGCGACCGTACTTATCCGGGTCGGAGAACATCGGTTCCCACCGCACGCCGTAATTCAGCGTGAAATTCGGGTTGATACGGAACGTGTCCTGCGCGTAGAAGCTCGCGATCCACGTCCGCAGATCGTCGGGAGTCGCATTGGTCTGCGAGAAATCGTTGGGACGCCCGATCAGGAAATCGGCCAGCCCGATACCGCAGCTCGAGCACCCCGGCGATGCCGTGGAGCCCGTCAGCGTGCCGTTAAATGTGAAGTTCCCGTTCTCCTGGAAGCCCGAGATCGTGTTGTTCTGCACGCGGCTCAGGTTGAACCCGAAGGCCATCTGATGCTTGCCGCGAATCACATCCACGTCGTCCGCCGCCTGGAACGCGTTCACGTTGAAATGTCCCGGCGCGCAGGTGCCGCAGAAGGTGCTGAACCCGCCCGTCACGCTGAGCAGCAGGAAATTCGGCACCGCGCTGTACATGTTCACGCCCAGCAGCGTCGGGTTAACCGGCGCCGGCGTCGGCCCGCGATTGTCGCGCCGGCGGTTGAACGTAAAATGGAACGCGTTCAGCGTGGACGGGCCGAACGTGTAGTTGTCGCCGATCGTCACCGATTGGGCACGCTCGTAATTGCCCGGCTGCGTCGTGGTCAACAGGCTCTTGCCGTCGAAGACCGGCGGGTTCTGGTACTGCGCCATGAAATACCGGCCGTACAACGTGTGCTTCGAGCTCTGCACGTAATCGGCGCGCCCGATGAACTGATCTTCGTCGCCCGTCTGCGGGATCCCGTAAGTCACCTTGCCGCACTGGTCGGCCGCGCTCACCGGCAGGTAACTCTGCGCGATCTTCACCGTGATCGGATTTAACATCGATTGCGGTATCTGGTTGCCGGCGAATGGCGTGTGCGTGTCCGGATTGTACAGCGTCACCGGCTTGCCGTTCGATTGACAGGCGGCCGACGCCAGTCCGCTGAAGTCCCCCGTCAGCGACGCCGCGGTGGGAACGTGCGTGATCAACTGCGGCGGCGTCGAACGGTTGCGCGTCCCCTGATATCCGCCAAAGAAGAACAACTTGTCCTTGATGATCCGTCCGCCGGCCGTCCCGCCCCACTGATTACGCTTCAGGCTGTCGTGCACCGGCGCGAAGTAATTGCGCGCGTTCACATCGCCGTTGCGCAGATACTCGAAGAGATTCCCGTGAAACGCATTCGATCCCGACTTGGTGACCACGTTGACCGTGGCGCCGGGGTGAATCCCAAAGCGCGGCGACACCGCGCTCGTCTCCACGCTGAACTCCTGGATCGCATCCGGGAAGGGGAACGGCAGATTTACGTTCGACATCGCATCGGTGTTGTCGCCGCCATCCAGCAGGTACGCCGTGCCGTTGCTCTGTCCGCCCGCCACCGAAATTCGCGTCGAGCTGAAAAACGTCTTACTCCCCGTATCGCCCGAATCGCCGTACGAAGCCGCGCCCAGGCTCATGATCAATTGCGTCGGCTGGCGGCCGTTCAATGGCAGCTCCGCGATGCGCTGCTGGTCGATCGTGGTCGAAATCGAATTCTCCTTCGTCTCCACCATGTTGGCCGTCGTCGTGACTTCGACGCTCTCCGTGATCGAACCGACCTGCATCGCCACATTGATCTGAATGTTATTGTTCGATTGGAGAACGAGGCCGGATTGCACATGGTTCTTAAAACCGCTGGCCTTGACTTCGAGACGGTACGGACCCACCGGCAGGTTCGTCAGCACGTAATGACCGCTGGGATCGGTGAGCGTCGACCGCGTGAGTTGCTTATCGGTCTCGGTCATGATCACCTGGGCGGAAGGCAGGACTCCGCCGCTCGGATCGGTCACGGTGCCGCTCACTTCGGCGACGGCCACGGCTTGCGCCCACGCCGCGGAGGGCAGGGCGATGAAGGAAAGCGTAAGTGCCAGCAGCAAGGCCGCCGGCATCGACATGGATTTGGTTGCCATTGAATTCCCCTCTGAATTCGACTTACAGACAGACATTGTCCTAGGGTTCGTAAAGTTGAGTAAATATACTTCGAATTCAGAGGGATGTCAACGGCCAATTCGTGTAAATTGTTGTCTTTAACGCTAACTTAGTGAACGGTGTGCCGCATTGTGGAACAATCAGTCCCGATTGCTGACCCGCTTGAACGGGGGTCCTACCGCCGCCAGTATCCACGGTAATAGCGTCCGCCATAATACCGGGGCCCCACCCAGTACGAATGCGCATAGGGCGGACGAGCCCAGTATCCTGGACGCCACGCGTACCGCGGCCCCGCCGGGTAGTAGTAACCGGACACCCACGTGTATCCCGGAGCCGGCGCCGCATAGGCATAAGGCGCAGGCGCGTACGCCACCACCGGCGGCGGCGCGGGATATCCGACCCCCACTCCAAAGAATATCCGCGGCCCCGCGATTGCCGCGCTGCCGGCCAAAAACAGAAGTGCGAGTAACTTGGTTTTCATCGGTCCATCCTCCGGCATGCGAATAAGCAAATCGTTTGCCAATCTGTAACTGGCCCAAAAATCAATCGCTGCCGCCGGAGCCTGGCGAAGCCCGCTGGCTCCTGTCCACCGCCCGTGGTGGTTTTCGGCCACGTGCTACTGATCACGCGCCAGCCGCGTCACCAGGTCGTAGACGAAATCCACCGCTTCGTCGAAGCTCTTCACCAGCACGCGCTCGTTGCGGCCATGCGCCCGCACATCGTCCTCATCGCCGAAGATGCCGCTCACCCCGTACGTCGGAATCCCGGCGCGGATCAGATAGATGCCGTCACTCGCACCCGTGTCCATCGCCGGCACCACCGGCAGTCCCGGCCACAGTTTCGCCGTGCTCGCCGTCACCGCCGCCATCACCTTCGGGTCGATCGGCTTGTATGGCGTAATCACCGGCTCGCGCATTTCGCTCACCTGAATCTTCGCATCGCCGATCACCTCCTGCAGCGTGCGCTTCACCTCGGCGGCATTGTCGACCGGCAGCAGCCGGCAGTTCACCGTCGCCGTCGCCAGTTGCGGCAGCGCGTTCTCCGCATGTCCGCCCGCCAGCATCGTGGCCACGCAGGTGGTCCGCATTTGCGCGTTATAGAACGGGATCGCCGAGAGCCGCGCGATCGCGCCCGCGTCCGCCGGATTCTGCACCATCGTCTTCAAATCGGCCCCAAGCTGCCCGCCATAGATATTGGCGCTGCGCTCGAACGCCGCTCGCGTCACATCGAACAGGTGGACCGGAAAATCGAACTTCGCCAGCCGCGAGAGCCCGTCGGCCAGATGGTAAATCGCGTTGTCCTTCTGCGGCAGCGAGCTGTGCCCGCCGTTGTTGGTGACTTCGAGCTTGAAGCTCAGGAACACCTTCTCCGCCGCCTGCATCGCCATGTAAACGTGCTTTCCGTTCTTGATGTGTCCGCCGCCCGCATCGGTGTTGATACAAAACTCCGCGTCGATCAGCGCGCGATGCTTCGTGGCCAGCCAATCCACGCCATTGGAATTGCCGCCCTCTTCGTCGGCCGTCAACGCGAGAATCAGATCGCGCGCGGGCCTGAAATTCTCGCGCTTCATGCGCAGGAACGCCGCCACCAGCGTGGCGTCATCGCCCTTCATATCGGAGGTGCCGCGGCCGTAAAAGTAGCCCTCTTGCTCGCGAAACTCGAAGGGATCCCACGGCCAGTCGGCGCGCCGCGCCTCCACTACGTCCAGATGGCCGAGGAAGAGAATTGGACGCGCCGTCCCCGTGCCGTGCAGCCGGACCACCAGGTTTCCCTTGCGCTCCACCGGTGCCAGCACCTGCACGTCCCCCGCCGGATATCCCGCGGCCCGGAAACGTGCGGCCATAGCCTCCGCCGCGCGTGTATTGTCCCCCGAGGAATCGGTCGTGTTGATTTCGATGAGTTGCTTGAAGATCTCACGCGCGAGTTTCTGGTCCGCGGTTTGCGCGCCCAGCGGAAGCACACAGAGGATGACAGCGAAAAGACGCATACTTAGGATTATGCCTCCCGGACGGATGTTGATTACCGCGGGACTCATTCTCGTGGCCGTCGGACTGGTCGTCAGTTTCGGCGACCGCCTGCCGATTCACCTCGGCCGCCTGCCCGGCGATATCCGGATCGAGGGTAAGAACTCCTCCTTCTACTTCCCCCTCACCACCTGCCTGCTGCTCAGCGCGCTGGCCTCGGTCGTCCTCTGGATCTTCCGCCGCTAGCCGCCCCTCGCGCTACAACTCCGCTGCTTCCTTCACCAGAATCCCCATCTTCGGATGCGATGGCTCCATCGCCGGATGCACCCCGAACTCCTCCAGCGTCTCCGTCGTGGTCGGCCCGATCGAACACACTCTGCACTTCTGCAAATTCTGAAGCGCCGCCGCCTCCACTCCCTCCTCGCGCGCCACCCGCATTAAATGCGCCACCTGGATCGACGTCGTGAACAGCGCGACATCGAACTCCCCCGCGCTCAGCCGCCTCACCGCCTCGCGCAGCGGTCCGAGATCCTCGGGCAAGTCCCACTGGTACACCCGCACCCGCATCACCTCCGCCCCGCGCGCGCCCAACCCTTCGAGCAGTTCCACACTCGGACGCCCATATTCCTGCACCGCGATCCGCCGCTCCGGCCGGCCTTCCGTCACCGCCAGCAACTCCCGCCACGTATTCGGCTCCGGCGCGATCGCCGTCGGAGCGACTCCCATTTCGCGCAGCGCCGCCGTCGGTTTGGGACCGCGCGCCACCACCGCCACCCGCTGCAGCGCCGCCCCGAATGCGTTCTCCGCGTACCGCGTACCGAGCACGCGATTCAGCAACCGCGTCCCCACGCCCGTCAGGAAAATCGCCATCTCGAATTCGCCCGCGAACAGCCGCTCCGCAAACTCGAACGCCTCCGCATTCTCCGTCAGCGGCGCCTCGCGCATCGATGGCGCCACGAACGGCTCGCCCCCCTGCTTCCGGATCAACTGCTCCATCTCCGCCGCCCGCCGGCTCTCCAGCGCCAGTACCCGCAATCCGCCGAATCCCATGCCCGAATTATATCCACCCGCACCACTCCATCGAGTCATGCCGTGAGATAGCTATCGTTTGCTGACTTACGTTGGCACTCCTCCTGCGTATATCAACGATAAGAGTATGTCCAGCCCCTTTCCAGGCGGGCAGCCGGCAGAGGCGCGAGGTGCTCTCAGCGACGACGCTCTCCGCGACGCCCCCATCGCCTGCCACGAGTTGGACATCGCCGGCAACGTCATCTGGGTGAACTCCGAATGGTGCCGTCTCGTGGGCCTCGACGCCGGCCAGGTTCTCGGCCACCCGATCTGGGAATTCGTCGCCCCCGAAGAGCGCGAACGCAGCCGCGCCGCCGTCACCCAAAAGCTCTCCACCGAATCTCCCCTCGCCGTCTTCGAACGCCCCTACTCCCGCCCCGACGGATCCACCCTCGCGCTCGAAATTCACGAGCGTTACCGCCGCGGACCGAACGGCGAGATCCTCGGCATTCGCTCCTTCCTGCTCGACATCACCGCCCGAAAACGCGCCGAAAACGCGCTTCGCAGCGTGCAGGAAGAACTCGAACTCCGCATCCGCGAGCGCACCCAGGAGCTCGAACTCCTGATCGATTTCCTGCGCCGCGAAATGGACGAGCGCCGCCTCGCCGAAAGCGAGCACCGCAAACTAGAAGCCCAGGTCCAGTATTCGCAACGCCTCGAAAGCATGGGCGTCCTCGCCGGCGGCGTCGCCCACAAATTCAATAATCTGCTCACCAGCATCATGGGCTACACCTCCATGGCCGCCATGGAGCTGCCGCGCAAATCCCGCGTCCAGGAGCACCTCGATCAGGTCCTCGACGCCGCCAAGAGCGCCGCAGAGCTCACCCAGCAGATGCTCGCCTATTCCGGCCGCGGCCAGTTCGTGCTCGAATCGCTCGATATCTCGCGCATCGTCGAAGGCACCGCCCGCCTCCTCGAATCCATGCTCTCCAAGAAGGCCCACCTCGTCCTCGAACTCGCCGCCACTTCCCCGCCCATCGAAGCCGACGCCGCCCAGATCCGCCAGGTCCTCATCAATCTCGCCACCAACGCCTCCGACGCCCTCGCCGATCGCGCCGGCGAAATCGCCATCCGCACCGGCGTCATGTGGGCCGAGGCCGGCGAGCTTCCCTCGCTCCACGCCGGCCGCGCCACCCCCGCCGGCCTCTACGCCTACCTCGAGGTCGCCGACACCGGCTGCGGCATCGACCCCGAAACGCTCGCCAAAATCTTCGACCCCTTCTTCACCACCAAGTTCACCGGCCGTGGACTCGGCCTGCCCGCCGTCCTCGGCATCGTCCGCGCTCACCGCGGCAGCATCCGCGTCGCCAGCACCCCCGGACAGGGCACCGTCGTCCGCGCTTTCTTTCCCACCATGGAAGAGGCCGAACCCGAACCGCCCGCTGCCACCGCCCCGGAATCCGCGCTATGGACCATGACCGGAACCGTGCTCGTGGTCGACGACGAGGAGCCCATCCTCCTCCTCGCCAAAGCCGTCCTCGAAGAGGTCGGCCTGACCGTGCTCACCGCCCGCGACGGCAATCAGGCCGTCGAAGTCTTCCGCGACCACGGCGATCGAATCCACGCCGTCTTGCTCGACGTCACGATGCCGGGCATGGATGGCACCGAAGTCTTCCGCCACTTCCACCAGGCCCGCCCCGACATCCGCGTCATCCTCTGCAGCGGCTACAACGAGCACGAAGTCAGCAGCCGCCTCGGCGACGATCGCCCCGCCGCCTTCCTCCGCAAACCCTACGAACCCCGCGAGCTCCTCGCCCTCCTCAGCACCTTGTGGTAGGACCCGACTTGTTCTGACTCCTGACTTCCTACTTCTTATCCCCCATCGTCGAGAGCTCCGTCCGCTCCCGCTCAATATACGGCACGCCCTTCTCCATCCACGCCGGAGCCGGAGCGCCCTTCAAATAATGATCGAAATACTGCTGCAGCCGAATCGTATAATCCTTCTGATTCGGCCGCTTCCGCAGCCCGTGCGGCTCGCCGTTGTAATCGAACAGGTAGACTTCCTTCCCCAACCGCCGCAGCGCCAGATAAAACTCCACGCCCTGATACCACGGCACTGCATCGTCGCCGTCGTTGTGCAGCAACATCACCGGAGTCTGCACGCGATCCGCCCAGAAGATCGGCGAGTTCTCGATGAACCGCGTCGGATATTGCCAGATCGACCCGCCGATCCGGCTCTGCGTGCGCTCGTACTGGAACTGCCGCGGCAGCCCCGTGCCCCACCGAATCCCGTCATACGCGCTGATCATGTCCGCCACCGGAGCCCCCGCCGCCACCGCGCGGAACCGCTTCGTCTGCGTCACCATGTACGCGATCTGGTACCCGCCCCAACTGTGTCCCTGAATCCCGATCGCGTCCTCGTTCACGAACCCCTTGTCCACCACCGACTGCACCGCCGGCAGCACGCACTTCAGCGCGCTCTGCCCCGGGAAGCCCGTCGTGTACACGATGTCCGGCGTCAGCACCAGGTACCCGTTGCTCACGTAGTAGCTGAGATTGATATTGTGGCTCGGCCGCGGATCCACGAAGTGATTCACGTTCTGCGTCAGCCGCTCGTAGATGTACACCATCATCGGGTACTTTTTCTTCGGATCGAAATTCTCCGGCTTGTACAACGCTGCCGTCAGCGGCACGCCGTCGGCATTCTTGAACTGCACCACCTCCGACGTCCCCCACAGCAACTGCGCCTTCTGCGGATTCGCGTTGCTCACCTTGCGCAGTTCCTTGAAGCTACCGTCCGTCGTCACCAGGTCCGGGAATTCGTTGAACGTCTGCGCCGTCATCACGTACACATCCGCGTCCTTCGCCTTCACCGGCACTGAGAGCACCTTGTTCGTCATCGTCAACTGCTTCGGCGCCGCGCCATCCAGCGACGAACGGAAGAAGCCCGTCTCGAATGTCTTTAGATTTTCCGCATGCAGCATGACCGGCTTGCTCGCGTCGATCCACCGCTCCCGCGGATTCTCCGCCTCCGTGCGCACATACCGCAGCCGGATATCGTGAGCGCGCCCGTAGCCCGCCGTGATGTTCTTCGCGCCCGATCCGTCCGGCGCCACCCGCCAGATATCGTACCGGTCGTACAGCAACACGCTCTTCCCGTCCTTCGTCCACTCCGCCGCTCCATACGGCCCGGGCGTGCTCGGCGTGTCCGTATCCTCGTTCAGGAACTTGACGCCGAGGCTCGCCGTCAGATTCACTTTCTTCCCGTCCGGCACCGACACGCTGTTCCAATCCTTGCCGTCGAACGTGATCAGGTACCGCCCGTTCGGCGACCACGCCATCGCGCCGCGCTGCTTGCTCGCGATCAATTTGCGCGCGCCCGTCACCGCATCGATCAAATACGCGTCCGCGTAATGCTCGTCGTAATCGGCCAGCGGACGATACTCGCGATCGTCGGAGCCCAACACCCACTGCGCGCTCTCAGAGGGCGTCACCGTTTCCACATTGCTATCCGCCAACTGCACGATCTTGCGCTCCGGAATCAGATACGCCGCCGTGAACGTGCGATTGCGATCGCGATCTGCCCGCACCTTCTGTATGGGCTGGATGTAGTCGTCTTTATAACTCCACAAATCGACCACGGCCTTGGTATCGTCGGGGGCCGCATCGGCCTCGTCCTTCTTTTCCGGCGGCGGCGGCGCGCAGGCAAAAAATACCCGCGTGCCGTCCTTCGAGAAACTCAACGCGCCCTTGTCGC
>Ga0207071_1051_pt1 | contig 15303 bp, 15 predicted proteins | sample Alteio_BWMinHeat_67_FD_153531 | JGI IMG/M metagenome (GOLD analysis project Ga0207071, IMG submission 153531) | Enriched cells from forest soil in Barre Woods Harvard Forest LTER site, Petersham, Massachusetts, United States -... | ecosystem: Environmental > Terrestrial > Soil > Temperate forest >...
GTTAACGGCTGAGAACTCGAAGGTTCGCATCAACGGTGTTACGGGCGAACGGGTGGACGTGCAGGAAGAGCGGCGAAAGCTCAACGCAGAACGTGATGCAGAGGCGACACGGCAGAAGCGGCTTGCCGCAGAGCGGGACGCCAGGATAGCAAAGGACAGGGCGGATGTTGATGCGAAAGCCGCCGAAGAGCGCAGAAAGATTCGGGCGGCTTGTGCGGCTATCTACAAAAATACCGCCGACATGAAGGTCAAGGATTTGACCGTGAAAGATGAACAACGGGTCAGGGCGTGTCAGGCATTGGGCTTGTACCCACCGCAATAGCGAGATCACCGTGAGCATTTTTGACAGATTTAAAACCGAAGGCCCACGCCCAGAAAGACTTGGTGGAGATCAAGGTCCAATTCACCGCCGATGAAGCCGAAGCGATGAGCCGTACCCTGGATCGGTACGCTGCCATCGCAAATGCACACGCACCAGAAGGAATGCAGATGTTTGTCCCTCCGAAAGTTAAGAGCGCAATGTCGGCTCAAGGACTCACCGAGTACGTAGAAAGACTCATGAGTGAGTTTGAGGATTGCGCCTTGTCCAGCACGAGAAGCACTACTCTACTGGACAAGGCTGTCAAAGCGCAAATGAAGGCTTACGCCTTCCACAATCTGCCGATCTACCTATCTCAACTTGCCGAGATTTACGAGTTGGCTGGCGATGCTGCAAAGAGCAATGAGTTCTCTCACCTATTCCTACGAGCGCAAGATGAATTCATTCCAGACGAGATAGATGCTATTTTCTTGGAAAAGATAGAGGCTGTCAATAACCTAATAAAAGACGGTGCCGAGATGTCTTCCACGCTCAACTCCGAACTTGACCGCATCCTTGTTGCCAAGAGACTTTACGAAGCAGGCTTCCTGTGCTTCTCCGAAGGTCGCTAGTGGGCAATCGTCAACCTCACCTTGCTGGCACTTCTGCGGATTTGTTCGGCTGCGGCTGGAACCTTTCGTTCGGACCAGAGAGCACGGTTGCCACGAGCCAGACAACGAAGCCGATTACGGTCAAAGCCGCCCACCAAATCATGATCCTCTTAATAGTGCGGAGCGAGTCATCAATGGACCGCAGATAGCTATCCGAATTCGCCTTGAGACTATCGAAGGAATAGCCACAGTCGCATCGTGCTGCGGTGCTTGGGTTTTCGAGTTGGCAAACAGGACACTTCACGGCCCAAGCGTATCACGTATCATGTTAGTTTCGGTGCGAAGTTCATCGCACTACTCTCAGCCGATCCATCACTTCCTTCCTCGTGTCGGGAGGCAGGCGGTCAATATCGGCTTTCATTTGTTTCTTTGTTCGTGGTGGGAGATGTTGGTCAGCATCCAGCTTTGCAAAACAATCCACATCGGCCATAGCCTTCATAATGGCGCAATCGACAACGCTGGTGTGCCCGGTGGCGTCAGCCTTTATTGATATTTCGTAGCTCTTGCCGTTCGTGCATCGGACGCTCCAATAGGCTTCGTTATCCTTCGGGTTCAGCCCCATGAAGAACGCCTCTTTCCCCGTACAACGGTAACCAGACGAGGCGGCGATATTAGCAAGTGCAGATGCACGAAAGTCCGGTGGCTTTGTCATGAGCATGTCGTGTGCGAGGTTCCCTGTACTTGGAGATGTGTGCAAATATTCAGGCGTAGTGGTCTTGGATTCGGTGGTGTTCGGTGTGCAAGACCACAGCAAAGGAAGCGTGCCAAGCAAGGCATACCTGAGTGCCTTTAGTGTCATTGTTCTTTCGGGACGCTTTCTGGTTCTACGGTGATAGGGGAAACCGTATTCGCCATCGACGCCAGCAGCCGAGTATGCGTTTCCAACGTTTCGTTGAGCCTTTTTATTTGACCATCTTGAATGATGCCCATGATCGCTTTCGACAGGCAGTATGGCAAGATAACGATCAACAAGGCCATGCTGATTGCAACGCACTGTTGCGGGGCACTTTGAGCGGCTTGCCAGTCGGAAACGAAGCTAAGAAATGCAACGATACATGCCAAAATCGAAATGATCCAGACCATTCTGTGTCTCCATTGGAACGGAATCCGCTTTATCTGCGGTTTGGTGGTTTGTGGTCGAAGCCACGTTCGGTCCACAGCATAGCAGGGTTCATCTGCGGTAGGCGTCACGGTTACTGGCGCTTCTACGGGTTTGTTGGCGTCGGCGTTTGGATCGGTCCTGGTCATCGAGTACGTATATAAGGGCGAGTTTGGTCGAAAAGCTATAAGCACGTCGCACAACTGCGTAAGAGCAGGGGCCAGCTATCCAAAGTCAATGACGCAGCCTCTCCGTGATTATCGGTACAATCTGTCTGAATGCACCGATTTCGTTCTTCGGCAGGAGTGCTCGTTCTTGTGTTGGCTGCTGCCAGCCTCAATCTCGCCGTGGGCCAAGTCGCAAAGCCCACGGTATTGGCAGTAGCCAACGTCGCCAGCTACGGCAACGGCTCGATTTCTCCCGGTGAGATGGTGGTGATCTTCGGCAGCGGGTTGGGGCCGACCAGCGTGGTTGCCTTTCAATTGGATCAAAGAGGCCGAATCGCAAACTCGCTTTCACAGGTGCAGGTTTTGTTCGACGGAAATCCCGCCGCTTTGATCTACGTTTCCGCAAAGCAAATCTCGGCATTGGTCCCTTACGGAGTCGTCGGACAATCTTCAACGCAAATTCAGGTGGTGTATCAAGCCAGCACGTCCGACCCGTTTCAGAAGCCGATTGCTCCTTCTGCGCCGGGACTGTTCACGGCAGACTCTTCCGGCCAAGGGCAGGCGGCGATGACTAATTCGGACGGCTCCTACAACACGCCGTCGAGTCCTGCCACTCCAGGTTCCTACGTCACCTTCTACCTGACTGGAGAAGGCCAAACGAACCCATCAGGCTCAGACGGCAATATCGCAACGTCCACTGCAAACGTCGCCCTCCCGGTTGCGGTGTTGATCGCTGGAAGAACGGCACAACTTCTCTATGCCGGATCAGCACCCGGAAACGTGAACGGATTCGCTCAGATCAACGCAGTGGTTCCCGCCGATTTGCAATATGGCGGCAACCTCCCGCTCGTCGTGAAGATCGGCGGCGTTTCCAGTCAAGTGGGCGTCACAGTGGCGGTTTCCGGCCCACCAGCGCCGATACCCGGCGCTCCACAGAATGTTCAATCCGTTGTGACCGCTCTCAATCAAATTAAGTTAGGATGGAGTGCCGCCGACAGTCTGGCGGTCACGTTCCACGTTGAGCGCAGTTTAAATGGCGGGGCCTTTCTGGAGATCGCTGTCTTGCCAAACCCTCTTGACCCGACTACTGGTGGCGGCGGCGGCACACTCGGCATCATCGACGCTGATGTCGTTCCTGGAATCCAATATGCCTATAGGGTCCGTGCCGAAGACGCTTATGGCTTCTCGCCATTTTCCACCGTCGTGAGCAGCGTCGTGCCATTGCCGTTGACACCGCCGTCAAACGTCCAGGCCACTCCCGCCAGCCAAACGCAGATTAACCTGACGTGGACCAGTGCAAATACGAATGCTGCCAAGTTCCAGATTGAACGGAAGACTGGAACAGCGGGACCTTATGGGGAACTCGCTGTCTTCCCAAATGTTGGGACCAGTTACCAAGACACCACGGTTCAGCCGAGTACGACGTACACGTATCGGATGAGGTCGGAAGGGACAAGCGGCGTATTATCTCCCTATTCCAACGAAACTTCAGCCACGACACCCGCACTACCTTTACCGCCAGCGCCAATACTGCAAGGAACGGCAACTTCTTCATCAGAGACCCACTTGTCGTGGACCAGCACGGCGACAGGAGTCGTTCGTTTCAGGATTGAGCGCCGAACCACCACGGCGGCTTATTCCGAAATCAGCCAGCCGAGTCCCACCGCCGCATCTTTCGATGATTCGGGGCTGGCCGCATCGACCGCCTATCTGTACAGGATGCGGGTCGAGACCGCCTCTGGAATATCGGCGTATTCCAACGAAATCACCATAACGACGCTTGCCCCGCCGCTGCCGCCAGCACCAACACTGCAAGGTTCAGCGAATTCCTCTTCGCAGATCCACCTGTCGTGGAGCACCACAGCATCGGGCATTTTACTCTTCAGCGTGGAGCGCCGAACCACGACGGGCGTGTATTCGCAGATCAGCCAACCAACCGCCACGAACAGGTCATTCGATGATTCCGGCCTGACCGGATCGACGACGTACCTGTACCGGATGCGGGTCCAAACGGGTGCGGGGTTCTCGCCGTATTCTAACGAAGTGACGGTGACGACGCTCCAGCCTCTACCTGCCGCTCCGACGAATTTGGGGGCGACTGCGAGTTCATCCAGCCAAGTGAATTTGACTTGGACGAACAATGCGCCGGATGCCACCGCAATTCGCATCGAATCCCAACCTGCGGGTTCCAGTACGTTCACGGACATCGGTGGTGTAGCGACACTCACCAGCACCATCATCTCGAATCTTCAGGTCAACACGACGTATAGTTTTCGAGTTCGGGCGCAAAACTTAGCGGGTTATTCGGCATACTCGAATGTGGCCGTGGTGACAACGTTCCCCATTCTGAAGACGGTGTTCTTGATCCACGGACTTGACCAAGGGCCGCAAGACATGAAGAATCTGGCGGTGAACCTTGCAAGCTCGTATGGGCTTACACCTGGACATTTCAAGGTAGACTACGGCTTCGATTTCAGCGATTGTGCTGGAGTCAACCTGCTTTTGTGCAGCGGTGGTTGCACTATTCCAAGTGGAGCGCAACGACTGGCGCAGTACATCGTCAACGCCAATCCGCCTGGAGATGTCGTTCTGATCGGCTTCAGCTTGGGTGGTCTCATCGCACGAGACATGATCGTGAACAACCGCATCATTCTGAACGGTCGGAAGATCCACCTTGTTACGATTGGAACCCCGAATCTGGGCTACCCATATTTGACAACTGACAACCTTGTTTTCTGTGCGGCAATCGTGTCGGCAATGGATGGGAATTGGCGTTCGCAGCCCGGAAGTGTCGTTTTGTCGAACTACCTTCTTTCGCTGACGAATCAATGGAGCACCTACGGTTTCCCTGGAAGCGGTAGAACGTGGTTGGCAGCGTCGGGAAGGGCGTGCAATATTCCGACAAGATTGAGCACTGGATGTAGAGACCAAGGCCCGTACAGCGATGGCGTTGTGTGTCAGGACAGTGCCGCCTACAGCGTGAACACCGCAGCCGGGACGCAGCCGAATTATTCGTGGGCAGATCCGAATCGAGCTTATGTCCATTCGTTCAGCGGGTTCACGTCGCTGATTCTGTGCAACACAACCGATCAAACGAAGTACTTGCCGCTCTACGACCCGCCAGCAACTCCGGGCGGTCTTTTTTCCTACTTGACGGTGGTTCTCAATGGGCTGTGAGCTTATGTCTTCGAGATATTGGTTCAATCACCGCTTCCGGCGTATCTCGCTTGCGGTGATCTGCGCTGCTCTTCTGTTGCGGGTGTGCGCTGCACAAACCGCTAGGGATAGCGAAACGGTCAAGGGCATTTTGCAGGCGTCCGAAGCCGAACAGGTAGCGTTCACCAAATCGACGCTGGACCAGCACTTCCCTGAAAACGAAGGCGACAGGTTTTCGCTGCTCTTGGTCAACCGAAGCGCACTCGTGGTTCCTCTGATCGAATCGAAAATCGAGGCAGAGCTAGGGAGTGCTTCCCGTTCTGAACAGTTCATCGACCTTGCTTCCGCAATGATCGCTTACGCCGGGGATGAAGATTCGCTTCGTGCGGTCAGCAAACTGATCCGCATTGACGAGAGGCGATTCGGAGTTTTCGTAGGGCGCACATTGGATAACGCCGGGAAGTGGCGGAATCCGTTCGGGGTGGTTTATCAGGCCCTCGACTTGGGTGACGCTACCGTCGCCGGATACACCGCAACTTGGGCCGAATCCGCCGTGACCTCCAACCGAATGCAGCGTGCATGGGGAGAAGCGATGGTGGTGAGGTATGGGAAGGTGCCGGATGACTCCGTGTGGTCCACGGACCCGATTGCGTCCAGGCTGAAAGACCGAGGATCGCCAGAATTGCGCCAGAGAGTCGTGCGATTTGCCGCCGACGCTCAGAACAAAACAGACAAAGATAAGAGATGAGGCCCAGGAGAACATAAACAGGACTGTCGGGCACAGCAGAAGAGTGATTGTGCGGTAGCTTCAGAATCGGCTTCGGTGAAAGGGATGAAATCGTGCGTCGAGACATGGACCTTATGCGAAAGGCACTTTTGGCGATTGAAGAATTGCCAGCCACAGCCAACCAGCCTGTGATCTTGGAAGGACATGATCCTCAAGAGGTTCAATATCACGTCGGCCTACTGGTCGAATACGGCTGCGTGAGGGCTTTGAAAGTCGGGGCCAGCAGCTACGCCCTTTACTACCCTGGAGGTCTGACTGCTCAAGGTCACGAACTTGCAGACAGCATACGTCACGATGGCGTTTGGGAGAGAGTCAAGGAGTTGAGCATGAGGCAAACCGGGAGCCTTACCCTGGAGGGCATCCGCCGAGCGACGACAGTTTTCATCCGGTCAGGAGGGAATTTAATGGCGACTGCCGACCTGAATACGAATATTCGTCGTAGGATTTTGGAAGAACTTCCCGAACAATCGAAACGGAGTGGTGTGAAGCCGTTTGTCAACTACAGAAGCCTTCCGGCGTCGATGGAGCTACCAGCAGAGACAATTTTGGACCAACTGGCGATCCTAGAGTCGGAGCGCAGGGTGGAACTGAACAGGTTGGACCAAGAGTGCGCTGTTAAGCTGACTCCACTCGGCCTAAAGAGCCTCGAAGTAACGGAGGAAGAGTGGCAACGGGCAGCTTCGCCGGGAACGTCCAACGCAACCACTCACCTAAACATCAGGGATTCCCAAATTGGCAGCGTGGCGCAAGTGACCGGATCGCAAGGCGTGTTGATTAATCAGGCTGGACAGCCTGCGGACCTTCGGGAAGTGTTTGCGTTGATCGACAGCCTTGTCCAGACAGTGAAGGCAAGCAATCGGGTCGAGGCGGATGCAAAGAACGACTGCGAAATCGAAGCCGAGCAATTGAAGGGTGAACTCCGAAAGAGCAAGCCCAATCCGGGGCGGGTGCGGCAAGCCCTTGACTCATTTAAGAGCTTGGATGGCGCTGTGCAACTTGGTGTGCATTTGCTTGAATTGGGAAACAAGTTGCACGGCTTACTGCCGGGAGTCTTCTAGTGCGGTCGGCGTTGTGGACAATCCGATGGTGAAAGGGAAGTCTCGAAGGCTATGATCGGCTACCGCTACAACCCGTTCAGCAAACCACTAGCGGAATTCCTGCCCGACGAACTGAACGTGCTCAGAGATGTCAGCGAGGGGTGGTTCATCGACTATAAATCTGAACCGCTTTCGCCAAAGGACTTTGGGAAGCATCTGTCGGCTTTTGCAAACCAGTTCGGCGGATGGCTGTTCGTAGGCATCAAGGAGGGAGCAAACAAGAGCCTGAAGGCCGGATCGTTTCCCGGCATTCCAGCCTCGGATGTCGGTGCCGTGCTGGTAAAGATCCGGGAGGGCGTATCGGCTCACGTTTCGCCATCGTTCTATTTCGATCACCGGATAATAGACGGCCCAGTGGACGCCATCGGCTTGGAGGCCGGAAGATCCATCATAGTCGTCGCTGTCCCAGAGGGGCCGAACCCGCCGTTCGTGCATTCAAGTGGGAAAATCTATCGACGGATTGCCGACTCGTCGGAACCGAAGGCTGAGATAGATCGGGCCGTTTTGGATGCCATGTGGCGCAAGTCTGACGCCATTAGGACGCAACTTCGAGAATTCATTCTAAAACCCACCGAGAGCCGCCTTACCGAGAACACGTATTGCCACGTTTACCTGTTGGAAGATTTGGCTCTGTCCCCGCACAGGTACGACCTGGACATTCAGGGTTTCAAAGATGCCATGCAGCGGGACAGGACAGCAGGAGCCTCGATGCCGCTGGACAATTTCCACGCCACGCAGGACGGATTCATTGGGCGTCATCTCTTCAACAACAACCCACTGATGGATTTGGTTGCGCTTCGTTGGTGGCGGAATGGAAATGTGCGGCTCACGATTCCGATCAGTCCCCTTTATGTTTCGCCAGAACGACTACACGCCGACGAGCGCTTCAGGGATTTCGTGTCGCTGATGGAGGAGGTCACCAAACTTCAGTGTAGGATTCTGAACCTGGACCAATGGCTGTTTGCGGTTTTTGCCTTGACGCATCGCTACTTGGATCTGCGGGACGTGCTCGGTTCCAAAGAGCCTATCTACGCAAAGGTCGTCTTCTCTAATGCAAGATCCAGCACGCCGTTTATCGCTATGGACTCGTACCTGAAACGCCGTGAGACAGTACGGTATTCCAGTTGTTCCAGATACCATAATTACGTGTCCTCTCGGGTTAGAGCCGGATTCATTCGATTTGCTCACCGACGATCCGCAGCACGACGGATTCGAGCGGGTCTTTGAGCTAATCATGCCGTTGGCTATATCCGCACTCTGGTCTCTCGGGGTCACGCTGGACCCCGCAAACGGCGACACGTTAGGGCGAGACTTCATCGTGGCGATGAAGCGTGGAAGTGGGCAGCATGGCGCAACGTCGTTAGAGCACGAGAATGGCTGACGCCCTCACCACCATCTCGAAGCTCATCAACTCCCCGCCGGGGCAGTTGGCGGCTGGTGGTGTCCTGGCCGGGATCGTGTGGAAGCTCTTTGAGCGGGTGGAGGCGGTGCTGAACGAAAACACGAAACTGGAGATTGCGGTCTGGTTGTTGGGGGTGAAGGTTGGTCAAAAGGTGGAGCCTTGGCCGGATACGTTTGCCAAAGTGTTTGATCGGGTGTTTGGTACGAAGCATTTGTCGTGGAAATGCTTCTGGCGGTCTTTTCTTGCGTCTTGTGCCGCATTGTGCCTAACGCTCTTGTTCACGTCTTGGAACCGGAATCTCAACTGGTACGTCGCCAAGAATATCGTCCTCGAAGCGCATCTATGGCTCCCGCTTGTCGTGTTGATTGCAAATGCAATTCCAGATTATGTCTCGCTGCTAGAAACTCGCTTGCTCCTCGGGTTCATCAGCCGTTCACCATCGACGTTGGATCGGATCTGGATTCTTACTGGTGATCTCATCTTCACTCTCTACATCGCATTGGTCTGTGTGACCTATGGCCTATCAACGGTGCTGGCAAGCACGAGCAACGGGTTAGCCGTTGGTGCCCTATTCAATCCCGATATCCTCCTGAGAGCCTTCAAGCCTTCGGAGTTAATCCTTTCCCTGAGACTCTTGAATGAGCCGGGAGTCGCTTCATTGTGGTTCTACCCCGCTTTCTTCACATCCATTTGGCTCTGGCTCTACGCCGGATCTGGTTTCATCCTCAAAGCCGCCCGTCGCTTCGACATCGGATTCGACTGGTTCAACCGGAAGTTCGATATTGAAAAGAAGCCTTTGCAATCAATCGGGCTGGTGGCTGGTGCGTTGGTGGCGATTGTGTATTGGGCGGCGGTGTTTCACGCTACCCAGAAGTTTTGCCCGTGGATTTCGGATATCTCCCGGCGTGTCCCGAACTGTAGACACATTTTGTTTGCTCTCCAATCTTCATATCCCGGCGTAGTTCGCCTTCTTCGGTTGGGTCACTCGCTAGAAAACAGGCCCCGTCAACAAGAAGGCGGTTGGTCGATGGGCGATAGAAGTAGTGAAAGAGCGTAGCGTCATCTTTGCAGGCACGGATTGTGATGTAGATTTCTTCTTCGTCTTCAGATGCATCGTCCTCGACAATCTCGGCGTACACCCGGTCCTTGACTGTCCGGTCTTCACAGAGTCGGGCATACTTCTCTTCCGCCCGTTCTAGCAACGCTCGTTGGTCCTTCCCTGTTATCTTCCAAATACGTGACCTCGAAACTGTTGTTGGAACCCGTCGTGTCATCTTCAACATGCGTGACCTCGATGTTTGTTTGAAGCCGCCGAAACCCCGGAAGAATTCGACGGCGCCATTCCGACTGACGCCGGAAACTCTATGTGCCCTTGGAGATCCTTGTGCGTTTCGGGACTTCGGTGATCCCCATGAGTTCCGTCCAGCCATAGAAGGCATCGCTTTCTTCTGGTGCTACGGATCTCACGAAAGACAGGTCCTCAAACGACATGTCCTCACGCTTCGGTGGTGGCGGGTTTTGAATCCATTCGGCATACCACGCCAAAGCGTTGATGGCTTCAAGGATGGCCTCTTTGCTCGTTTCGCCGTCGATAAAGAATGTGCGACGTACCAACACTTCTTCATTAGAGAACGTTCTCGTATCGGGATACCGTTCTTTCATGAAGGTTGCGTATTCCGGCAAGAAGCAGTCCACGTAGATTGTCGGACGGCCATCTTCCATCCCCCGCTTGGGCTGTGTTTCGTTTTGTTTTTCCAAAATGTTTACCTCTCTTTCTCTTGGCTCGTTTGCTCCGATGACCCCTTCGGTTGTCTCGACTTTGGCGCACTTAATCAAGATTTTGAGGGTTCGTTGACATCGTTTGCTCTGATGACCCCTTCGGTTGTCTCGACTTTGCACATTTAATCAAGATTTTGAGGGTTTGCTGACATCGTTTGGTCTGATGACCCCTTCGGTTGTATCGACTTTGGCACAGTTAATCAAGATTTTGAGGGTTCGTTGATTCGTTTGTTCTGCTGAACTAATCAAAAGTGCAGCCGCCTTCCAGCTTTCCGGGCAGACCTTCGGCACAGGTGGTCTGCTTTGATGAACCGAGTATGCCACAGATCGGTGGCGGGTACGTGTTCACTTTTGGACATTGGGGCAAATTCTTTTGGGTGGGTCGTGCGTGGGTTAGCAGTCGAACTGGTGGGGTGGGTGTGGGAAATGTGGAGACGCAGAAGAGCAGCCAGCGTGTCAGGGCCGACGACCTGCTGGAACGGTCGATTCTGGTGTACCGGATGAGCAGACCCACGCTGCTAACTTCGAGATTGACTACCTTGTCGGTTGACCGTTCGGCTCCAGCAACTCTTCGACGCAATTTTCGAGGCGCTAACCGTAGTCAACGACATTCTGGGTTTCTCATTGCTGGCGGGGCAAGCGGTGAAAGATGCAGCGGTTTCAAACAGTTGCCGCCAATTTCAATCGAAACGGCAACGTGAGTACATTCGGAGCGTTGCAGTCCCCCGCAACCAATCCTCTCAACAGGTTGCGCGGATTCCCGAGCGTGCCACCAACTCCCATTAGCTCCCAATAACCTTGACCGGCTTCGTCTGGCCGGTGGTTTCCTCTGTTTTGCTGGGCTTATGCCAACCGATATCGGAGCCGACCTCGGCGGCTATGCCCGCTTTACGGATCTACCGCTTCTGAATCTCCTCCTGGTGATACGGTTTGCGGGTCATCGGATTGCCGAACAACCACCCTTCCACTGTTGAGTTCGATCTATCCTTGTGCGGCATCGGAGCTTCCACGAGCGCAGGGTCTAGAGGAACATTGTCTCGTGACTTTGTCTTCACTTCCCCGATCCGACCGTGAACAATGCTCCGATTACCCAGGAGGGTGAGTCCGGGAAAATCGAAGGCGCCCCGACTGGAGTGCCACGATCTCGCTGACTCGAAGGCAACGCATCCAGCGACCAGAGGACGCGAGGCGTTTTGAGGCGCTTCGTTCCAAGCCCTTCAGCCACTCTTCCACCGCGATCGGTCGAACCGCGCTCGTCTGAGTGTCTCTCCAGCGTGCCGGATGTGATTCTTGATGCATGCCTTGTCGGCGGCCCTGGTTGAATACCGTTCCGGCATTTCTTCTTTCTCATACCGAGCGATCACGGCTGCAAACTCCGCCGCCCCGGATGCTGCTGCCGGCTTGTTCTCCATTGAACTGCGGCACGATCGCCTGTACCGGTAGAGACTTCCTTGCTAGAGTCGATCACCGCGCAATCTATCATGCACCGGGAGCCGTTGCCTTCGCATCTCCTTCGCGCAGAGCGGCAATGCGATTCTGCAGCGTCCGGAGGCTGATCCCCAACATCTCGGCGGCGAGCTTGCGATTGCCGCGGACATGCTCGAGCGTGAGCTTGATGTATGCCTCCTCGACTCTCACCAGTGGCTGGCCGGGCTTTAGGGAGATCGGGCCCTCATGAACCGTAGCCTGCTTGGCGTTGCCCTCGGCTCCGGGGCGAAACGCCGGTGAAGGAAGGTCCTTTAGGCGAATGAAGCCCGTGCCAGTCACAATGGCGGCACGCTCCAGCACATTGCGCAGTTCCCGGACGTTGCCCGGCCAATCATACCCGTCCAGAAGCTCCAGCACTTCGCGATCGAGTCCGGCCACGCGCGTGCCATGCTTCTTGTTCAGGTTCTGGAGCATCACATCCGCGATCAGCGGAATATCCTCCTTGCGATCGCGCAGTGGAGGCACAACGATCTGGAATACGCTCAATCGGTAGAACAGCTCCTCGCGCAGGTGAGTTCTCAAATCCTGACTGGTGGCAGCCAGGATGCGCGCGTCCACCGCGATTTCGTGCTTACCGCCGAGCCGCCGGACATGCAAATCTTCCAGCACGCGAAGCAGCTTTGGTTGGGTAGACTGCGGCATCTCGCCGATCTCATCGAGAAACAATGTGCCGCCTTGGGCCTGCTCGAAACACCCGGCCGAGCGCTCCATGGCGCCGGTGAACGCGCCTCGCTCGTGGCCGAACAGCTCGCTTTCAATCAGAGCCTCGGGTAACGCGGCGGAATTGATGGCGACAAACGGCCCGTTGGCGCGCGGGCTGCCCTTGTGGATTTCGCGCGCCACGAGTTCCTTCCCGGTGCCGCTCTCGCCGCTGATCAGTACGGATGCGGATGTGGGCGCTACCTGCCGGATCAGCGAGAAAATTTTCTGCATGGCGGGCGAAGTGCCCACCAGGCTGCCCAGCACGCCGCGAAGACTCAGGTCGCGCTGCAGTTCGTCGGTCCTCTGCAGGCTTCGCTTGTATATGATCGCGCGCTCCAGAAGAGCTCGAAACGCGCGAGCTTCCACGGGCTTTTCGAGGAACCAGAACGCCTTCAGATCGTGCACCGCCGAGAGCGCCTTTTCCATGCTGCCGAAGCCCGTGAGCGCGATCGCCGGTGTGAGATCTCCACACTGTTTCAGGTGGCGGAGAAGCTCAAACCCGTCCATCCGTGGCATGACCAGATCCGCCACAATGACGTCTGCGCTGAAGGTGGATAGCCGCTCCAGCGCCTCCTGCCCATCGGCGGCGAGTTGCGTCTCGAAGTTGCCATCGGAAAGCATGGCAGCCAGTGCGGAGCGTTGGCGCTCATCATCGTCGACGATGAGAACCCGTCCCGAGGCTGCTGTCGATCGCGTCATCTATCCTCCCAAGTCTAACAGCCGGCGCGTTTGCGGGCTCGGCAGCAATTCGGACTTGCTGATCAGATCGCTCGGCGGCCCTGAAGCAGGCGAATGACCAGGATGACTAGGGCAACCACCAGGAGAATGTGGATCAGTCCGGAGGCGGTGTAGGCGGTCACCATTCCCAAAGCCCATAGGATCAGCAGAATTACACAAATCGTCCACAGCATGTTTTATTCCTCGCGATGGGTAAATGCATGCGCAAGTCCAAAGCCTCCGAGCGCCTCTATTTCGCGGGCGGCCCATGGTTGCACCGCCGGGACCTGACGTTCCCAGCCGGCAGGTGCAGAATCTGCACCAAGTACGGCACTTGCTGCATCGAGCCCTCAGTGCGACCACGCACGGATGACGCGCCGGCGCGGCTGTTCAAATCGATTGCCCAACGGTGCAGCGCGTGCTCTAGGGAAATCATGAAGACATTCTCGAATATCAAAATGGCCGGCGGAGTGTTGGCCCTGTGTCTCACGTTCTCCGCCACCGCCCGCGATCGCGGCAGCTTGAACGGCACCTGGACGTTGGTCCCGTCCAGGAGCGATTTCGCCGGTCAGTCCGTGGTCCAAACCGGCACGGTGACCATCGCCGACCGGCAGGGCAACATAACGATTTCCCGAAGCTTCGCGTACGAAGGCGCCGCAGAAACGGTCTTCTATACAGACATGTCCGACAGCCAGCGCAATGCCACGATTCGCACCGGCAAGGACCTGAAAAGCAAAACGAGGTGGGATCACGACGTCTTGAAGGTGACGACTACGCAATCTGGCGCCATCACGCTGGAAAGCTACACCTTGGCGTCCGACGGCACCATGATGGTGAATGTCATTCGGCCGGATCGTAAACCCATCACCCTTGTCTTCCAGCACCAATAAGCCGTGAAAAGGAAACCGATGTCGACGAAACCGCTGCCGGCTGTCTCGGCAAATAATGCCCAAGGCGCGGCGGATGTGATTACCGCCGATGTGATCACTGAGGTCCGCCGTGAACAGGCCCTCCTGAAAACGGGCGCATTGCAGAACGCGATCTTCAACAGCGCGAACTTTTCCAGTATCGCGACCGACGAGAAAGGCGTCATCCAAATCTTCAACGTCGGCGCCGAGCGCATGCTGGGCTACGCCGCCGCCGACGTCGTCGACAAGATCACCCCCGCCGATATCTCCGATCCGCTGGAAGTAATCGCCCGCGCGGTTGCCTTGAGCGCCGAGCTCTCCACCACCATTACCCCGGGCTTCCAGGCCCTGGTCTTCAAAGCCAAGCGCGGGATTGAGGACATCTATGAGCTCACCTACATCCGCAAGGATGGCAGCCGCTTCCCGGCCATCGTATCGGTGACCGCGTTGCGCGACGATCAGGGCGGCATCATCGGCTACCTGTTGATCGGCACCGACAATTCGGCGCGCAAACAGGTCGAGGCCGAGCAGATGAAGCTCGATCAACGCCTCCGCGACCAGCAGTTCTACACCCGCTCGCTGATCGAATCCAACATGGACGCGCTGATGACCACGGACCCGGCCGGCATCATCACCGACGTCAACAAACAGATGGAGGCGCTCACCGGCTGCACCCGCGACGAACTGATCGGCGCGCCGTTCAAGAACTACTTCACCGATCCCGAGCGGGCCGAGGCCGGCATCAAGCAGATGTTGCGCGAGAAAAAGCTCACCAACTACGAACTGACCGCCTGCGCGCGGGACGGCAAGACCACCGTGGTGTCCTACAACGCCACCACCTTCTACGACCGCGACCGCAAACTCCAAGGCGTGTTCGCCGCGGCGCGCGATGTCACCGAGCGCAAGCGCCTGGACCTGGAACTGCAGGAGCAGAACGTCGAGTTGAAACGAGCCCGGGCCACCGCGGAAAAAGCCAACCTGGCGAAATCGGACTTCCTCTCCAGCATGAGCCACGAACTCCGTTCGCCGCTC
>Ga0207071_1075_pt1 | contig 15206 bp, 12 predicted proteins | sample Alteio_BWMinHeat_67_FD_153531 | JGI IMG/M metagenome (GOLD analysis project Ga0207071, IMG submission 153531) | Enriched cells from forest soil in Barre Woods Harvard Forest LTER site, Petersham, Massachusetts, United States -... | ecosystem: Environmental > Terrestrial > Soil > Temperate forest >...
AGGGTGTGATAGCCGGAGGCCGTGCCGCCCGGCGTGAAACTGAGGACATAGACGCTGTGCAGTTCGACGCCGATGATGGCGATGGCGTCTTCGAGTTGGTTCTGCCTCCGAAAATGAAGCTGTGTGCCTCCGGTGGCGGCGGCGAGTACGGAGAACGGGTCGGCGCTTTCCGCGGCGGCGGCAGTGCGGGTGAGCACGGGGACGAGGCGTCCGAGGTCGGTACCGGCTTTGAAGCCGCCGCGATCGGAGCGCGAGGAGAGACCTTGCAGCGAGAAGGTGTCGGAGACGAAGACCTTGCCGATCTCGGGGAGCGCCAGCGTGTGCACAGTGACGTTGTTGCTCTCGGCGGCAAGGCGGAGATCGTCGAGGCGCGATTCGCTGCCGTGATCGGCGGGTTGTCCAATGAAGAGGAGCACGCGGGTGCGGGCAGCAGGGCGGGCACGCAGGAGATCGATTGCGCACAGGCCGGCATCGATGGCGCGGGCGCGCCGGCCATCGGGAGCGAGCTTGCGGAGAGCGAGGGAGAGATCGCCGGACTCGAAGGGCTTGGCGACGGTCACGTCATCGCCGTAGAGGATGACGGCGGACTCGCCGGCTTCGCCGACCAGGAGCGCGTCGAGCGCGTTGCCGATTCGGGCGATGAACGGCAGGTACTCACGGATGTCCTGGTTGACCTGCACAGCGATCGCGACGGAGACCGGCGTCGACGAGACATCGAGCGTGAAGGAACGGGGGCGGTCGTCGTCGAAGATATGGAAGTTTTCAGGCTGGAGGTTGGGGACGACGCGGCCGCCGGCGGAGAGCACGAGGGTGGGTACGGAGACCAGGCGGACGGGGACGCGAATGGTGGTGGGCGGCTGGGCGATGAGGCTGGCGGCAATCAGGATCGGAAGTGCTTGGATGCGCATTGCTGATTAGGACGAAGGATCGACCGCGTCAGAGTACGGCGCCGATGGGGATGTTCCGAATGGTCACATTGTGCTAGCGCCGCACCGGTGCGGTGCGGTCGAAAGCGAGCTTACCGCCGACGATCGTGTAGACCACATCGGTCGCCATGATTTGATCTTCCGGGATGGTTAGGATGTCGCGCGAGAGCACGGTGATATCGGCGAGTTTCCCGGCCTCGAGCGAGCCCTTCGATTTCTCTTCGAAGGCGGCGTAGGCATTGTTCCACGTGTAGGACTTGAGCGCCTCCATACGCGACATGCGCTGGTCGGGGTAGAAGACGGTGCCATCCTTGAGCTTGCGGCTGACGCTGGCGTAGTAGCTGGCAAGCGGGCTCACGTCTTCCACGGGGGCGTCGGTGCCGTTGCCGACAATCGCGCCGGTTTTCATCAGCTTCTGCCAGACGTAGGCGCCTTCCTCGGCGCGCTTGGGGCCGAGGCGCAATAGCACATAGGGAGCGTCGCTGGTGCAGTGAATCCCCTGCATCATGGGGAGCACGCCGAGTTGTCCGAAGCGCGGGATGTCGGCGGCGTTGATGTGCTGCGCGTGCTCGACGCGCCATCGCAAGTCCTTCTTATCCGGGTGAGCTTTGAAGGTTTCCTCGAAAATGTTGAGCGTCTCGCGATTGGCGCGGTCGCCGATGGCGTGCACGCACAACTGGTAGCCGTGCTGGATGGCGAGCTCGGCGGTCTTGCGAATGTCGGCGAGATCCTCGGTGTTGAGTCCGCTGCTATCGGGCTTGTCGGTGTAGGGTTCGAGCAGCCAGGCGCCGCGCGAGCCCAGGGCGCCATCGATCTGCCGCTTGATGGCGCGGACGGTGAAGTAGTCGCCAATGGTGCGATAGCGATCCAGGTTGGCGGCGAGCTGGTCGTTGGAGGTGCGCGCCATCATCCAGATGCGCATGCGGAGCTGGTGATCGTCGGCCATCTTCTTGAGGACGTCGATGGTGGAAAATGGCGACCCGGCATCTTCGAAAGTGGTGATGCCCTTGGAGAGCGACTCGTCGATGGCAAGCGTGATGGCTTTGTTGAGCTCCTCGCGGCGATCGGCGGCGGTGCGCTTCGCCTCGTAGGCGGCGCGCGCGGGGGCGATCACGCCGGACGCGCGCTCGCGCAGCAAGCCGGTGGGATTGCCCTTGGCGTCCTTGAGGATTTCGCCGCCGTTGGGGTTCGGCGTCTGGCCGGTGACGCCGGCGAGTTCGAGCGCTTTGCCGTTGACGAAGCTGGCGTGTCCGCTGGCGTGGGTGAGGACGACCGGATTATCAGGTGAGACCTTATCGAGCGATGCGTGCAGCGGGAAGCCTTCCACGTTGGGATTCGGCGGGACCGTCCACTTGGACTGATGCCACCCGCGGCCGACGATCCACTGGCCGGGCTTGGCCTGCTTGACGGCGCGCGCCACCTGCGCCACGATGTCATCCCACGTTCGGGCTTCGCGGAGATCGAGCCCCATGCGGAATTCGCCGACGCCGGTGAAGTGGCCGTGGCCTTCGATGAAGCCCGGGATGGCGAGCTGGCCGTGGAGGTCGATGACTTTGGTGTTGGGGCCGATCCAGCCCGGCGCGGCGCTGTCGGGGCCGAGCGCGGTGATCTTATCGCCGCGCACCGCGAGGGCCTGCGCAGTGGGCCCGGCGGTGTTCATGGTGACGATCTTGCCATTGCGCAGGACGAGATCGGCTGGTTGTGCGAGAAGGGTGGCGGCGAAGGCGGCCTGGGCCGCGACTAAAGATGCGCGCATGGAATTTAGAATACCCCGGCCTGCCTATTTGATGACGACCGGGATCGATTCGCTGAAGTAGCTGGAACTGGAAACAGGCGCCGTTCCACCCGACTTCAGGGGCAGAGTGAATGGCGTGCGTGAGGAATCGGACGATACCGCGACGCTCGCCGAATAGCCTGGCAGAGTAGCGGAGATCTTCTGGAGCAGGGCGAGCGGAAGCGTCAACTTGCCGGGCTGAGCTGGGCCGACACACGAAACTCCGGCCGACACCCCTGCGGGAAGAGTGGCGCCAAGGGGCGGGCTGCTCCAGATTTGAACGGCGACCGTGTCCGTGGCTGCAGCACCTAGGGTATCCCACGTGACCACGAGATCGGCAGTGCGATCGATCGGTGACAGCGTCTCTCGATTCGACCAATGCAACGGCGCGGGCAAGGGCAGCGGCTGCTGGAAGGCGGGGAACTCAGCACCACCGGGCGCGCTCAAAGTCCCACAATCCTGCACTAAAAAACGAGGGTGCCAGCGTGGCCATGGATGGCGTGGTGGGAGGCGGGTCGAGGTGTTTCGAGTATGTGCCGTTTGACTTCGGAACTGTCAGCGGCTGCTGGCTGGGACCAGAGAGCGTGAGTGACACGCCGGCATCGCCATAAATCGTTGGACTCGAAAATGGGGACCCAATCCCGATGAAGGTGCCGATGCCGCCGTTGGCCGGAATCAGCGAACAGAACGGCGAGGCCGCAATCGGCGTCAGTGGGCCCGCGAACGCGTGCGCAGCGTCAGCGACAAGAAGGGAGACATTGATCCACTCATCGCGATGGAAGTCTGTGGCGCTGTTCAGCGGATAAGCCTGGCTCCCAGTCCCCAGCGACCCGATGACGACCGTGCCTCCGCGATCAAGGCGCTGCAAATCGTCGGCGGAGAGGCCGAGAGGATGGACGCACGCGCTTCCCGGAAGCGCGGCCGTTGCGAGCGTCACCTGATTTTGTGACATCGCTGCCGCCGGCTGTTGCAGTGACCGGGATATAGCATCCGCCAGGCACGTTGTCGGGCACGCGGAAATTGATCTGGTCGACCCCTGGCAAGCCGGGCGAATGTCCCGCGAACGTGGGCTGGACCTTGATGCCATAGATATCGACCTTGACGTCGGTGGTGGTGAAATCGCCGATGCCGGTGCCCCATACAGTGACGTACTGGCCGGGAAGCACGGGGCTAGTCAACTGGTTCACAACCGGCGCCGCACCATCCGCGATGTTTTGCGCGATCGCCGGACCGGAGCCATCGCGGAGACCACTGAACAATCCGAAAGAAGAAGCGCTGACGTAGACTTGGCCGGTGACGCTGCTGGTATTCACGGTCAACGTTACGGTGGTCCAGCCGATCGGGGCGTTTACGGGCACCACCGCCCAGAGTATTCCGGGGGCTACGGCCGTCACCGTCATCGGCTAAGCCTGCGTGGACCCACGCGGCACCATCTCGAGCCGGATTGCGGAGATCGCAGCAGGCAGCGCCGGAAAGCTATCCGGCGGGATTGCGACCATCAGCGATTTCGGAGCAACGCTGTACAGTCGCGCTAGGGCCGGCATCGCGGCACTGGAAATCGCCAGATCCTGCGCGCCGGCAGAGCTCACGACGCACAGACATACCAGAAGACGCCACATATCGTACGTCCATTTGTAGCACCTATAATAGTGGCCAGATGCGAGAAACTGTCGCGATCCTTTTACTGGCCTGTTTCGCTTATGGCCAATCGGGAGCTATTCCCGTCTTCGAGGTGGCATCTGTGAAGGCCAGCCTGCACGTGGCGGGCCGGGATGCGCGGGGACATTTCGTAGCCAGCGGCGACCGGTTGAGCGCCCGAAACGTGAGCCTCAAGGATCTGATTGTCGAGGCCTATCACGTGGAGCCATTTCAGGTTTCCGGGCCGGGCTGGTTCGACTCCAGCGAATACGATATCGACGCCAAGGCAGATGCGCCCGCCGGCCGGGAGCAACTGCGATTGATGCTGCGTGCGCTACTGACGGAGCGCTTCCAACTGGCGTTGCACCGGGAGTCCAAGGAAACTCGTGTGTTCTCGCTCGTAGTCGATAAGAACGGTCCGAAGATTCATCCCGCCAAAGAGGGCGAGCCGACGACCGGCGGTTTTCACGGGGAGATGCGTCAGTTAGCCAATCTGATCTCGGTGCAATTGACCATTCCACCGATCTCCGACCCCAGCCGACCCTCGATGGCAAGCGGACCTCCGGTTCCGGTGGTGGACAAAACAGGACTTTCGGGGACCTACGACTTTCCGATCGATTTCGGAGCAAATCCCGAGGCCGACATGCTCCAGCACTGGCAGAGAATTCTTCAGGACAAGCTCGGGCTCAAGCTGGAAAGTCAGCGGAGCCCCGTAGAATTCCTGGTGGTGGACAGCGCCGCCAAGCTCCCAACGGCGAATTGATGATTCCTGCCTGAGCGCCTCAATCGGGCTTCGGAGCGCGGGCGGTCGTGGCCCGGAGTCGCGAGAGCAGCACCCGCACCGAACTCATGCCCGGCTCTCCAGCAGGCGCGCCATCATCGCGACGGTACGGTCCCAGTTTTCCGCCTCGGCCGCCAGTTGTTTGCGTCCGTTCCGGGTGATCGAGTAGAAGCGAGCTTTGCGATTGTTCTCGCTGGCGCCCCACTCGCTCGCAATCCACCCCTTTTGTTCGAGACGGAGCAGCGCGGGATAGATGGTGCCCTGGTTGAGAGCGAGCGAGCCTTCAGCCACCTGCTCGATGCGGCGCGCGATGCCGTAGCCGTGCTGCGGACCGAGTGTGTCGAGCGTCTTGAGCACCATCAGGTCAAGAGTGCCGTAGGGGACTTCGGATCTGTTGCCCATCTACAGGGGAGTATAACAGGGGGACCAGCCCGGAGGCCTGGCCTACAGTTGGAATTCCTGGCCGATGCGGGCGACGGCGACGCGGTCGGGGTGTTTTCCGGCAGCCCCGTAGACGCGCTCGATCGGCTCGAAGTAAGGCTCGCGGCTGAGCATGAAGGTTTGGTGATGTACGGGCAAGAAGAATTCCGCGCCGGCCTGCTCGGCCATCCACCAGGCCTGCTCCGGGGTGCAATGCGCGTGGATCCACGGATTGTAAGCGCCTACCGGCATGATGGCGAGATCGAAAGCGCGCGAGGTTCGCAGGCGGCGGAAGGAATCGGTCATGGCGGTGTCGCCGCCGAAAAGGACGCGGTGGCGCCCCACCTCGATCGTGTAACCGTTGTAACCGCGGTAGGTATCGCGCCGCATGCGCGCGCCCCAGTGCCGGACCTGGAAGGCGCGAATGCCGAGCGGGCCGACCTGCGTGCGCTCGTCCCAGCCCAACTCGCGGACGCCGCCGTAGCGATCAACGTGCAACAGGTCGGCGGTTCGGGAGGCGGTGACGACAGTGACGCCGCGGCCTTCGAGGCGGCGGAGACTGGGGAGATCGAAATGATCCATGTGCGCGTGCGACAGCAGCACGGCGTCGATCTTCGGCAACTCCGCGATCGCGAGCGCGGGTTCCACGATGCGCTTGATGCCGAGCGTCACCGGACCCAACCCGATGCCCGCGCGTTTACTGAACACGGGGTCGGTGAGGATGGTGACGCCGTCCAGCTTCAGCAGCACGGTGGAGTGGCCGAGCCACGCAGCGTGCAAGCCGGTGTCCGGCCAGGCGGCGGGATCTGGGCAATGCGGCGCGGGCCGTACGTCGCGCTGGAAATCCTGCGCGCAGCGTTTGCAAAACTTGGGTGCGGTGCGGCAAACAAAGGCACCGAGGGTAGTAGGTGCAACCGACATCTATCTATGAGATGCCGGATAGGTCATTGCGGTTGCGTCCGCTATATTGAGGGGGTGGCCACGAGTAGAGACCCGCTGCGCATCGGCATTCACGTGGGCGTGTATGTGGCGCTGTATTTCGCGACGGCGTTCGTCTTCAGCGGGCTGATCCTGTGGCTGGGCGGCTACCTGACTGGGGTAACGGCAACGGGCCTGCTCTCGGCGATCTTCGCCAACTGGCTGGCGCTGCGCATTTACGAAAACCGCCACCTGGTCGAGATCGGGCTTTGGCTCAACCGGCGCTCGACGGAGAATTTCCTGCTGGGACTCGGTGGCGGAATGGGCGCGGCGGTAGTGGTGTTGGCGCCGGCACTACTGGTCGGCGCGGCGCACATCGTGTCGACGCCGAACGACCAGCCGACGGCCGGTTCGATCATCTTCGTGAGCATCCTGTTGGCCGCCGGGTCGGTGGGCGAGGAGCTGTTCTTCCGCGGCTACGGCTTTCAGGAGCTGCTGGCCGCCTGCGGGCCGTGGGCGACCGTGATTCCGGTGGGCGTGGTGTTCGGACTGCTACATGGCGGGAATCCGGCGGCGAGCTGGTTTAGCGCCGCCAATACAGCCGGGTTCGGCATCCTTTTCGGCTACGGCTACCTACGCAGCCGGGACCTGTGGCTGCCCATCGGGCTACATTTCGGCTGGAACTTTACACTGCCGCTCTTCGGCGTCAATGTCAGTGGGCTTAGAATGAAGGTGACGGGTTACGAGATGGCCTGGAACGCCGGACCCCTCTGGAGCGGCGGAGAGTACGGCCCGGAAGCGAGCATTCTGACTTCCGTGGTGCTAGGGGCGCTCTTCGTTTATTTGTATAAGGCTCCGGTTCGCCGGCAATTTTCGTCGCTCACTGACCCGCCCGCGGAGAGTGCGGCATGCGAAGTTACGCCCTCATTGCCATCGTGACGCTGACCCCGGCGCTCCTGCCGGGCGGCAACAAATTGACCTGGGAAGACCGCGTCGAACTGACGCGCGGGCTCACCGCCGAATACGCCACCGTGAAAATCCTGCTGCCGCGCTCCAAGAAGGCGCTGGAGTTCGAATCCACGGGCACGTACGACAAGAAGCAGTGGACGGAGATTGGCCGCGAGAGCGGTCCGGCGGCGCGGTCCGGCGACCTGGTGCAAGTCACCAAGATCGAAATCGACGACGACAAGCTCGTCCTGCAGATCAACGGCGGCTTCAAGGGCGGCAAAAAATGGTATTCGGGAGTGCAGATTGGGATGGGCGGGAACACCGCGCCCGTGACCAACAATAACGATACGAATGCTCCCGGCGGCACCTCGATCGCGATTCTCTTTCACAAACCGCTGGAGCCGATGAAGGCGGCGGAGATCAAGAAGCTGCTGGCCCCGGTGCTCGACTTCGAGAAGCGCAGCGTGACCCAGGTCTATTCGGAGAGCCTGCCGCCGGAGACGCAGAAAGCGATCAAGGAAAAACGCGTGCTAGTCGGCATGGATCGCGAACAGGTGATCATGACCCTGGGCCACGCGCAGCACAAGTCGCGCGAAACCAAAGACGGAATCGATCTGGAAGATTGGGTCTACGGCACACCCCCGGGCAAGATCACCTTTGTGACCTTCGCCGGCGATAAGGTGATCAAGGTGAAGGACTCGTACGCGGGTTTGGGCAGCCAAGTTGGCGATCCCGTCGTGGTGCGGTAAGTTTACCGGAGTCCCTCCAAGACCCACTCCAAGACCTTTCTTGTTTCGATTGCGAATTCCTCCAGCGGCACTGTCGCCGTTAGAATGGAGCAATCGATGAATTCCGTTCGCTATCCCGTCTGGTTGCAAGCTGGTGTTTGCGCGATCGCCCTACTCTGCCTGATCTCCGGCCTCCAGGCGTATCGCGCCGGCGATGCCTATGGCCGCGCCTATCAGGACCCCTACATGATCGGCGCCCAGCCGGCGCGCCTGGGCGAGGCCGTCCGTCTGCTCCCCGCCAACACCGTCGTCGGCTATCTCTCCGACCTCTCCTTCACCGATACGCCAGGCCAGGCCGCCTACTTCGGTGTCGCCTACGCGCTGGCGCCGCGCCTGCTCACGCGCTCCGCCGACGATCCTCAATGGGTGATCGGCAACTTCTCCCACCCGATGGATTTCGCTGCCGCCGGCGCTGCCCACCACCTGGCGATCGTCCGCGATTTCGGTAACGGGGTCGTCATCTTCCAGAGGCGCCCGTGATCTCCCTCATGGAATTCCTCTCCCTCGCCGTCGCCGCGCTCCTCGGCTGGTTCGGCATCCGCCTCTGGATTCCCGAGGCCGGGGGAGCGTCGCGCTGGGCGCCGCTCCTCCAGGTCGCTCTCGGCATCGCGCTCGGAATCGGCGTCACCTCCTGCCTCTACTTCCTGCTACTGATCGCGGGAGCTGCCAGGTTGCTCATCGTGCTCGGCGTGGACCTGCTCGCACTCCTCGCCGCCGGCGCCGCCTGGTGGTTCCGCCGCAAATCCACCGGCGCGGCCCACGACAGCTCGCCCGCCTTCACCTGGAACTGGGCGCTCGCGATCGCAGCCGCCGCGATGGCCGCGATGTTCGTCACCGCCTTCGTCAACTTCAGCGAGTTCAACCCGCAGGGCGGATGGGACGCCTTCGCCATCTGGAACCTTCGCGCGCAATTCCTGCTGCACCGCGAGACGTGGCGGTACGCCGTTACCGCGCTCCCCACCGGCACCCACATGGAGTACCCGCTGCTGCTCTCCAGCGCCATCGCGCGCGGCTGGCTCTACGGAGGCGCCGCCGCAACCGCGGTCCCGATCGCCATCGCGCTGCTTCTCTCGCTCTCCCTCGCAGCCCTCGTGACTTCGACCCTGTCAATCGTCCGCGGCGCCGCCGCCGGTTTGCTCGCCGGACTGATCCTGCTCGCCAATCAAATCGTCTTCAGCGCCGCGCCCGATCAATATGCAGACCTGCCGCTGGCGTTCTTCGGACTTTGCGCCATTGCCATCCTGACGCTCGATCGCTCGCCGCGCTATCTCGCGCTCGGCGGCCTCTTCGCCGCCTTCGCCGCCTGGACCAAGAACGAAGGCATGCTCCTGCTGATCGCCGTGGCCCTGGCCCTGCTCGCGACCGCATGGCGCACCGCCGGAACACGCGCGGCCATTCGGCAAACCGGATTCTTCCTGTTCGGCGCGGTGCCCGTGCTCTGTCTCGTCCTCTGCTTCAAACTCTTCCTCGCGCCGCCCGATCCGCTGGTCGGCGGCATGGGCGCCGGCTTGCTCCGCAAGATCGGCGATCCAGCCCGCTGGGTGCACATCGTCGCCGGCTTCGGCAAGGGGCTGCCCGCCGTCGCGCTGCTCCTCCTCGCCCTGGCCGCCGGCCTCCTCCGCCCCCGCCCCGCCGCGCAGCGCACGCCCGTCCTCTTCCTTCCCCTGCTCGCTTTCGCCATCATCCTCGCCGGCGATTTCGCCGTCTTCCTGCTCACACCGGACGATGTCGAATGGCTGCTCTCCACCGCGCTCGATCGGCTCTACCTGCAACTCTGGCCGCTGCTCGTGTTCGCCACCTTCCTGCTATTGCGCCGGCCTGAAGATTTTGCCATCGCATCCGCCCCCGCGCCTTCGCGTTCCAAAGAGCGCTCACCAAAACGTTCGCGCAATCAAGTAAACTAACCCTGATCAACGACTCGGGCGCTTTGTCGCGCCGGCCTGGAGGAGGGTCTATGCGTCGTCTCGTACCGGGGATTTTCGCGTTCGCCGTTTTGCTGAACGCGCAGGATTTTCGCGGCACCATCGGGGGCTTCGTGGTCGACGCCTCGGGCGCTCCCATTGCCGACGCCAAAGTGCGCGCCACACAGCGCAGCACGAACCAATCCACCGACGCCGTCACCGATAAAGAAGGCTACTACTCGCTGCCCCTGTTGCAGCCCAGCACCTACGAGATCGAGGCCACCAAGGAAGGCTTCAAGCGCCTCAAACGCGAGAACATCACCCTGATGGTCGCGCAGAAGCTGGACCTCAATCTACAGCTCGAAATCGGCGCCGTCACGAGCGAAATCACCGTCACCGCCGAGACCGCCGAGGTGCAGACCGCCGACGCATCCGGCGGCATGAACTTCGATTCCATCCAGACTTCCGAGTACGCGCTCAATGGCCGACAGGTTTACATGCTGATGGATCTCGCCCCCGGCGTGCTCTTCACGCAGGAGCAGTTCGGCTCCTCCGGCTTCTCCGGCACGCGCGGCTGGGATGTCAACAGCAGCTATGTCATGAACGGCGGCGTGCAGGGCACCAATAGTTTCAGCCTCAACGGCGCGCCCATCAGCCTCACCGGAAGCTGGCAGGTGGCGCCGAATGTCGACGCCATCCAGGAATTCAAAGTGATGGTCAATACCTACGACGCGGCCATCGGACGCACCGGCGGCGGCAGCGTCAACACCACCCTCAAATCCGGCTCGAACGCCACTCACGGCACCCTCTTCGAGTTCATGCGCAACAACGTCCTGGATGCCAACTACACGCAGAACAACCAGGTGGGCGCGCCGCGCGGCAAGCACATCACCAATCAATACGGCGGTACGCTCGGCACGGCGCTACATAAGGATCGCGACTTCGTCTTCTTCAGCTTCGAAGGCTTCCGCGAGCGCGTTCCCTTTCCGGTAGTCGGCAGCGTGCCTCCGCTCGACCTGCGCGACGGCCAGCACTTCACCCAGTACAATATGACGATCAACGACCCGCTCACGGGCCACACGTGCGTGAACAAGGTCGATGTCAGCGGCACCTGCGCCAGCACGTACATCCGCGCGCCCTTCCCCGGCAACGTCATTCCGCTGAATCGCATCAGCCCCGTCGGGCAGAAGATCCTCTCCTACTACCCTGCGCCGAACACCGTCGGCACCGTCTCCAACTTTGTGGCCGCCAACAGCACCGGCAAGTACTTCTACGACCAGCCGATGGGCCGCTGGGATCGCGTCATCGACGAACGCAATCGCGTCAACGCGCTGGTCACTTTCCAGCACGGTCAGGAATACCGCAACCAAACCGGCATTCCGGGACTCGGCGCCAGCGGCAACATCGGCTCGCAGCGCACCAACATGAACTTCATCGCCGCCTGGACGCGCATCCTCAGCCCTTCGGCGATGCTCGACGTCCGCGCCTCCTTCGGCCGCTTCACCGCCTACTTCCCGGATGCCAACACCGCCAGCGGCATCACCGCCCAGGATCTCGGTATGACCGGCGCCGTGCACGCCCCCACCAGTACCACCGGTTTTCCGCCGCGCATTCTGGTGGATCAATTCGCCAACCTGTTCGGCAACAGCTCCAACCTCTATACCTGGAGCACCGACAATCAGTGGAACGTCGCACCCACCGTCACCCTGACCCATCACGGCATGACGATCAAGTTCGGCCTCGATCTGGTCTACTGGATGCGCGGCAGCGGCAGCATCGGCCGCGCCACCGGCCAGCTCAGCTTCACGCGCTACGCCACCCAGCAGTATCCGCTCCGCACCGGCTCCACCAGTGACGGCAGCGGCATCGCCGACCTGCTGCTGGGCGTCCCCGGCAGCGGCCTGACCGATTGGAACGACACTTACTACCGCACCGCACCCTACTACGGAGCCTTCATCCAGAACGATTTCAAAGTGCGGCGCAACCTCACGCTGAACCTCGGCCTGCGCTACGACGTGCAGGTGCCGTTCGTGGAGCGTCTGGATCGCGTCAACAACGGCTTCGACTACAACACCAAGAACCCGCTGAGCGACCAGATCCTCGCCGTCTGGGCCAAGGACAAAGCGGCCTACGATGCCACCAAGCCCACCTTCCCCTACCCCGCGGTCCCGGCGGCTCTGCTGGGCGGGAAGACCTTCGTGCAGCCCGGCGGCAATCGCCGCACCTACCTGACCGACTGGCAGAATATCCAGCCCCGCCTCGGCATCGCCTGGCAGTTCGCTCCCAAGACGGTGCTGCGCACCGGCTTCGGCATCTATCACCGCACCGCCACCCAGAGCAACTATACCGATGGCTTCAGCCAGCAGACCGGCTACACGCGCTCCACCAACGGAGACATCACCCCGGCCGCCGGCTTGACCGGCCCCTACTCGCTGGTCAATCCCTTCCCCGATGGCATCACCGCGCCCAGTGGACGCGCGCTCGGACTGCTCACCAACGTGGGTAACGGCGTCAGTTTCGATGGCGCTCAACGCGTCATCCCCCGTACCTTCCAGTACTCCTTCGGCCTGCAGCGCCGCTTTTGGTGGAACGTCCTGATCGACGCATCCTATGTCGGCAGCATCACCAATCACGACACCGTCGCCTACAACTCGGATTACGTAAACATGCCGACCTTCCTGCAGGGCCAGGCCGTACCCAATTACCTCGATCGCACGGTTGCCAATCCCTTCTACGGAATCCTCCCTGCCAACGTCACCTTCGGCTCCGGCAGCACGATCGCGGCGAGGGACCTTCTATATGCGCTCCCGCTCTTTAACGGCGTGACCATCAGCACCAATCCGTGGGCGCATTATCGCTATGACGCGCTGCAGTTGAGCGCGCAGAAGCGCTTCAGCGGCAATCGCAACGCCGCCGGTGCGCTCACCCTGGTATTCAGCTACACCTTCTCCAAGAATTTCCAGGACGCCAACATTCTGAACAATTGGAATCTCTCCGAAGGCCCCGTGCACGAACTGGTGGGTTACGACAAACCGCAGAATCTCTCTTTCAGCGGCGTCTGGGATTTGCCCGTGGGCCGTGGCCGCCACTTCCTCTCCGCGCCGAATAAGATCGTCGACAAGGTGATCGGCGGCTGGAGCATCAACTGGATCTACCGCTTCACCAGCGGCAACCCCGTGAACGGTATCGACGTGATCTCCTCCTGTTCCAACTTCCTGGTTGCCGACCAGACCCATGACAACTGGTTCAACCACGACACCAAGAACTGCTACAAGGCCCGCGCCAGCTATACGCTGCGTACCGTGCCGGACCGCTACGGCTGGCTCCGCCAGATGGATAACGTCACCGTAAACCTTGCCGGCTCCAAGACCTTCACCATCACCGAACGTTGGCGCTTCAACCTCCGCGGCGAAGCTTTCAACCTGCTCAACCACCCGCTCTACGGCGCGCCCGATACCACTTACACCGACGCCCGTTTCGGCATGCTCCCCGTCGGCCAGCAAAACTTCCCCCGCCTGATCCAGGTGTCGGGGAAGATTTCGTTCTGAGACTCACCCGTCGACAATCGCTGGTGTGAGAAATTTGTGCCGATCGTGGACCGGCATTTTGAACAACACCTGCGTGAGATTCAATAAAGAGGGGGGAACTAATGCCCACCCACAATTCCGCGAATTGCTGAAAGAGATGCCCGCCCATCGCCAGCAGCGGATTGAGCAACGCTTCCAGACGAGCCTGGTGGCCATGCCGCTCGATCAAGTGCGCTGCACGTTGGCAATAGGCCTGCCCGCACGCTCTCCCATCCCGTTCTAAGATGGTGTAGTCCATTCCAAGGGGAGACTTCCATGCCGCAGACGACAGGCAGTCCGAAAACGTACGACGTCATCGTCGTTGGCTCCGGAGCCGGTGGCGGTATCGCCGCGCATGTGCTCACGCTCGCCGGCGCCAAGGTCTGCATGCTGGAAGCGGGCGGCTGGTACGACCCCGCTAAGCAGAGCGACATGTTCAAGTGGAATTACAACGCTCCGCATCGCGCCGCCGGCACCAAGGAGAAGCCCTTCGGCCACTTCGACGCCACCCTGGTCGGCGGCTGGCAGGTCCCCGGCGAACCCTATACCACCGGCCCGGGCAGCGAGTTCATGTGGTATCGCGCCCGCATGCTCGGCGGACGCACCAATCACTACGGCCGCATCTCCCTCCGCATGGGCCCCTACGATTTCAAGCCCTACAGCCGCGACGGCAAGGGCTTCGACTGGCCCATGACCTACGAAGATCTCGCGCCCTATTACGATAAAGCCGAGGAACTGATCGGGGTCTTCGGCACGCAGGAGGGTCTGGAGAACACACCCGACGGCCGTTTCCAGCCCGCACCCGCACCGCGCGCCCACGAGCGCATCATCAAGAAGGTCAGCGACAAGCTCAAGATCCCGTGCATTCCGTCGCGCCTCGCGATCCTCACCAAGCCGCTCAACGGCCGCCCTGCCTGCCACTATTGCGCCGAATGCGGACGCGCCTGCGCGGTCAACGCCAACTTCGCCTCGCCCGGCGTGCACATCGCGCCCGCCATGAAAACCGGCAACCTCGAGGTACGCACCGGCGCCATGTGCCGCGAAGTCACCGTCGGGCCCGATGGCAAAGCCACTGGCGTCTCTTACATCGACAAGAAGACCCGCAAGGAAGTGACCGTGAAGGCGCGCGTCGTCGTGCTGGCCGCCAGTTGCTGCGAGACCGCACGCATCATGCTGAATTCGAAATCCACGCTCTTCCCCAACGGCATCGCTAACTCCACCGGCCTCGTCGGCAAGTACATCATGGACACCGTCGGCGCCTCCGTCAACGGCTACCTGCCCATCCTCGAAGACCTGCCGCCCGCCAACGACGATGGCGTCGGCGGCATGCACATGTACATGCCGTGGTGGCTCTATCGGGAGCAGAAGGCCGGCAAGATGCCCTTTTCGCGGGGCTATCACATCGAACTTGGCGGCGGACGGGGCATGCCCGGCGCGGGGATTCTCGGCGGCTCGCACGGCATTCTCGGCGGCGGCTACGGCAAGGACCTCAAGCGCGACCTGCGCAAAATGTACGGCGCCAACGTCCACTTCGCGGGCCGCGGCG
>Ga0207071_1101_pt1 | contig 15086 bp, 14 predicted proteins | sample Alteio_BWMinHeat_67_FD_153531 | JGI IMG/M metagenome (GOLD analysis project Ga0207071, IMG submission 153531) | Enriched cells from forest soil in Barre Woods Harvard Forest LTER site, Petersham, Massachusetts, United States -... | ecosystem: Environmental > Terrestrial > Soil > Temperate forest >...
GACGATCTCAGGAAATACAAAGACCTGAGAAAAGTTCGCAGGATGGGGTCGGCCGATGGGCCTGAAGTAGTCAACGGGCATTGCCCGACGTGTCATCAGGAGCTTGCGGATTCCCTGCTCGACACCGGCAGCAAGGCTGTTCCGATGACTGTGGATCAGAATGTGAGCTTCTACGAAGAGCAAATCCAGCTCTTCACGGCAGTCCATGCCAACGCCATACGCTCCGTGCAGGGTGCGGAAAAGGATCTCCGGGCGCAACGCGGGCAGGTAGCGGAACTGCGTGAGCGCATCCGCGATATAAGGGAAACGCTGGTGTCGGCGTCGAGCTCACCTTCCATCGAGGCGATCTCGGAACGCATACGGCTGCACGAGCGAGTCGGTCGCGTCGAGACGCAGCAGCAGACGTTCGACGAAAACATCGCCGAACTCGCTCAACTTGCGACGGAATGGCTGGACGTGCAGGAACGGTTAAGGAAACTCCCTAAAGGCGCGCTGTCCGCGAATGACGAGGCAAAGATCAATATGCTTCAAGACTCATTCCAGCAACAGCTCACCCAGTACAAAATGGGAAGCATCGCGGTGGCGGTGGTGCGGATTTCTTCCGGCAATTACGAACCTGAGGCGTCCGGTGTGAATCTCGGCGCGGATGTCTCCGCAAGTGATCTCATCCGGCTGCACTGGGCATATCTGCTGGGGCTTCTGGAAGTCGGGACGAGGCCGACGGGTAATCATCCCGGTCTGCTGATACTGGACGAACCACAGCAGCAGTCCGTCGAGGAAAGCTCTTTCAGGGAGATGCTTCGTCACGCGCAGGGCGAGAAAAACTGCCAGATAATCATCACGACGAGCCACGAGCGGAAAACGATTGGAACCTATCTGGAAAGGATCGGCGCTAAGCATGTCGTGGAATTCGGCGATGACCGAATATTGCAGAAGATGTCGAGCTGATTCAACTTTCTGTTGAACTCTCGGGCAGGTGCGCTACTCTCGTCCGATGCAGCACGGCATTGCACATCCGCACTTCGCAGGCTCCAGCGTCTCGCTGGATGCCTTCAAGTACGTTCTGGGTGTGGTGGCGACGACGGTGCTTGCGGAGAAGATAAAGACCCCGGAGCAACGTTATCTACTGATGGCTGCTGTTGGTTTTGGCGTCGGGCTACTTGAGACCGGCTGGCGCGACCACATCAATGGTGAGCGGGAGCCGATTCGATTCTCACCCGTGCTCGAAGCGACCCTGAAGGATCTGATACAGTCCGTGAAGGCGCAGGGGCTGGAAGGGCTCGTGGCAAAGCGCCGGAATTCCAAGTATGACCCAGGCCTTCGGTCCGGCGCGTGGCTGAAGATGCGCGTGAACCAAGGTCAGGAGCTCGTTATCGGCGGCTACACGCCATCACCCAAGAACTTCGATGCGCTCGATATCGGCTATTACGAAGGCCCCGACCTTATATATGCCGCTCGAACGCGCGACGGCTTCACGCCAGCGTCGCGTGTCGAACTGTTCAAAAGAGTAAGCCGTTGGAAATCGCGGAGTGCCCGTTTGCCAATCTGCCGGAGAAGAAGGCTGGCAGCTGGGCGCGGGATTGACGGCTGCCAAGATGGCCGAGTGCAAGTGGCTCAAACGGTGCTGGTGGGGCAGTTCGAGTTCGTGGAGTGGACAGAGGATTCCCATTTGCGGCACAGCCGACTCATGGCGATGCGCGATAACAAGGAGCCGAAGGATGTGAAACGTGAGCGTTAAAGAACTGGCGTACATAAGCACACCGGCGCCGAACGGAAAACCGGTGAAGAGTCTTGTCGATTTCATAGGCGCTTCGGGGGACTGGCACGCGAAAACTGTCAGGAAGAAACGAGGCATGTTGAGCGACCTTTGGTATCGAGGCGTCAGCAAGAGCTACCCAAATCAGGTTCCCGGTGTTTATCGAGACAAGTTCAGCTCACGCGCGCAACGCCTGGAGCCCGGTGGAAAAGATATGGAGAAGAAACGCCTGTATCTGGAGCGCTACATGATTTCGCAGTTCCGCACGGCGGGCGCTCCGTTTCTCGAAGGCTACAGCACAACGCAAATCTATTTCGCGGCGCAACACTATGGGTTGCAGACGCGGCTATTGGATTGGTCCACGAACCCGCTCGCAGCGCTGTTTTTCGCGTGCAAGGACGACTCTGCTGAGGATGGTTTCGTTTATGCGATGGACGCCGGGAAAATCATTCCTGGCAACGCTGAAGTGCGCAAAGACGTGAAGCTGTACCAGACGGTCATGACGATGCGAAATAAGTATGTTGAAGACGCCATCGGATTATCCTTTTGGGACGAGCCCGCTGAGAAACGCAATCCTTATATTCTGCCCGTCAGGCCGGACGATGCACCCGGAAGAATTGGCCAGCAAAGCTCCTGCTTCACGCTCCACATGCACGAGGCGCCAAGCGCGACCAACCCGACGATGACCACCATACAGGTTGACGCCTCAAGCAAGGAGCCGATCCTGGAAGAACTGCATCGAGTGAATATCAACCAGTTCACCACATATTACGATTTGGATCATCTCTCGAAGGAAATCGTTGCTGGCTGGGGATGCTGAATGCCAATGCCAAACTCACTGCCGTGGATGGAAAGTGCCGACGCGAAGATGATCCGCGCGCACGAAAATATCGAGGGAATCGCTCGGGAAATCAACGAATGGTGCGCGTCGATAGGGGTCAAGATGTATCTGAAGACGGCCCCGGACATCCCATCGCCGTGGCTAGTCGTTCATGCCACCGACTACATCCCGCCGATCCGCCTTAGCATACTCATCGGGGAGTGCGTCCATAACATGCGGTCGGCGATCGATAATCTGGTCTGCGGGCTGGCGCTGACGCTGAAGCCCACCTGCAAATGCCGTGACCTCGCGTTCCCGCTATTCAAAGACCAGGCGGAGTGGGATGAAAAAGCCGACAAACCGCTGAAGGGCATTCCGCCGGCGGCTCGGGAAGCGATACGACGGTTGCAGCCGTGGGCCGACACCGTAACTCCGAACCCGCTGACGATATTGAACAAACTGAGCAATATCGACAAACACCGGGCCTGCAACTTTACCCTCGCCTATGGCCGCGACGTGGCCTTCCGCGTCCACTGCAATAACGGCGCGATTCTGGATGTGAGTGTGAAAGAGCCTCTTTATTTAGGTGACGTGCACACGATTCCGCTGCAAATAGATAAGCGCCTGGTCGAGAACGGCGCGCGGGTTCAGTCGGCGGGAACTTTCGTTCTCACGTTTCGCGAGGAAAGCGATTGGGATGACTTTCCGGTGATGAAAGTCTTGCAGGACTGCTTCGACCATATCGAGCGCAGGGTTGTTCCCAAACTCAAGCCGTTCTTTGAGAAGCCTTAAGCCCGGTAGCGGCTGCCGCGCGCTTTGCCGCTTCCCCATGCGTCAAAAGCGTTCTTCGCGGTCACAGTGACATAGCTGGGGTCGCCTCCAGCTACCTTCTGTCGAGCCTTTTCACTGACGTTGAGCAACTCCGCCGCAATCTCTTCGACGGTGAAGTGACGTTGCGCGGCGAGCTTGAGGAATGCAGCGGGGCGGAGGCAGTCCAGTGATCCGGGCGCGATGTCATCGAGCTGGATGAAGGCTATATTTGGACTACTCGGGCGGACAATAAGATTTTCCCCGGTCATCACGTTGCGGCCATTGGACAGTTCATATGGCACGCGCTTTTCCGCTGTGCGGACCATCGCTGGCAGCTTTCCCTTGAGTTCGGCGATGGAATAATCGCGGCCCCATTTCGGTTTCTTATGGTCCGGCCACTCCAGTTCCGTTTTCGTAACTATGAGCGACCGCGCGCCGACGCTGGTAAATAGGTCGATCATTCGCTGTGCTTCTTTGCCGTCGGCATACGCATTCCTTCCTTCTGAGATTGGCCTTTCAACCATGGCTGAAGGGCGACTCAGAAGGAGTAGCCTCGATCTCGGGGCTGTTCAAGCAGTATCCGACCTGGATGGCCTGATTGGCGTGCGGGTTGTCACAGCAGACGAACTGGACGCCGCTATCCATTAAAGAGGAGATGAACGCGACGTTGCGGCTTAAGCGGTCGAGCTTCGCGATAACGAGGGTTGCCTTCTTTTTTTTCCGAGCGCGAGCGCGGCCATCAGCTGCGGTCGGTTCCTGTGGAGCTTGCCGCTTTCGACCTCAGTGAATTCCGCCAAGGGCGCGCTGTTGCCGAGAAAGCGCAGCACAACGTCTTTCTGGGCATCGAGTCCCAGTTTGCTTTCCCCCTGTTGCTCCGTGGAGACACGGTAGTAGGTCACATGTTGCATCATCCTCGCCCAATACGCCGAGATTGAGCAGTACGCCAGAAAACTACCAGAGTTGGTAGCTTGAAAATTCAGAAACCGCCGCTATAGTCTTGGGCGCGCGAGGTCCGGCGGCGCAGAAGTGCAAGCCCTTGTAATCGAATTCTGCCGCCAAGCGCGCTATGCCGGACGAACTGTTCTCGCCGCCGAATCCGCCGATTGGGTTTATCGGCCGAGAATCCGAACTCGAATGGCTCCGTAATCAAATCGCCAACCGGGAAGGTGGCTACGGCAGGCCGATAGTCATCACCGGTCCTGGTGGAATCGGGAAGACGGCGCTCGCTGCAAAATACCTCGAAGACCAGCGACCAATCAGGATTGGGGTCGCTGGGTCATCGAAAACGGGTAAGAGCGCGACCGTTAACGCAATGATTGGCGAGGACCTGGCCCCATACAGCGGCGCGGGACCAGGAGAATACAGATCCGGTGCGGTTTGGGTAGCGGCGCGGACATTTTCAAGCGAGAGCCGAGAATTCGAGGAGTTCATGCGAGCGCGCCTCGATGCTCGATCTGACCGTGAGCTTGCTGTTCTCCCGCAGGGCGACACTGAACTAAATGGGAAATCCAAAAGAGGAGCGCGAGGTTTTTGCCGGTTTTCTGGCCGCCATGCCGATGTTTGCGGGCTCGCCCGTGACCGACTGGCGGCAACCCGCGCAAGACCCTCCCGATATCGAAGCCGACTTGGCGGATGGTCGGAAGGTCGGCATCGAACTGACGTCGTGGCTGGAAGAAAGCCAGATCGGCAGGGAGAAAAAGGTGGAGGTTCTCGAATCCTCGTTTCGCGATGCAGTTCAACCGGAGCCACCGAACGAGACCGAACATATCTTCCTTATCTGGCTGGCGCCTAGACGAAAAATAATTGCGAATGATGCCCCGGCATTCCGGTCTGAACTGCTAGCGCTGATGGAGACCATCGATAAGGATTGGGACAACATCCCATGGAGCGACTCGCCGCAAGGTTTCGACTGGAACGACTTCACGAACTATCCGACGCTACGCAAATACCTGAACTCCATCGACGTTCATCCCCGCAGGCCGGGCCAACGGAAGGGCGGCGTGCACTGGCTAACCTTTCCAATGCGCGGAGGGGCTTATTCTCCCGACTGGATGGTGGATTCGCTCGTAGAATGCATCATGGCCAAAACCACAAAGTACCCCGCGAAGCCGCCGGGCATGGCCGAATTCCATTTGCTGCTGCATTACGACAAGGCATTCTTGTACAACACGCCTGTGCTGGGAATCGATTTCGGGTATGCCGAGGCTGTCAGGGCAGCAGCGGCGCGAGTGGGTAAGGCCGTGGGGATGTTCGATAAGATCTTCGTCCATGTGCCGGTCGCGGATGGGGAGAAGGCGTTCCAGTTCTATCCGTAGCTGCCTAGGACGTCCTCCCATCCAAAGCAGCCGCCGCAATACACGCATCGAAGATAGCTTCCGTAGATCCCCGACGCCCCGCCCACGCTCCACCGTCGCGCCCTTCTCAATCAGGCCCCCTTGGCCGACGATGACGTTCCACTCGCACATCCCGTCATGCCGCGGTTGAACTGAAACCAGAAGCGATTCGCGGAGGAATTCTCCGAGCGCATGTTGGATACGCGCCGAATTCTCTGGATCAACCCTAGAAGACCTAAACGAGTGGATTGGACAAGCTACACGCGTCGAGGCCTTGGCCGGAAACGACCAAGCGGTCGGCTCCGCCGGAAGACCCGGCCGACGAACCGCGAATACCTTAGCGACGCCAAAGGAACTGAAAGCTAAGATCACAAAGCGCGCAAGCGAAATCGCTCACTCCTTGTTGCGACGCGGCGGGCTCTTGAACTGGCCGGCCTGCACTTCCGAATCTTCCTTGCCGATCCGCTGCTCGGCTTCCCTGAAGGCGGCCGATGTTTCCCGAATGATGTTGTGCAATGCCATCAGGGACGCGATCCGCTGCCGATTCGGCCTCGTCATCAGCAATGCGCCGCTGGCTTGCTGCAGTGAGCCGCAGGACGCGGTGGCCGGTTCGGCCAAACCATAGTTGCTCGGTCCCGAAAGGAAAACCTCACCCTGCCGTATGAGGCCTATGTCATAGTGCAAGCCCTTCGAGGTTGGATGGACGGTGTGACTCGCAAAGCGGTAATACGAGCGCATGTGTCCTTGCTCGGCTGCCTGCTCCATATGGTTGAACGTGATGCTCTTGCCCTTGAGCTCCGGCATCTTTTCGCGGATTGCGTCTGCAGCCCATCCGTAGCCGCCCATGAAGGTGTCGCCATATGCCTTCTTAAGCTGCTCGCACCTCTGCCGCAAAACGTCCATATTGGTTGCGGGAATTGGCTCCGAGCCCAGTTCCACACAGTCCTTCTGGTATTGTTCGGCGTCCTCCAAATCCTTCACGGCTTGATGCGCGAGATACTTCTGGGCCAACAGCGGCTCGCAATTCGATACGAACCACGCCGTAATCGCCGTTTCGTGGAGCGTCCGCCACCGGGCATAAGCGCCAGAGGCGTGCCCTGCTTTCAGAAGCGCCAAAACCTCGGTGCAAATCAGACAGCTCCGGGCGTGTAGGCGGGTGAGTGCCGAGAACATGAAGTCTCTTTGGCTCTCCGCTTCTTTACGCTCTTCTTGATTGAACTCGCTGCCGAGCTGTAGCCCAAGCAAAAGCGCTCCTTCGAATAGCTCAAATGGCCGCTTCCAGCGTTTCTCTAGACGGCTACGAAAACCGCGATCCGTTTTGCGCCGGTCTTTCACGGCGCCAGGTAGTTGTTCCATGAAGGACGCCGTATAGAGTTCAGCGTCTTCATGAGCTCCTTCTAACACCTTGGCTTCGTCTTCGTTTTCGGCCATTATCGAGAGATACCACCCAAGAGACATCTGGACCAAATGGGGGGGCACCTCATGCCCACTACAGGAACATGCAAGCGTTGCCAACACGACAACCTTGAGCTTCTGGTGTCGGCTCGCCTCAGTCGCGACGGCGCTCATCTCTGAGGCGATGTGGACGAACAAAATCCACCGCCAACGGTAGGCGGGCAGCGACCTGCCAATGTCTCCCTACAACATGTAGAAGGGGACACCTTCATGTTCGTAAAGCTCGCGTAGCCGGTCGCCAACCCAGACCGGCCCGCACCATCCCTCGGCATTCCAGCCCCAGCGCTGGTCGAACGGGCCACGGAAGAGGTCCTCAGGAAAGGGCAGCCGCCGATGGCGGTTCTCGATGGTGATAACCCGGATTTTCTCCCCACTGTGCAGCGAGTGGCCGTACTCGGGGAAAAGCTCATTGAGCAGCTCGAACTGGTTATCGATTGGTGAGCCAGCTTCCTGTTGGGTATAGCGCCGCTTCCAGACCTCGAAATCGACCTTCCGGATGCGGTGCCAGGACAACATGATGATTGCGCTGAAGGTTGTGTTGGCCCCAGGCGACAGCATCGCGTTCGCCAAAAATTGTCCATCCTCGGGTAGTTCGGATCGTTTCAAGAACCGATAGAAAGATGGCTTCGGACAGATGCGACTGTGGTCGCGCCCCGCTTGTTGATATCCCGGCCCAAACGCGGCGGCGAGGAGGATGCTTGGTTCATGCGGAGCATATCCTGATTCGCTGTAAATGCCGAGTCCGCAGGGCAGGTGCTTGTATTCCTTAAACTGCTTACGGGCGTCCGTAATCTTTGCGCGGACAGATCGGTCGGGATTGTAGCCCTCCGTCGGTCGCGGGTCGGGGTCCTCGATCAGTTTCACTTCGACGATGCATTTACCGCCGGCGTGAGGAATCAGATAATCGGGCTTTTTACGACCCGGCAGCGTTTCGTATTCCCACGGGGTGCCTTGGCCCGTGAGGTATTCCTCGAAGACGACTTCGGCGCGTGATTTCTCCTCAGGCACATCTCATTTTCGCGCTCGTCAGGCAGCGAGATCCCAATGCCGTCGATGAACAGGATCATCGTCTTGATCCAATCGTCGCGGTGCCACATCGGGCCGGGATAGTAGAACGCTATTTCCTTCGATTCGACCGCAGACATGGGAACAATGATACCGGTTCTGCTCAAACTGGAATATCGAGTAAGATGGGTGTTGTGTTATCCACAACATTTCCGGCTTAGAATGTTTTAGCGACTCCATGCGCGTCCTTCTCGATACGAACATCTTGATTCATCGCGAGGCATCAACCGTGGTGCGTGGCGACATCGGCAACGTGTTCAATTGGCTGGACCGGCTCAAGCACGAGAAATGCGCGCACCCAGTCAGTCTGAGCGAGATCGAGAAGCACAAAGACGAGAAGGTCCGGAACAGCTTTCGGGCGAAGCTGCAATCCTACAACATCCTCAAAACGACCGCGCCGATGGCACCTCAGGCCGCGCAGTTCGCCGTGACGGACAAGACGGAGAACGACCGGAACGACACGATCATCGTCAACGAGGTCTTCGCGAACCGCGTGGATATCCTCATCACCGAAGACCGGGGAGTCCACACCAAGGCTGGCATCCTCGGGATTGCCGACCGGGTTTTCACGCTCGATGCGTTCCTTGAGAAGGTCACCGCCGAAAACCCGTCCTTGGTCGATTACAAGGTCCTCGCGGTCAAGAGGACGGTGTTCGGGGCAACAGACATCACGGCGGAATTCTTCGACAGCTTCCGGCAGGACTACGGTGGTGCCGAGTTCGACAAGTGGTTCTCGCGCAAAGCGGACGAGACGGCGTACGTGTGCCATCAGGGTAATGATCTCGTCGCCTTCCTCTATCTCAAAGTGGAAGGAGCCGACGAGAACTACAACGACATCGAGCCGCGTTTCGCGCCCAAGCGTCGACTGAAGATCGGCACGTTCAAGGTCGAGATGAATGGGTTTAAGCTGGGCGAGCGATTACTCAAGATCATCTTCGACAATGCGCTGCGCCAGAACGCGGACGAGATCTACGTGACGATCTTCCAGAACACGGCTGGCCAACAACGCCTCGTCAGGCTGCTGCAAGACTTCGGATTCGTCGAGCACGGTACAAAGACCGGAGCGTTTGGTACCGAGCTCGTCCTGGTGCGAAGCATGCGCAAGTCATTCGACGCAGCCTCACCAGCCCTCACGTTCCCCTTCATCAGCCTCGGTACGCGAGCGCACATCGTGCCGATCTGGCCGGACTACCATACGGACCTCTTGCCCGATTCGATTCTGCGAACGGAGTCCCCAGCGAATTTCATAGAGCCGTTCCCGCACCGCAACGCGATCAGGAAGGTGTACATCTGCCGGTCGATCAAACGGGACCTGCGACGGGGTGATGCAGTCGTGTTCTATCGAACCGGGGGACTCTACAAAGCCGTGGTGACGACGGTGGGCATTGTCGAGAACGTCCACTTGCAGATCCGGGATGCCGCGCATTTCATCAGCCTCTGCAGAAAGCGCAGCGTGTTCGACGACAAGGAACTGATGAAATGGTGGGACTACACGCCCAACAACCGTCCGTTCATCGTCGAGTTCCTGTATGCCTATTCATTCACAAAACGACCGAACATGAAGGAGTTAATCGACAATGGGATTATCCGCGACGTCAACAGCGCGCCACGAGGTTTCGAGCCCCTCACGAAAGACCAGTTCGGCACGATCCTCCGACTCGCCCAAGCCGACGCACGCGGTTTTATCAATTAAACCCGAGTACGCCGAGGCGATCTTCTCAGGCAAAAAGCGCTTCGAGTTCCGCCGGTCCATCTTCCGGGCAGATATCCAGGTCGTCATCGTGTACATCACGAGCCCTGTAGGCCAGGTCGCCGGGGAGTTCAGCGTCAAGGACATCATCACCGACGATGTGGATGCCCTATGGGGCCGCACCGAGAAAATGGCAGGCATCGACCGCAAAGTCTTCACGGACTACTTCGCCGGACGAGATGTCGGGCATGCCATCGTGATCGGCAATGTCAAGCGATACGACCAACCGCTCGACCTGCAAAAGACCTACGGCGTCCGACCACCCCAGTCGTTCCTCTACCTCTAGAGCACTTGACGCCGCAGTGCTTCTGCCACGAACGATGTCGGAGGTAACATTGAGGCGATGCACTGCATTTTCTGTAAACGGGACTCGACTGCGTCCCGTTCCGAAGAGCACATCATCCCCGAATCGCTTGGCAACGAGGAGCACATACTTCCACCTGGCGTCGTGTGTGACTCTTGCAACAACTATTTCGCGAGCAGCATCGAGCAAGTGGTCCTGGAGTCCGGAGAGTTCAAGGCCGCTCGCTTCAACATGGTGGTCCCCAATAAGCGAAATCGCGTGCCTTCAGTAGACGGGATGTTGTTGCCGCTGCAACCGGGCATGACACTGGGTCAGGCCAAACGGTTTCACCGCGCTGACGTCTCCAGGAACCCCGAGGATGGGAGCTACAACTTGTTCCCAGGCGACGCGGCTGCAGCGGCGGTTGCTGATGGCCGAATTACCCGAATGATCATTCCGACCACCGGACCCAAACCGGATCGGACCGTCTTCGCTCGGTTCTTAGGCAAGGTGGCGGTTGAGGCGATGGCGGCAAGGCTCCTTGAGAACGCCCCTGAGATGCTTGAAGCGTTTGTTCAGGACGACCAGATTGACATTCTCCGCAACTACGTGCGCTACGGAAAGCAAGGGCTGGATTGGCCGTATTCGGAGCGAAGGATCTACCCCGCCAATTTCAACTTTCCGACGCCAGACGGGAGCTCCTACGAGGTACTCCACGAGTTCGACTTCCTCCATACTGAGCAAGGCGAAATGTATTTTGTGATGGCGATTATGGGAACGGAGTACGCGATCAACATGGCTGGCCCTGAGTTGGAGGGGTATACGCAGTGGCTCACAGACCATGGTGGCATTTCGCCGCTCTACCGAAAAGAGGGATTTCCCGACGTGAACGGGATCCGAGAAGCCTGAGGGATGCGAAGCCGAGGTGCGATCAAAATACTGTTTCCGACGCGAAAGCAGATGAGGTACAAAAGGTTGTCCTGCGTCCTTCACCTGGCCGGTTTTGGGGTGATCACAGAGGGAAATTGAGGTTCGACTTCTTGCCGGGCTCCTTCTGGTTCCCACCGTATCGCTTGCTGGCGGAGGTGTAGTAGGAATGATCGAGACTGCATGGCGCGGGCGAATCCGCGCGCAGCGGGACGAGGCGAGGGAAGGGTGTCGCCCTAAGTTGTGCCGCCTCGTCCGTAGCTGGACGAATGCCCCATCTTGAAAGTCCTGCCATCGCTCAACGTGAAGGTCCAGTTCCAGCCGATGTGCTCCGGGCCGGGATTAGCCTTCATCCCTGCTTCCCAGGGCTCACAGTCGGTAATCTCCAGCCTGGAGATGTAGGGGAACTCGTAGTCTTTGCGCGTGATTTCCAAAGGGCAGTCCCTAATGATTTCGCTAAACAACTTCTTCACTCCGAACCAGGCGTAGCCGTCACCTTTCGTCCATATTTGCTCGACGCCCATCGATTTTAGAGAGTGGTGAAACTCGACGCAGAGGGATTGGAAGGAAAGCAAATCGCCGACCTTGCCGTCAGGGTCGATTTCCCAGGGCTTGCGATTGTCGTAATACTTGAGGCGGTCGTCAATCTCGATGAGAACACGCTGGGCTTCCTTGCCGGCGAGGCCTCCATGAACTACCCAATCGCAAAAGAACTTCAGCCGCGGATAGCTGCTGGAGACCTTGTCGCGCTCCATCAACTTCCGAATCTGGACGAGCGCGTAGACTACATCAGCCTCTCCTGAAGGCGGCGCACAAAGGTGTTTGCCGAGCTTTTCGATGATGGCTTCGCGCATGAACTCCACTGTTTCAGGGAAGCTCAATATTGCAACGAGCCTTTGCCATCTTGTTTGCAATATTGTCGAATGGGCCACGCCTCGGTGGGTGGAAGAGACGCACCTGCGGATCAACTTTTCGACTCGCGCCCCTGCGTGTCTGCTGTGCCGAAACTGTGTCTAAACTCCATCTGTTCGAAGTGCTGGGGTTGCTGTTTGAGCGAAAGCAGATTCCCCAGATTATTGTAAATATTAGGATTTCGCGAAACCCGATGGAGCCCTTGGAAGCCACGAACCTCCCTTGGGCGCACGTTCGCCCCTTCCGGCGCGATGCGATTAGAGTTGCGGCGCGGGCTGCTGTACGTAATCGCCTCCCCCCTCGCTCGGATCTACGTCAACATCAGTTCACTGTGGAACTATATTGACCACCAATTTAGGCCGACACCTATCTGACACCGGCGGCGGATTCGTTACCTTGTTTACCTCAATAAGGTGGGTCGCGAAGACCCGTCGTTGAAAACAGAAGACTTTCCTGACCAGAAAAGAGCGCCTTCAACGCCTAACTCCTCTATTTACAATCGAAATCCGTTTTCCCAAGCTGGACGTCGCCGGTTCGAATCCGGTCTCCCGCTCCATCTTTTCAAAATCCAGTGCCCGGCACTCCTTCCCTCAGGCCAGACGATTCCTACGGCAGCCCCAACCGGCTGAACAACTGATGGAATTGCGGATCTCTCTGCAGCGATTGCCACCGCGGATCCACACGCAGCGAAATCAATTCAAAGCAGCGATCCTGAAATGCCTTCGACAGCCATGCGAAGCCCTCGTCGGATTGCCCCAGCGCGAAGTGCAGCGACGCCAGCTCGAACGGCGACACGTACCGCTTCTCCCCCAGTCTGTGCAGCTCCTCAAGAATACCTAACGCATCCTGCCGTTTTCCGCAAAGCGCGAACGTCCGGCCCAGCGCCGCCTGCATGATCGGGCTCCTCGGCGAGATCTGGATCGCGCGCTGGAACGCCGCCACCGATTCGTCGAATTCGCCCCGCTGCTCCTGCACCAGGCCCAAAATCCAGTAAGCTGGCGAGAAATGCGGGTTCAATTCGATCGTGTGATCGCACTGCTCCAGCGCCGCTTCGAAATCCTGCCGGTAGTAGTGGACCCGCGCCAGATCCCGCGCGATGATCGACGAAACCGGGTCGAGTTCCTGCGCCAGCGACATCTCATCCCGCGCCTCTGCCAGCCGCCCCATCGGCGCCAGGCATGACACGGCGTACCAATGGTGCGCTGTCGGATATCGCACATCCAGCCCGACTGCACGCTGAAATCCCCGCTCCGCCGCCAGCCAGTCCCAATCCTGCGTCGCCTTCACGTGCGCCAGCGAAGTGTGCGCTTCCGCCGAGTGCTCATCCTGCAACACCGCCCACGCCGCGTTCGACGCCGTCTTGGTCCACACCTCGGCCGGCGCCAGCACGCCGTAGTGGCCCAGCAGGCTGTAAGCATCGGCCAGGCCGGAATACGCGTGCGCGTACTGCGCGTCTTCCACAATCGCCTTGTCGAAGAACTCCACCGCCTTGCGCAAGCCCTCTTCCGTGCGCTGATTCAGGTGATATCGCCCCTGCAGATACAGGTTGTACGCCGCCAGATTCTCCGTGGGACGTCCCGGCCCCCGCACCGATTGGCCCCCCGCGAGCTGCGCCTTCAAGTGCTCCGCGATCGTGCGCGCCACCTCCTCCTGCAGCGCGAAAATGTTCTCCAGCTCGCGATCCATCGAACCCGACCAAACGTAGCAATCGCCGGAGGTATCGATCAGGTTGGCGGTAATCCGCGCCTCCGTGCCCGATAGCCGGACGCTGCCCGTGACGATCGTCGCCGCATTCTGCCGGCCTGCCCCTTCCTGGCTCGACGCGACCTGGCTCGACGCGACCAGTCGAATCGCGTCGATTCCCGCCAGCGTGTGGATGATCTCCTGATTCAGCCCCTCGCAGAAATACTTCTGGTCGCCGCCCGGGCTGTGATCGGCGAATGGCAGCACCAGCACCGTGTTCCGGCTGACCGGCACGGGCGATGTCGAGCGCTTCACCGGCGCGCTCTTTAGCGGCCGGAAGCTCGGCGCATAGCCTCCCTTCGGCATCTCGATCACCAACTCGTCTTCCTGGCCTTCCTCCCGGTAATAGCGCGCCAACTGCGCGCGCAGGCGCCGCGCCTGAACCCGCACGATGGGGTCGTTGCGCGGGTCGAACGACGTGTCCTTCCCGAACACCTCCACACCCACCGCGAACTCTTTCAGCCGGTCGCTGCGTCCCGAAATCGTCTCCGCCACCACGAAGCTGAGGAAGCGTTTCAGGCGGTCCGCCTGACGGAATGCCTTGCTGGATAAGATCCGATTGAGCTGCCCGAGAGCCCTCTCCTCGGCATCTTTAGCGAGCTCTGGCGTGGAACCCTGCGAAGTCATGATGTCATGATATGACAGCCCGCATCGCGATGGTTTATTTCGCTGGCGCGCCCGGAAAGGGACGCGGAGACGCGTCGCCGTCGGTCAGTTTCAGCGCCCACCGTATGGCCTCGAAGTACATATGATAGACGTCCGGGTTGTCCCACGTTTTCGCGTCGTGCGCGAACGATCCGTAGAAGACGCGGCCCTCGCCGTACATCTTCGCCCAAACCAAGGGAAAATCTCCGTTCTTGTTCAGCAGGTTCTGGTTGGGCGGCAGCTTCGCAGTGTTCAGACGGAGCAACACGCGGCTCTTCTCGCGCGAGAAATCCTTCGCCTGGTAAAACTCGTCCGTCAGATCGAATACCGCCGGAAAGTGCCGGGTCGCCGGGAACCCCGGGTCTTCATTGATCACCGACCCCGCCACCGAGCCGTACGGATGGTCCTGGAATTGCCCGCCCAGCATCTCGCCGAACTCTGGCCACGCCATCAGCGCGGTCAATGCGACATGCGCGGCGACGAAGCCCTTGCCGTCGTCGTGCACGAACTTCAGCAGGTCCTTCTTCTGCTGGTCGTCGATCGCCACTTCCCGGTGCCCCATGAAAAAGATCGCGTCCACATTGTGG
>Ga0207071_1102_pt1 | contig 15024 bp, 7 predicted proteins | sample Alteio_BWMinHeat_67_FD_153531 | JGI IMG/M metagenome (GOLD analysis project Ga0207071, IMG submission 153531) | Enriched cells from forest soil in Barre Woods Harvard Forest LTER site, Petersham, Massachusetts, United States -... | ecosystem: Environmental > Terrestrial > Soil > Temperate forest >...
CGATGATTTTGTGTTCAAAGGTACTAAGCTCGAAATAGCACGCCAGATCGGTAATGCAGTACCGCCGCTGTTGGCTGGCGCTGTTGCCGGGACCGTAAAAAAGTTATTGGATAAATACAAACGCTGTGACGGACATCTTCTCGAAGAAGAAGCGCAGTTGGATCATGAGCCGGGTTCATGGGAAGAACACAACACCGGAGATATTGATCCGTTCACTGCTGCACCGAATGGGGTACCGGTTCAGACTTGATTACAAAAGCTTGCCAGGTCGGCCGGACATCGTTTTGCCGAAGTTTCGTAAATTGATATTTGTCCATGGATGTTTCTGGCATGGGCATAAAAATTGTCATCGCGCTGCGCTACCGCAGACGAATATCGATTTCTGGACAAACAAAGTCAAAGGTAATGCGGAGAGGGATCTCAAAAATATCAGCACGTTGCGAAAGCTTGGCTGGAAACCACTCGTCATTTGGCAGTGCGAAATCCGCCATTTGGAGAAATTGGAGCGGAAGATTGTGAAATTCATCATGAGCACTCCACCCTCGCTACATGGCTGATAATCTCAACTCCGAGAAAATCAGTGCTCTCCAACGGCGAGTCATCTCGCTCCTCGAAGAGCTTGACCTTCAAAATCCTGAACAGGACCTCCGACAAAAGGTGCAAAACCTAATACCGGTTTTCCACCAATTGAGAAAACTCGGTTGTTCATTGCTGCCGGATGATGCGGGGACTGCGGCATTAGATCGAATTCTCTTCTACCTGCGCAGATATCCGCATACAGCCATTCCCGGAGACGAATTCATGGTCATTTCCGGAATTCAAGAATGGCCGAGACGTATTCGGCAGCTTAGAGTAGAGTTCGGCTGGCGAATTATAACGGGCGTAACTGCAAAAGAAATGAACGAAGAGGAAGACTTCGGTGATGCAATCGTGGCGGGCATGAAAGTCGATGAATACATGCTGATTGATGAGATCCAAGATCGAGATGCAGCACACCGCTGGAACATCGCAAACGGTATCAGGCGTAAGCAAAGTTCGGTGTTGGCCAAGGTCCTTGAGTTCTTTCGCGCAAATGTTGGAAAACCGATTACAGGCGAAGAATTGCGTTATGTTGCTGGAAACAAAACGGAGTGGGCTAGACGAGTACGCGAATTGCGCACAGAACACGGTTGGCCCGTCGTGACACGGGGCACTGGTAACCCGAGTTTGCCAGTTGGCGTCTATGTCCTCGAAGCAGACCGGCAAAGTCCAGAGCACGACAGACAGATTTCTGACCCCGTGAGACGTGCAGTATTGGGCAGGGACGATTATCACTGCAGACAATGTGGTTGGAGCCAAGCGGAATGGAACCGAGCCAATCCCAGAAATCTAGAGTTGCACCATGTCAAACCGCACGTGATGAAAGGCGAAAACACCGAAGACAACCTCATGACCCTCTGCACCGTCTGCCATGACGCTACCCATGCAGGCAAGAATTCGGACTAGCTGAGGTCCAAAGAGCAACAGCCTGAAGTCGGATTCGAAAAGCATTTCCTGAAATTCATGAAAATTTACATATCTTCATGAATTGTGTAGGGTACTCAGGACAATGGCGTTAAACGGGGAAGAATGGGCGACTCCACAATCCGAATGCAGCCAACACGTTGAGAAACTCTCTCGGCAATGTCTCGCAGCTTACCGCGAGAATCCGCCATTGGTACGAGAGCATGCAAACATTGAACGTGCTGTATTCGAGGGGGGGTACGAACACCGACAGATTTACGAGCTTGTACAGAACGGCGCCGATGAGATGTTGGGTTCCCCAGGCCGTGTGGAAGTCGTTCTCACACCGGATTCCTTATACTGTGCGAATGAAGGATCGCCGCTCACAAAATCCGGTATTGAAGCGCTACTTGGTTCGAATCTATCTACGAAGCGCGGGTTTGAAATCGGGAGGTTCGGCGTTGGTTTCAAGAGCGTTCTCCGAATCAGCGATTCACCGTTATTGGTCAGCAAGACATGTTCATTCCGGTTCAGTAAGGGGCGGAGCCGCGAATTAATCTCTGCAGTCGTTCCGGACCTTGATCGCTATCCAATCCTTCGAGTCGCCGAACCCGTCGATCCGCGGCAGATTTCGAACACAGATATTGTTCTTGCTGAATTGATGTCATGGGCAACGACGGTGATAAGACTTCCTTTGTTGAGGGATACCGGCGAATGGCTTTCGAAGGATTTGTCCAATTTCCCGGCTGAGTTTGTCTTATTTGCACAGCATGTCTCTTGTCTTGTACTCGATGATCGAATTCAAGCTGCGCGACGCGAAATTTCCCAGCGCGCAGTCGGAGACAGCATTGAACTTACCGAGCGCAACAACAAATCTACCTGGAAGATTTTTAGAATCTCATATTCACCGAGTATTCAGGCGAGGCAGGAGGCGGGAGAATTAGCAGATCGAGAAGTTCTCCCTCTCCATTGGGCGGTCCCGCTCGAAGGCCGCACCGGCCGAGGACAGTTCTGGGCATTTTTTCCGACCTCTCTGGAGACCGGAGTCTCGGGGATTCTCAACGCACCGTGGAAAACTAACGTCGACAGACAGTACCTTTTGGACAGCAAGATCAATCGGGAACTGATTGCGCGCGCCGCAATCCTAGTCGTGGAAAGCCTTCCGCAATTAGTAAAGTCTGCTGATCCCGGGTGGATTTTGGGCGTGCTGCCCGGTCGAATCGATGAGTCGCCGCCCTGGGCCGACAGGTTCTTAAACACTTCGATTTATGAAAGAGCGAAAGAAGGCGAGAGTATCCCGGACCAGCTCGGGATTCCACGGCGTCCGGCTGATCTTAATTGCACGCCCGCACACTTACCCGAGGAAGCATATGCAGCATGGGCTGAATTGCCCGACAGACCACCGAATTGGCCCCATCCTTCATGTGAATCAAGGGAACGCCGATCCCGAATGGATCGGTTATTCGGTACACGTACGCAGCCCGCTTCCATAGTCACTTGGCTGGAATCGTTAGCTAAGCGAGGACGGCCGAAGGATTCAATTGCGGCCTTGAAGGTCGCCTACCTCGTCTGGCGTCTTGTGGAAACTCCAGCTATCCGTGAACAGATTCGAGCAGCCAATATTGTCCTGACCAGCACGGGCCAGCTTGTATGCGCAACTCCTGCGAAGCTCTTTTTACCGAGCGTGTCCACGGCGGACAGCACGCGCGATCTTTCCTTTGTGCATTCGGATGTGGCGCAAGACCCCGCGACTTCCGATTTCTTGCGTGAAATCGGCATCACGGAATGTGATGAAACGAGTTCGTACAAGAGGTTCATTGCAGATGGATTCGGCAAGTTCGGTGATCGGGAGTGGCAGGGCTTTTGGACATTCGCAAAAGTCATGCCGTCGGAAGTGGCAGCATCACTCGAAAGCCGAGACGATCTGGATCACATTCTATTGAGAACATGCTCGGGCAAATTTCGCCCGCGGCGGAACGTGCTGCTTCCTGGACCAATCGCGGACACAGATGGTGATCAAGAAGTTGCCGTGGATATTAAGTATCACGCCGGGTGTGAATCAGTTCTTGCTGTATTGAATATCCATGACCGTCCGACTTCAAACGGCGGAACGCTGGATGAGCCGTGGGGAGCAAAGTATCAAAGCGATGCTGTGAGTCGATTCTATGAGGCTTTGCCTCCGGGCCAGGCTAAACCACGTTCGGCAAATATCGGAGTAGAGCGAAAAAAGTGTGTCGGGCCGCTTGAACCAATCTACGGTCTTAGCGATGACGGGAAAGCTCGTTTCACGGAACATCTGCTCGCGTTCAATGAGCCCGGCTGGACCGTAACAAACCTGTCGAAGTCCGCTCACATTCCCGTGAAGATAGAACCTCCATCGGTATGGATGATTCGACGGCAGGGACGCTTAAAGACATCTCTCGGTATCCTCGCTGTCGACGAATGTGTGAACCATGAACTGCGGAAGTATCACCAGTTACTGCCGGTCATTGACGCCACCATTAACGCGACCGTTCTTGAACTTGCTACGTCTCTCTCAGAACTTACGCCCCAGCAAATGAAGAAAGCCTTGCATGAGATCGGTTCCGCGCAAGATGTGCATATTGTCGGCCAGTTCTACGCCGATCTCTGCGACTACGTAGCGGCTCCAGATCATTTGTATTGCAACATCGGATCATTTTTAGAGAAGCGACCTCGGGAGAAAGTTGCAGTCGTCTGGACAGAGTCTAACGAGCGTGCATTAGCGGATTCGAAGATTCCATTCATTCCCGTCGAGTCCAACACCGACGCTCAAAGGTTGATTTCAAAGTGGGGTCTGCTGCCCGGAGATAACCTGCTTCGAACCACTGTGGCTGCCGTGCCGGCCAGCACGGAGCGAGCGGTCACCGAATATTTTCCCGCATTAAGAGGTTGCGATGGCACGATTGAGGCCGCCGTCCTTAGTCCCTGTACCGAACTTCGCCTAGAAACTCTTTCATCAGAAGGCAAGCAGAGCAGATCCGTCGAATTCTATTCGGATGGAACCACAATCTACTATTTGGTTCCGATCGACGATCGGGATTTGCTTGACCGCATCGATTCACAATTCTTACTCAAGTTATCCGACACCGACAAAAGCGAGATTCTAACGCACCGAAGACGCGACCAGCTTCAGCAGCGCCTCGCAAAAATCAGGAGTGCACCGTCATTGGCCTCAAAATTGGCGAAGACTCTAGGGGCAGATCGGATACGAAAGCACCTACCTATAGGTTTGGCTGAAGCCGTGGGTACCGAGAAGGGCACTTTGACAGCTGACCAAATGGCGGAATTGGCTTTTGCAGTCTACGGCGTGGATGTACTAAAAGAATTCAACGCCGAACTTGCCGATCTCGGATTAGAACCCCCGAACAGATGGGCCAGTAGTAATCAAGCGATCGAGTTTGTCTCTTCTCTTGGTTTTCCTAAGGAATTTGCCGGTTTTGAATCGGCCCGTCGTGAAGCTTTACTCCAGATCGAGGGCCCCCCGCGCCTTCCTGAGTTACATGATTACCAGAAACAGATTGCAAGCAAGTTCAAGAGCGTTGCGACAGGGCAGGGATTCTCTCGCGGGTTGCTGTGCTTACCAACCGGCGCCGGAAAGACGAGAGTCGCCGTTCAGGCATTGATCGAATCGATGGTCGAATCGAAGCTCAAGTCGCCCGTAATTTGCTGGATTGCCCAAAGTGATGAACTATGTGAACAGGCCGTCCAGTCTTGGAGTGAGTGCTGGCGAGCATTCGGTGACCGTCGCGTGTTAAGCATCAGCCGACTTTGGAGTACAAACGCGGCCCATCCGACGGACAACAAACCCCACGTCGTTGTTGCAACGATACAAAAACTGAGCAGTTGTGTCTCAGATCCGAGTTATCAGTGGTTGACCACATGCGGCTGCATCGTAGTTGATGAAGCGCATGGCGCGATCACCCCGGAATATACAAAAGTCTTAAAAATACTCGGTATCGATTTCACTTCCCGTGAGCACAGGCAAGATCGTTGTCCTTTGATCGGCCTCACCGCCACGCCGTTCCGTGGAGATTCAGAAATTGAAACCGAACGACTTGTAGGTCGATTTGGCCGTAACCGAATCGACCTGGACGTTCTTGGAGACGATCCGTATGGAGTTCTCCAAGAGCGGGGAGTTCTTGCCCGCGTTGACCACATGTTGATCAATGGAACAGAAATCCGCCTCACTGCATCAGAGGAATCTGAGTTCAGACGTTTCAGGAAGCTTCCACCAAGCGTCGAGGAACGTCTCGGCAAAGATATCAGTCGAAATAAGTCTCTCCTGGAATCAATCGCGTCCCTGCCCAGCAAAGTTGGTGGATCTTGGACGGCTATCGTGTTTGCGACTTCTGTTCAGCACGCCCAAATAATGGCGGCGATGCTCAATTTTGAAGGGATACAGAGCGCCTCAATATCATCCGAAACGGACGCTGGAGCCCGAAGGCACTATATTGAGCAGTTCCGCGAGGGCAAGATTCGAGTGCTGACGAATTATGGAGTACTGACGCAAGGCTTCGATGCACCCTCTGTCCGTGCTATTTACGTCGCGCGCCCAACCTTTAGTCCTAACCTTTATCAACAAATGATCGGCCGTGGCTTAAGAGGACCAAAGAACGGCGGGAAGGAACGCTGTCTTATTGTGAACGTGCGGGACAACGTCGAACGGTACGGAGTTCAATTGGCCTTCCAACATTTCGACTACCTTTGGAAAGCAGCGGATTAGATGGAATTTATACCTACAAAAGAACAGATCGCCGTCGTCGACGCTCTGCCGCTTGAGAAGGTACTTGTATTAGCCGGCGCGGGTACCGGCAAGACAGAAACTCTAGTCCGCAAGATCGAGAAAATGATCGATCAATCCGACATTGCTTCCGGTAACGTTCTCGTCCTGACATTTTCGCGGGCGGCGGTTCGCGAACTAAAGAAACGGATGGCACAACGCGAAAGTGAGGCGAGATTTGTTCGAGCCCGTACTTTCGACTCTTTCGCCACTCGCCTTCTGTGTGCTCGCCCGTCAACTGACGACCTTTCAAATCTTGCATACGAAGAACGCATACGTCTCGCAACGAATGTGATCAACTCCGGCAACGGTGTCGGTCCCATCTTGGCTGACTATAAGCACCTCATTGTTGATGAAATGCAGGATTTGGTGGGCGATCGACAGCTGTTGGTTCAAGCACTGATTCGTTGGATCGTATCGACTGGGGGAGGGTTCACTCTTTTCTCCGATCCTGCTCAAAGCATCTACGATTGGCATGTTAAAGATTCGGCGGCGAAAGTATCGGCTGCTTCAATGTTGGAGTGGCTAAGAAAAACATTCAGAACGGAGTTACGAGAGATCTCTTTTAATGAGGACTTTCGCTTCGAAACTGCGGAGGCAAAGCAAGCATTGTGGGCGCGTGCAGAGCTAATGGGCTCTTCGCCCGATTATGAAAGCATTTACAAAGGTCTCAATCAGACACTTCGTGATCTGCGAACTTTTCGATTAACTGAAAAAACATTAGCTCTGAGGAGAGGACGACGCTCCGTCGCCATACTCACTCGCACAAATGCTCATGCCCTACTGATCTCACAGCAGCTACATACCGCAGATATTAAGCATGCAGTGCAACGCGATCAGTCGGAACGGTGCCTTGTCCCTTGGCTGGCCGTTGTGTTTCGAAACTGTGAATCGCCGCAAATGACGAAGGAAGAATTTCTCAGCCGTTGTTCGTCCGCTTCGCTTGACTACATGCCGCCAGATCCCGAGAAAGCATGGTGGTTCTTGCTCAAACGGGTAGACCGAACTGGGGGAAGATCTCTGAATCTGTCGCGTATATCGATAGCATTTGCGGGCGGGGATTACCCCGATGAACTCACTCAGATCCCAACTGAGAACATCATGGTCAGTACTGTACACAGGGCTAAGGGACTTCAATTCCCCACCGTCTTGGTTGCTGATCCCGCCGGTGATGCATCCGACGGCGACGAATTAGAGTTCGCGGGCGAGGCACGCGTGCTTTACGTTGCACTTACCCGTGCCAAGCAAGAGTTGGAAAGATTGGATGACCCGCGCGACTGTCGGCTAGGAAAAGACAAATTCGGACGTTTGCGATTGTACAGATATACAAAACCCAAAGGGTTTCCGGTCGTTGTCGCATTTGAAATAACGGCTGCAGACGTCGATACTTCAGAGCCAGCCCCTGTATCCGCTGAGAATTCAAATATTCTCGACACGCAAAAGTACATTGAACACGAGATTAGAGTGGGCGATGTTCTTACTGCAAATCAGATAACCTATCGCCCCGAGGATGGAATCGAGCAAGTCCGATATAGGTTCTTACACAAAGAGAAGCCGGTAGCGACTACCTCAACCCAAGCTTACTTTCTTTACAAGGAGGCACTGCGATCTCCAAAAGCGTGGGGCGATTACAAAACCTATTGGCCGAGAACGCTTCGAGGGCTTCGCGTAGAAGGCATAGATACCGTGGCCGGATCGTCCGCAACATCTATCAAGCATGGTCTCGGAACGAGCGGCCTGTGGTTAAGAGTGCGGGTCTCCGGGTTGGCTGAGTGGGACTATATACCGGAAAAGGAAGTCAACAAAAAGTGAAATAGGGACTAAAGGAAATGACATCTCAACCATCGACGACTCCGTTCGTTCCTTTTTACGCGTTCCGAGAATCGCTGTTAGAAGCGGTAGAGCGCGATCTCGCCGGCCCATCAGATCCGTTCGAGGTCATATCTGATCCGCCGCTGACGAAATATATTGTGGGCATTCTCTATCCACAGGCACAGGATGAAACACGTGCAGAACAGGATGACGATTTGCCGGACGATGATAGCGAAGAATTCGCTCCAGACCCGGCCATTGCTATGGCTAATGTCCGGTATCCATCATCGATGGGAATCACATTCGCAATCGACATCTCGGTCGCACGCTCAATCTCGGTGTTAGTGTCGGCAGGAGTATACGTGGAAGAAAAGGTGGCCGATAACGACAAGAAGAAGCACTCAATCTGGAGGAGAACGCCGCTCGAATTGCCTCCCGTAATCATATCTCTAGACGGAACGACGGACGGCACCAAGAACGATCTTCGTCCAGGTCTGCAACTCTACTATCGAATCCGTCAGGGTTCCAATGGTGTAAAGCCCGTGACGGTTGTGATTCTGAATACCAATCGCCCAATTGAGGAAGATTCGACTTTTTCTCGCGACACTCATTCGTTTTTTCAGGTCGGACTCAAGGTCACGAATCACACTAATCATGATGCCGCGTTTGTTGAACGGCCGCGTCCCGATCTGTCCATTGAAGATGCCGATTTGGAATCCTATCGTCTTCTCTATCGTAATTCCCGGACGTTTGCAGTCGGACATGGTTGCGGCTCGACTTGGACCGTCACTGACGACGGTACTCGGGCCTTCAACGTCGCAACGGCCGTAGTTCCGCGGTATGAGCTGCTTCTGGCGGACAACAATTTGGACATCCCGTCGCAAGGCTTGAACATGCGTGTCCTTTCCGGCCCTGACTGGGACCTTGCAGAAAACGGCCTTTATGCTCTCTGTCTCGGCTATGAACGATGGATTGCGGACCAGAGAACATCGACTCCCGCGTTGCCGCACGACCTCCGGAAAACAGCCGAAACGCATTTGGGTCTGTGTTCTGCTGCTCTAGATCGGATACGCGAGGGAATAGCTCTTCTGCGGGGTGACGAACAATGTCGACTCGCATTCCGCTTAGCGAACAGTGCCATGCTTCAGCAGCGTGCTAGAACCGAATGGTTAAAGAAACAGAAGCCCACACCTGCCCCGATGGAAACCGATGAAATTGCCTGGCGGCCTTTCCAAATCGCCTTCATTCTTTTGTGTCTCAAAGGACTGGCGGAACCAAAGGCCGCGGAAAGGGACATCGCGGATCTGCTTTGGTTTCCAACCGGCGGCGGGAAGACGGAAGCATATTTGGGCCTGATCGCATTTACTGTGTTCCTCCGAAGATTACGGTCCCGCGGTGCGGCTGCTGGAGTGACAGTGTTGATGCGCTACACACTCCGACTACTCACAATTCAGCAATTTGAACGCGCGGCGTTGCTTATCAGTGCATGTGAGGTAATCAGAAAGAAACATCAGGATTCGCTCGGACGGGCTAAGATTTCTATCGGCCTCTGGGTCGGTCAAGGCGCAACGCCAAATACGCGAAAGAGTTGCAGTGATGCCTTACGCAGACTCTCCCGTAATGAAGTCTTAGATACTGAAAACCCCATGCAACTGCCCAAATGCGTTTGGTGCGGTGCTCCGCTTGACAAAAACAACTACTGGCAAAGGGCGAGCGACAAATGCCTGATGATCACTTGTAAGCAGGACTCGTGCGAATTCGGTAAAGCTGGCTTACCTGTTTACCTTATTGATGAGGATATTTACGACTTTCGACCGGAATTGATTATCGGCACTGTCGACAAGTTTGCCGCATTGCCGTGGCGAGCGGAAACAGCCTCCCTTTTCAATTTAGATGTTCAGGAATGTGGACCGCCCCAACTTATTATTCAGGATGAACTCCATCTCATTGCCGGACCATTAGGCACGTTGACTGGTCTCTACGAAACAGCAGTGGATGCGCTATGTACAAAGGATGGTATTAGGCCAAAAGTAATCGCATCGACTGCGACGATACGTAGAGCCGGCGGCCAAACAAAGGCTCTGTTTGATCGCGTCGTGCAACAGTTCCCCCCGCCGGCAATCGACGCGACTGATTCATATTTCTCCAAACAAACGTCGAAGGACCAAAAAGGAAGCCGGCTTTACGTCGGCCTAATGGCGCCCGGTACGTCACACTCGACGCTGATGATTCGAACATACGCCGCATTGCTGCAAGCGGCCCAGGATACCCCGGCAGCGCATCAGGTCAGTGATCAGTATTGGACTCTGTTGGGTTATTTCAATAGTCTTCGCGTGCTCGGTGGCGCCATGCTCCAAGTCCAGGATGACGTGACGGACCGGCTAAGCTACCTGGGGAATATTTTGGGTACAAAACCGCGAGAGATCAAAGATCCTGTTGAACTCACCAGCCGAATTGCGTCAGCCGAAATCCCTAATAACTTAAAAGCCATCGAAGTCGCGTTCCCTGCCAAACACGCTGTCGATGTCCTGGTAGCGACAAACATGATATCGGTGGGTGTCGATATCGATCGTTTGGGACTAATGGTCGTTATGGGGCAGCCCCAAGCCACAGCCGAGTACATTCAGGCGACAAGCCGAGTAGGTCGCCGGTACCCCGGTTTAGTCTTCACGCTCTTTAATTCCGGTCGTTCACGCGATCGATCGCACTACGAAAACTTCTTGACGTATCACCAAGCGCTGTATCGCCAAGTGGAATCCAGCAGTGTTACGCCCTTCTCGCCCCGAGCGAGAGACCGTGCGCTGCACGCGGTCCTCGTCGCACTCGCTCGCCTCCTTGGAACAAAATATCGTCCAAATGCTTCAGCTTCCGACATCGCTACCCTCGATCAGGACCTTCAGCGTGTAAAACAAATCATACTTGCGCGAGCCTCGAAAGTTCTTAATGGGGATGCTCAAGAATTAAAAAACATCGAAGCAGAATTTCAAGGTCTTGTGAACAGGTGGAAGACCGAAGTGGAAGAACATCGCTCCTTGCTATTTTCTAAATATAAGAATCCACGCGAATCACTTTTGGTCGAAGCATACGAGCAACATCCCGATGCCTCTGGAAAATTCAAAACTCTTAGGAGTCTACGCGACGTTGATAAGACCTCCGACCTTTACCTGGTGAGAATCTAAATGAAAATTGGTGACGTTCGTCGTGCGCAAATCATTACAACGTATGGAGTCGGCGCGCTGGTAGCGTTCAACGATAAGTCGTACATGATCGCCGGTCTTGACCATTGGACAGTCGGAGAACCCGATTTGATGGAACAGAGACTCTCACGACGTCTGCGTGTAAGCGGGTTCGTACTGCCGCCGGCCGAACAAGAGAAAAAGGACATTCCGGTCATTCGTTTTCCGCTCTGGCACTCGTGCGCTGATTGCAACCTGCTCGAAGAGTACAGGTCAGTGCTTGAAGACATTCGATGCAAAGCGTGCGAAGGCAGATTGGTCCCTTCGAGATTCGTAGTTTGTTGTCCGAAAGGCCATATCGACGATTTCCCATATTTCAGATGGGTTCATGCAGGCAAAGACAAAAACGATGCCAAGCACGGTCTCTATATTGAAACAAGAGGCGCGTCGGCTTCTCTGCAGGGGCTCTTGGTTAAGTGTATATGTGGAGCTGCCCGCACCATGCACGGGGCATTCGCGAAAAATGCGATTGGGAGATGCTCTGGAAAGCGCCCCTGGATAGGCGGCGATCCGGAAAACTGCACCGAAACTGCCCGAGCACTTCAGCGCGGAGCATCGAACGTCTGGTTCTCGCATGTGGAATCCAGCCTTTCGATTCCGCCTTGGTCGGATGCCGTTTTTATGGTACTCGATCGCCACTGGACGGTTTTGAAAACCTTAACCAACCGGGACATTCTTAAGAACACATTATCGAAGCTGCCAGCCGTCCTCGCTTCGGGATTTGACTTGGACGACATTGTTGAGGTGGCTCTCCAACGCCAGGCAGGCGAAAGCGCCGAGTATGATGATCGCGATCTCAAATTGGAGGAATACCGGGCGCTCTGCCACGGTTATCCACAAACCCATCAAGGCGATGAATTTGTCTGTCTGCCGGTAAAGCAACTGACCCAGTTCATTGCCGACCTTTTTCAGCGAGTGATGCTGGTAACACGTCTGCGGGAGGTTCGGGCCCTTCGGTCGTTCACAAGATTGGTGCCTTTTGCTCCAGGCGCAACGTACAAGGACTTTCCGCCCCTTTCTCAAGAACCGCGAGACTGGCTGCCGGCGATTGAGGTTAACGGTGAAGGTGTCTTCTTTGAGTTCGATCAAAAACGACTTTTTCACTGGGAAGGCCGAGCGGACGTTAAAGACCGCGCCTCTTCAATCAACTCCCACTATTCGGAGATGTTGCGGCAATCCGACGTCGTCTCGAATCTCGTCGTAACACCACGACTACTGTTACTCCACACTTTCGCGCACGCTGTCATAAATCAGTGGTCTCTCGAATGTGGTTATCCTGCCGCGTCACTTCGCGAACGCTTGTATGTCGGCGATGAGATGGCAGGGGTTCTGGTTTACACGGCCACGGGCGATTCAGCAGGCAGCCTAGGCGGCGTCATTGGACAGGCAAGCTCTGATAGGCTCGAACCCGGAATACGCGAAGCGATCGCTCGGGCGAGTTGGTGCTCGGGTGATCCTGTCTGTATTGAGGCAGAGGCCCAGGGTACCAACTCGCTCAATCGCGGGGCTTGCCATGCTTGCGTTCTGTTGCCGGAGGTCAGCTGTGAGGTCGGCAATGTCTTCTTGGATCGAGGAATGCTGACGGGATGGCCGGAACATCAGAACGCCGGCTTTTTCGCTGATTTCAAAAACTGACATGGCTCGCTTATATCCACCGACGGTATCGGAGAATGTCCCCAGCAACGCCGAACGAAAACTGTTCAAGCGGATGCAGGATTTAGGTGACGATTGGATCGTCCTTCACTCGGTCGGTTTAGCGCGGCACATTACGAAGCCGTGGGCCCAAATCGATTTTGTCCTGATAGGTTCTCCGGGTGTGTTTTGTATCGAAGTAAAAGGCGGTCGTGTTCAGCGTTCACATGGAATGTGGCATTTCACGGATCGCGACGGTCACGTGTGTACAAAACAGGAAGGTCCATTTGATCAGGTGGGCGGGGCGTCATCGGCTTTCTATTCATTCCTGGCTTCTGAACTGCCGCTGATAAAGAACTGCGCAGTAGGGTATGGCTGTGCCTTCCCTGATATTACGTTCGACATTTCCGAACCGGACATTTTACATGAGGCAGTTTATGACGAGCGTGACCATATTCGGCCTTTCAGACAATATCTTGAGCGGCTCTCAAAATACTGGAATGTCCGGCTTGGTAAAACCCAAACGCTTTCGGAATCGGAGAAGCTGTCCATCCTTAAAGTCGTTCGTCCCGACTTCGATCTCCGCCCATCGTTGGCCCGAAGAGCGGCTGAAATCAATGAGAGCTTGCTTCGGTTGACGAATCAGCAATATGAGATTTTGGATCTCCTCTCTGACAACGAGCGCGTACTTATCCGCGGAGGCGCAGGGACTGGCAAGACGTTGCTGGCTGTTGAGGAAGTAAAGCGTCAGAGCGGATTAGGCAGAAGAGTTTTGTACTGCTGTTTTAACCGGCTGCTTCGAGAGCATGTTGGACAAATTCTAGCGTCAAGCGCGCCAAATGTTCATGTTTTTACCGTGCATGGCCTGATGCACAAATACATCACTGATGCGCATCTCGTCGAAAGTTTGCCGCCCGCTTGTGAGGAAGACTTGTTCACCAAGTTTTATCCCGAGACCGCTTGCACTGCTTTAACGCAACTCTGTGATCACGCCCCATATGATGTGCTCGTACTCGACGAGGCACAAGATTTGCTCCACCCGAATTATTTGGATTTTTTCGATTTGCTTGTTCAGGGCGGATTCAGCAGTGGGTATTGGCGCGCTTTTTACGATCCAAAGCAGGACCTTTATGTAAACGGCTTCGGCCGCATAAAAGCCTTATCACAATATCAACCGGCAAGAGCCGCACTCAGCGTCAACTGCCGTAATACACTGCCTATTGCTACACACACTTCGTTGCTGTCCGGATTCGATCTTTCCGAGGTACTCCGAGTGGATGGTCCGGACGTCGAAATCACGTACTACACCGATTCCAAGGACGAATTCAAAAATATTCGGACGTCGATTAAGAAGATTCTCTTGAACAAAATTCCTCCGGAACAGATTGTGATTCTCGTGCCATATAAGCAGTCCATAGATTCCATGCGGAATCTCGCATTGCCCGTGCCAGCAGCTGAACTTCACACTTCGGCCCGGCAGGTTGGAACCATCGGCATAGCAACGATTGCTTCCTTCAAAGGATTGGAACGCGATTGTGTCATCCTCGCCGACCTCGACAATCTCGAAAAGGCAGATCTCTCGCAACTGCTTTACGTAGGAGCCAGCAGGCCGAGGGTTCTCTTAGACATTCACGCCAAGGAAACCAATCGCGGATGGTTCGCGACGCAAGCCCAGAATTTTGGACAGCGATTGGCAGGGTCAGCTAGCGCATGAACGGGTGATTACACTCTTGGCCAGAAAGCAGATGGCCGAAGGAAAGTACTGCTATGCGGTGTCTTCCCTCAATGACGGCTGAAGGGAGCACGCTACCTCAATAACGTGGTTCAATAAATGGCGGCCAATGAACTGAGTGTAAGCTGGCGGAATCGCTTCGTTCAATTCATCCTTTGTCATCCAGTCGATTCCCATCGCGTCACGGGCCGCTGCAACACTGCAGTTTCCACCGCCATTTACGGAAACGAAATCACGCATATCATCAGTTTTGCCATAGTGGGCTTTGCGCTTGTCCATTGTATGGCACAGAGGATGTTTGCCATGAGGCGGGGCCAGAACGTAGAAGT
>Ga0207071_1105_pt1 | contig 14855 bp, 13 predicted proteins | sample Alteio_BWMinHeat_67_FD_153531 | JGI IMG/M metagenome (GOLD analysis project Ga0207071, IMG submission 153531) | Enriched cells from forest soil in Barre Woods Harvard Forest LTER site, Petersham, Massachusetts, United States -... | ecosystem: Environmental > Terrestrial > Soil > Temperate forest >...
TCTCCTGCATGACGGGCCGGTCCCGGTCCGATTCGCCCACCGTGACGATCGCGATGTCGTGATCCGGCACTTCCGGCAGCGGTTGGCCGGGCACGATGTAGAGCGAGTAGAGCACGACATCCGAGCCCTCGAGAAGAAATTCAATCGGCGTATTCGTGGAGAGATCGCCGGCCGCCTTGAACGCCAGCACGCGCAGTGCATTCGGTGAGGCTGGCCAGGAGGACCGGTAGAGGCGATGAAGTTCGAGCGCCTCGGCCTGGCGCGCGAGGCCTGCAGCCTGATCGCCAAGAAGCTGTTCGATCATGCAGAGGTCGATCAGGTCCGCGGCGGCATCCGCCGCGTTGGAGTGCGATTGCGCCCTCAGGTGATCGCGCAGCGGTTTGAGGTCTCCGCCGTCAAACGCCACCTTGAACAGCTTGGCGGCACACATCGGCGCCGGAATTGCGACCGCTGCTTGGGCCAGGCTGCTCATGCTTTCATGTCGACATTATGCGCCGGCGCGTGGCCGGATACCGTACGGCCTAGTTCGCACGTGAAACGCCGCTGCGTTTCGGCCTGCGCGATTGCCGCCACGACGGCCGACCGCATCGCCATGACCTGAACCACCACGCCGCTGCCCGCCTCGATCACTGCGCGGATTCGCTCCACCGCGCTCGCGTCCAGATCCTGCCGGTCCATCAATCGGGTGGCGAGCGCGCACCGCGACGTCAATAGTTCGCGGAATTCGCCGCTTTGCTCCCAGCACGTGGTGGCGGCGATCTGCGCGGTCACTGCTTCGAGTTCGGTAAGGAGTGGTTCGAGTTCGGTGGACATGGGCTACGCATTCGCCTTTGCCGTATAACCGGATGCAAGGTTCAAACTGGAAATGCTGGACGTCAGAATGCTTTGTTGGGAAGTCAGCGATGCCAGCAGCGAATCCGCAATCTGGAGTTTGCTCTGGAGCGTGGTTTGCATCGCATTGATCCGGTCGGTAAGAGCGCTCACCTGGTTCGTGATCCGCTTGTCGGCGACATCCCACTGGTCCTCTTGTGCCTTGATCAACCCGGTTGTTGGATCGCTGAACTGGGCCAGCCGTGTTTGCGTGGCCGCGGGTCCCGCAACCGTGTCGCCGAGAAACTTGAAGGCGTCTCCGACTTGCGTGTTGCTGAGAGCGTTCAGGGTCGCGCTGTTCAGCGACATTACCCCGCTGTTGCTCAGCTCGATTCCTAAATCCGTCAGGCTCTGTACGCTGCTGCCGCTACCGGACGAGTTCATCACAGAAAACAGCGCCTGCCTGGCCTGATTGATCATGGGATTCCCGATGAGCAACCCGGCGCCGGAACCGATCTGCGAGTTGACCTGGCCGGACACCACGTTGTACTTGGCGACCAGGTCGCTGAGCGCGCTCGATAGCTGGCTCTTGTCGGTCGACAGTGAGATGCCGACTGTCTGCGTCCCGGTTGTGGTCCCGTTGAATGAAAAGCTCAAGCCCGGAACCACATCGGCGACCACGGTGCCCGGCTTGGTGACATTCGCGCCGTTGATTTGGAAGACTGTGTTCGCCCCCTGATTCGTGGCCGTCAGCAGGGTGGTTGCCGTATTGGTGGGGTCGTCGACCAATGTCAGTGTGGTCAGGCCCGTCTGGTTGGCAGAAAGGGTCAGATAATTGGGGGTGCCGCCAGTCCCGGTGTTCAGGACCGAAGCCGTCACGCCCAGATTCAAGCTGTTGATGGCATCGGTCAGGCCCGCAAGATTATTCTTCCCCGCTGCTAAAACGATCGTCTTCCTGGTGCCGCCGACGTTGAGTTCCAGGGTACCGGTAGTGGAAACTGCCGCCGCCGCGGAAGTCTTTACGGTGTTCTGAACCGAAGCGAACCCTCCAGTGTTGTCGACGCCCGTGACTGCGCCGAATCCCACCGTGAAAGTCGATGCCGCGTTGCCCGAGAACTGGATCGTGCCCGTTCCCGAGTCCGCTGTGGCAACGATTCCCATCAGCGCGGAATTTCCCGTCGCCTGCAAGGCGCTGTTGATCGCCGACGCAGCCCCCGCGCCGTCCAGTCCGGTCAGTCCGCCTGCAAGTGCGACCGTCTTGGTTTGAGGATTGCCCAACGAATCGATCGCCGTAAAGGTCAGCGACTGGGTATCGGGCGTGGACGCGTCCCCCGTCAGCGGCGTATAGGCGACCGAGTATCGCTGACCGGCATATCCCTTCAGCGAGGTCTCCGAGGCGGCCCGCGCGATCGACGTGACGTTGCTGATCGTATAGCTGGCGGCCGACGGAGTTCCCGTGGCGGTGGCGGTCACCACCGATGAATTGCTACTGTTGGCCACGATCCCGCTGTTCTTGCCCAGCGACGCCAGGTTACCCAGGCTGGTGCCCAAATCCGAGATCGCCGAACTGAGACCGGAGGCCAAGACCTTTTGCGATTGGATATCGGTGATCTGGTTTTGCATGGCCGTCACCGGCACCTGCGCGATCGATACGGCGCGGGTGAGGATTGTTTGAAAGTCAGTCGAAAAGGTGCTGACCCCGGTAAAGGTTAATGGTGTGATCGACATGGTGCTTCTACTCCCCTGGCTTATCGGTCGGAACGTACGCTTGTCGGCTTTTTTCCGGGGGGCCTGGACGAAAAAGCCTGGCCACCATCGCCGCCGCAGCCGGCGAGGAGACTTCCGCCGCCGCCAGATTCTCCGCCCGGACCAAATGCACTTCGCGCGCCAGCACCGGAATGCTGCGCGGCGCTTCGATGCCCACTTTCACCCGCGACCCGTTGATCGCCAGAATCCGGATCTCCACGTTGTCGCCGATTAGAATCGACTCGCCTTCGCGCCGCTGCATTACGAGCATACGGGCTCCGACTCTTCGCACGGCGCCGGCAATGCGGCCTGGTGCGTGTGCTTCTGATTCAGGCTGACTGCCTGGATGGCTTTCGAGTTTTGGCGATTCACCACCACCGGCGCCAGCAGATTGGCAGTGCCCGCCCTGCCGGGCTCGATGCGCACGATCGCGAGAACCAGGACGTCGGTACCGATTGCGAGTGGCCGGTCCGCCGGCAGTCCCACCGCTTCAAGATCCTCCGTCCTCAACGACAAGCAGTATTCCCGGTCCACGACAAAGACCGGCAGGCAGATAAAGCAGAGTTCCGGGGTCGAGAGGCTTTGCAGGAAGACCAACGGCCGCAGCGCGGGTTGTTCAATCGTCAGGAATCGGGTCTCGGTCTCAAAGCCGAAGAGCCCTCGCGGGAAATCGAGAGCCGCTTGTTCTTCGTATTCCATTTCACCCTGGTATTTGGTCAGGCATCTAGGCATAGGAAATGACTCTCATTGCACGTCGATACCCGTCAGGAAAACGCCCGGGAATTCACGGTTTCCGGTGGCGAGATCTCGCCGCCGCCGAGACTTCGACGTCACTCGGGCCCTCATTTATCGGCCCGTGCCGACGATCACGATATCCACGCGCCGGTTCTTCGACCGCCCTTCGTCGGAATCGTTGCCCGCCACGGGCAGGTTGTCGGCGTATCCCGCGATCGCCAGGCGTTGGGAGGAAATGCCGTAGCGGCTCTCCAGGAAGATCAATACCGCGATGCTGCGCGCCGCCGAGAGGTCCCAGTTGCTGCGAAACCGCTGATTGTGGATCGGCACGGAGTCCGTATGCCCCTCAAGCCGCACCGCGTTCGGCAAGTCGCGGATAGTGGCCGCCACTTTGGCGAGACTGTCGAAAGCCGCCGGATAGATCGCGTCCCCCCCGGAGGGGAAGAATGACCCCTCGTGCAGGCTGATGATGATTCCCCGCATGTCCATGCCCACCTGCATCTTGCCGTCCGCGATCTCTTGCTGCAGTTGCTGTTTGAGATGCGCATAGGCAGGGGCCAGTTCGTCGACAGGCGGGGGCGGTATGATCTTCGGCGCGGGTTTCGGGACCGCCGGCGCCGGCGCTGCCGCTGCCCGGCCTCCAAAGGCACGCTTGACCGATTCGGAAACATCCCTGGTCTTGGCATGGTCGCCCTGGGCAACCGCATACAGGACCACGAAGAAACTGAACAAAAGCGTAATGAAATCGGCATAGGAAATCAGCCAGCGGTCCGTACTCGGAGCCGCCTGGCGCCTTCGCGGCGTCACAGGCCAGGCCTGCCGGTTGCCGCCACGGGTTTGGCCGCGCCCGGAACCTTGACAGCCGTCAACGCTCTTTTCTCCAAGAAGTTCTCCAACCGCATGCGAATCAGATGCGAATTCAACCCCTCCGCGATCGCCAGTACGCCCTCCACAATGAGTTCCTGCGTCTGCATCGCCTGGCGCGACCGGAACCTGAGTTTGGACGCGGCCGGCAACAGCAGCAGGTTCGCCGACGCCACTCCGTACACCGTGGCAACGAAGGCTACTGCGATGCCCTTGCCGATTTCGGAAACTGTATCCAGGTGTTTCATCACCTGGATCAATCCCAACACGGCGCCGATGATCCCAATCGTCGGCGCGTATCCCCCCGCCACCTCGAACACCCGCGCATCCTCTTCGGCGCGATCGTCCCCGACTCGGACTTCCAATTCCATCTGTCGCCGGATCTCGATCGTATCCACCCCATCCACAGCCAGAAGCAGGCCCTTGCGAAGCAGCGGATGATCCACCTGCTGCGCCTGAACTTCGATGGAGGTGATACCGCCTCGCCGCGCCAGCATGGCGAAGTGGAGCATCCGCGCCACCAGCGATTCATCATTTCGCGGTTCCTCGAAGAAGATCGCCGAACTGTGTCTCAGGGCGCGGATCAGCGTCGCAGCCGGGGTGCTCATCAGGACAGCGCCGATGGTTCCACCGAATACGATCAGTAGCGCTGTGGCTTGTGCCACATCCTGCATTTGGCCGTTCTCCAGCACCAGGCCGCCCAGAATGCCGGCGACCGCGAGCGCCAGGCCCGCGAAGGTTGCATAGTCTGGCTTCCTGCCTTTGCTTTGTAGCATCCCCCGCTCAGTTCTCGCTTCTGGCATCGATGGCCACGACCTGCGGGACGCAGAGCAGCAGGCGGCGGAACTCGATGACGCGTGCGATGACTTCCTCTGTGGTCTCAAGGACCGTGATCCTCTGCCCGGTGGTCATTGAGATCACGGTGTCCGGAGTCATTTCGATGTGTTCAATCAAATCGCAATTCACGACGAGCGCTACGTGGTTGAGGCGTGTTAGACGGATCATTTTTATTACTTACTCTTTCCAGTGCAAATCTTCCCGACAAAAGCTGAAACCGGCCGATGAGGTAGCAAGATGGAGATCGTTACGAAACTGGCTACGTCCAGATCCGCAGTGTGTGCCACCAGTATTCTGGAGGCCTGGCACGATGATGATCGCGAGCTGTTGAGCCGCAATCTGGCGCAGGGCTCCCCAGAACCTGGCGAAAATTCGCACGAATGCGAGCGCCTGGAACTGCTGGATGGCATCGCCGCCCAGATCCGGGGCTCGCTCGAGTCCGGACGTGTGCAAGAAGCCAGCGTATTTCTTCCGCTGCTGCGCCATCTGGCGGCGCCTGCCCGCGCCGTCTCGAATCGGAAATATATCTCTTGATGCCATATTTGAGCCTGTCCGCAACCGTGGCTACCGTCAGGTTTCGGGTATGGACTCGATCACAAACGCCTTCTTCTGATTGGAGTTGACCACTCGACCACGGAATTTGGGCGTGCCGTTGATCTCACAACCCAGGACTTTATCCAGGGGATGGTCCAATTGCAGTAAGTCCCCGGCTTTCAGTTCGAGCAGCTCCCTCACACTCAGTTTCGACCCTCGCAAACGTGCTTCCAGCCGCGCTTCGGAATTGCGAATCAAGTTGCACGCGCGACGCTGCTCTTCTTCCGTCGGTTCAGTCTTTCGTAAGCTCCACTGCTGGTCGAACTTCGTCCCGATCATCTTGATGTTGATCGAGGGAATCGCCAGATTCAGTGTGCCGTAAATCTCTCCGATTCGAATCTCGATGCTGATCGCCACCACCGCTTCGTTCGGCGCCAGAATCTGTAGCGTCTGAGGCTCGGTGGCGACTGCCTGAAGCTTGAAATCGATCAGCGTGACGCCTTTCCAAGCCTCCCTCAAGTCGTTCAGAATGATGCGGAATAGCGTTTCCAGCAGGTTCTGCTCGATGTCCGTAACTTCCCGCTTCAGGTTCGACACCGTCCGGCCTTTCCCCCCCAGGACGATCTCGATAATCGGGAAAACCAGGGAAGGGCTCAGTTCGATCAGCGCGCTCCCGTCGTATGGCCTCAGGCTCAGCGATACCATGCAGGTCGGCGTGGCCATCCCATCGAGGAACTCGCCGTAAGACAACTGCTCGACGCTGATCAAACTCACCGTCAGGTACGACCGCAGGTAAGCAGAAAGGCTGGAAGCCAGATTGCGGACGAAGCTCTCGTGGAGGATGCGGATGGCGCGGACTTGCGACTTCGCGATGCGATCCGGTCGCCTGAAATCGAAGCTCACGGGGAGCCTCTCGGAGTCGTTCTGGATGCCGTTGACCTTCTGGAATACGGCGTCAATTTCGGTTTGGCTAAGTTGGCGAGGCACGGTGTTGTACCGTTCCTCTAGGCAATCGGATGGCCACGAGCCGATCTATCCCGATATTCGCCAGCGAAGTGAAACCAAAGCTGAAGCATGCCCCCCTTGTGGCACGTGCTTCAGCTTGCGCTCCGGCGCTTCTTAATGCTCAAGGAACAGTTCGGGCAGTTTGGCGCCACGTGAGGGGCTTTTCTGGCAGTCAACAGACGGTATTCCTGCTTCGGTTATGAGCGGCCTCAAGGTCCACGGCACGCGGGTTACCGTCACAATACCTGTCGGCGCGTACGGCGATGATCGGGCTTTGGCGACCTCTACGATCGGGGCGTCCTGGATCGCGGCGTTGCGTTTTTGCAGAAACAATTCAGCGCGGGGGAACTGGCCACGAAGCTTCGAGACGCTGTCGATCGTTGAGGTTTCGGGCAGAACGGCGTCTGTCCCAATTCTCCAGCACCACCTCCTTTTAGGGGGACAACTCCGCCTAACCAAAATAGATATTCCGGTCCCAATTATCATAATATAATGGGCCTGGATGATCGCGACGGAGGAAGCGACCGTGGGAACTAGGGCCCTGTTCCCAAACCTGCGGAAGCGTATCCAAGCCGGCTCCAGAATATGTCAGGCACGGTCAATAACAGAAGTGAGATCCACACTCGAAGATCCGGCCTCGCCGTTTCGTGGATAGCCATTTGCGCACTTACGGCCATTGCCGCTCCTATCTGGTGGTTTGTAGGCCACAACGACGGACGCACACCGCACAGGCGCGTGCGAATCGGAGTCGACCAGGCGGCGCCTTACCAGAGCTGGAGTCCCGGCCCCGGTCCCCTTGGCTTCAGTGTGGATGTCCTTACTGAGGCTGCGCGCACAAGCAATATTGAGCTGCAATGGGAGTTCCACCCGGAGGGTCCCAGACAGGCATTCGCCGAACACAAGGTAGATCTTTGGCCGCTGTGGGCCACCAGGGCGGCAGCCCAATCGCATTTGTATAGTTCGAAGCCCTGGCTGGACAATCAGTATGCGGTGGCCTGGCGCGCGGATGGCACCGGGGCGCATCGTGCCCCGCCTGAATGGCGCGGGCGAAGCATCGCCATTGCCAATTTGCCGCTGGCGAAACAGCTCGCGCAGCAGCTCTTTCCCGGTTTCCGGGGCGATTTTACACCTGACCGCACAATCGCTCTGCAGCACCTATGCTCCGGCCAGGCAGACGGAGCTTTCCTCGAAGTGCGTCTCCTGGAGGCCATGCTACTGCGCAGGCCCGCCGGGTGCGAGCCGGTCGATCTGCGGGTGCAGGTGGCGGATACATTGTCCGTACCAATGGCAATTGTTTCGAGCTGGGAATTTCGGCCCGAGACGGACCTGTTGCGCCGCCAGATTGAGATCATGTTCCAGGACGGGCGGTTCTCCCGACTGGTAGATCGCTGGTTTGTGTTCTCCAACATCGAGGCAAATTCACTGGTCGATCTTCAGCAGCAGAAGCGCAACAACCTGTACACACTCATGGTGCTCGGAGTCGTGGTCCTCTTCCTCGGGTTGCTGGTCTGGATGTACCGGCAGGCCCGGCGCGCGGTGCGAGCCGCCGAGCGGGCGAACAGGGCCAAGAGCGAGTTCCTGGCGAACGTGAGCCATGATGTCCGCACCCCAATGAACGGGGTGATCGCGATGACAGATCTGCTAATGACCACACCGCTGGCGCCGGACCAACGCGATTATGCGGACACGATTCGCCAATCGGCCGATCTGCAACTCGCCATCCTCAACGATCTGCTCGATACGGCGAAGATCGAATCCGGAAAGTTGGTTCTGGAGAGCGTGGCCTTCTCTCCAGCCCAACTTCTGGAGCAAGTGCGGTTGGCGTTCTCAGCGGCGGCAGCGGAGAAGGGACTCAGGCTTGTGCTGAATTGCCAGGCGCTGCCAAACGCCGTGATGGGCGACCCGTTGCGGCTGCGGCAGGTGCTCACGAACCTGGTGAGTAACGCCATCAAATTCACCCCAAGAGGCGATATCAGCATTGCGGCGCAGGGCCTGGATGACGGAGAGAAAGCGATGCTCGCTTTCTCAGTGAACGATGCCGGCATTGGAATTGAACCGCAACTGCAGTCCAGGATCTTTGAACCGTTTACGCAGGCCGATACTTCCACCACGCGGCGTTTTGGCGGCACGGGACTCGGTTTGAGCATCTGTGTAAGCCTGGTCGAGTTGATGGGCGGGATTCTACAGGTGGAAAGCATGCCGGGCGCCGGAAGCCGGTTCTCATTTTCGCTTAGCTTACCCATTGCGGCCGGGCTCACGGCATCGGCGGAATCGCAAAGCCGCGAGATCCATCTGCATTCTGAGCTGCCGGTTTTGGTGGCGGAAGACAACCTGGTGAACCAGAAGGTAGCGGTGGCGTTGTTGCGGAGCTTTGGGCTTCGGGCGGACGTAGCAGCCAACGGAGCGGAGGCGGTGGAAAAGTACCTGGCCGGAGAATACTCGGCCGTGTTAATGGACTGTCAGATGCCGGAAATGGACGGCTATGAAGCCACGCGGCGCATGCGGCAGGCAGGTCGTGCGCATGTCCCGATCATCGCGCTGACGGCAGCCGTTTCGAACGCCGAGCGGCAACTGGCGCTCGACGCGGGAATGGATGGCTTCGTCTCCAAGCCGGTACGGCGGGATGAACTCGCGCGAGTGCTGGAGGAGACGCTAAGCCCGCCACAGCCAGTGCGTTCATAGCGGCGTCAAGCGTGGATCTTCGTGTCGCTTGAAAAACCGGGGCTCCTGTCCGGAGGGTCATTCGGAAGCTGGTGGCCCGCGATCGCTCCAGACCGTCGTCGGCGACCGCGTCATCACCGCCGAAGTTCGCCGCCGTCCGTGGCGCGTCCAGGTGATCCAGCAGCGTGTCGATGCCGCGCTCGCGCTGAGAGGGCTCGCGCCAAAGAGTACGCCAACGGGCCGGGCGGGGCACTGGTCGCTTACAGAGGACCTGCCTTGGACTAAGGATTGATTTCGCGGTTCCGACTCGCAGCCCCGTTTGCCGGCATAGCGCAGAACTCAGTCCGTAGCGTACAACTCTGAAAGAAGATCCTCTTGGCGTCTTGGCGTCTTGGCGTCTTGGCGTCTTGGCGTCTTGGCGTCTTGGCGTCTTGGCGAGACAGCCTTTCCTCCACGACCCGGGACAGTCCCTGCTGCATCAAGGGTGCATCACAGCGCTGATCTTCACCTGGGTATCGCTTTCCAGGCGGCAAATCCGCCACCGGTAGGGCAGACCGCACCCGGACCCGTGCCGTTCGGCTCGTCGGCAAATGACGTAATGATCTCGTCGAAGCCGTCGCCATCCAGATCCGCCAGCTCAACGTGCGATCCACGGCAGCCTCCGCCGTACACCGGAATCTCATTATGCCGGACGAATTTGCCGTGTCCATCGCCCGCGAAGACAATCGTCTGGCCGGCCGTGGTGACCGCCACCAGATCCCGCGTCCCCTTATTGAGCAGGTGCCCCGTCGCCATGCTGGCCGCAACGCTCCGTGTCGCCTCCCGGGACAGCTCTTTCCGTTCCCACTTGCCACCCGCCCGCGAAAAGAAGATGTCGATCACCGAATACCAGACTTCGTTTTCCAGCGTCAGGTAACCGACTGCCAGATCGTCCTTGCCGTCGTTATCGAAATCCCCCGCGGCGACCGACTGCACGTAGTGAAACCCTCCCGGAATGGGGATGGGAGCTGCCGCTCGTCCCCCGTCAGCGCTCCACAGATTCACCAGGTCTTTCCGCCCCATGACACTCGATCCCGACGCCACATCGGGGTGCCCGTCGCCATCGAAATCGCCGATCGCCAGCGAGTCGCTATAGATGCCGGGGCTCAGCGTCCGCTCGGCCTTCGTCCAGCCTCCGTCCCCGTGTTGGAAGAGCAGGAGTCCATTGACGCCCCGAGCCGCGGTTCCCGGCCGCGGACCCTCCCACACCGCCGCCAGTCCGGGAGGTGGGTTTCCGTTCCAGCGCGTCGCCCGAATGGCGCGCGACGAGAAGCCGGCCGGGGAGCGCAACTCGAATTTCGGATCAGCCGTGAAGTTGCCGTGTCCGTCACCCGTGAGGATGACGATGGCGCCAAAGTGAATCGCCACCGCGATATCCGCATGTCCGTCGCTATTGAAATCGGCGACCTCGACATCGCCATAGTCGTAGTCCAGCTCCGGAAAACGCGCCTCTTTCCAGCGCGTAAACGAGCCTTTTCCGTCGCCCAGAAAAATTACGGGAAATGAAGATTGCTTGCGCGGCGGTCCGTGGACCAGGTCGGGATGGCCATCGCCATTGAGATCGGCAATGCGGAAGCCCTCGCGCCATTGTCCGCTGGTGGGAAGTCCCTGGCCGAAGGGGGTGAATTGTAAGGCAGGAGGATTGGTTTGGGCCGGGGCGCCGGCGGCGAATATCGCCGCCAGCGCCAGAAAGAACTTCATCGTGTTGTGTCCTATGGAATTACGTGAATTGCGTTGTTCGCATGGTCGAGCTGCGCCGCGCGATGTTGTACGTTGAGCAGCTTGGTGCCGTTCTGTTCCACCACTTCCACCCATGCCTGCGCCGCCGCCTGGTCGGTGAGATTGGCCGGCTGGCCGGTAACGGTGACGTTCAGGTTGAGCAGCAGCGACCCGGAGAGGGGGGTGACGGGCAGGGAACTTCCACCGATCTTCACGATTTGGGTTGCCGCCCCAAACGGGGTGACACCAGTGATCGTCGTCACATGCTCCTGTTCATCGAACGCGTCGATGACCGTCTGGGTCAGCGGATACCAGCTCGGCGTGACACCGCAGGTGAAGTAGCTTTGCGAGATTTTCGGATCGCGCCAGACGATCAGACTGGTTGACCCGCCCGACGTCGGCGAGCTGGTAGGCACGCTTCCCCATGCGCCGGTGTTTGTGCCCGAGGGCGCGGTGGCCGACGCGGCGAAGGATCCGCCCAGGAAGCGGGCCGTGAATGTCGTTGCCAGGGGTTGCCGTTGGTCGGTGGCGTCGAAGCCGGTGTATCGCCCGTAGAACGTGTAACTGCCGTTCGAAAATGCCGAGGTGTTGGCCGCGTCCGAATGAATGTGCACGAGATTGCTGCCGCGCGTGATTCCGTGAGCCGGATCGTTGTAGTAGACCTCTCCGGTGAGTTGGACTTGCTTGGTCATATCGCTCGTGTACCCGGAGTCCGCCGGCGTGCGCGTGGTGCAGTTGTTCACCACGTCGACGGTCACGTAACCGCGTGCGATGTTATCTCCATGATCCAGTCCGGCGCATTGGCCGCCCGCGCTGGCCGAGGCGTGCCCGGTGAGCGAGTTCTGAAGGTGGGCGATCTGCGTGGATGTGAGGCCCGCGTATGGAAGCTGTCCGTTGCAACTGGCAAAGTTGATGTCCTGCGATTTGGTCCCCTTCGGGCTGATGTGGTCGCCCGGATCCTGGCCGGCGCTGGCCGTCTGCGGCAGCGTGCCGGTCAGTACGCTCCGCAGGTTGATCCGTTCCACGTCGTAGCCGGTCAAGTAGACATTGAAGCCGAAGACCGGAACCCCCAGATCGCTCCAGATGGTCACGTGCGTCAGGATCGCGGTAGCTCCGTTCTGGTTCGGAACCGAAGTAGGGCCGCCGAAGTTGATGAACGAGGTTGCTCCGGCATTGTTCACCGTCATGATGGTATTCATCCCGTTGGAGTTGCTGAGATCGACTTCGAAATAGGGCAGCAACAGGGTGGAGGCCGGCGTATCCGGGAGGGTGGTTAAGGAGTTCGTGGGATAAGTCGAAACAGCTTGAGAGTGAGCCGGCAGCGCGAACAGAACTGCGGCCGCGACGGGCATTACGGTGGCCCACCGCTTCTTCATAGGCACACTGATCTTCATAGTGGAAGTTCCTTTTCGAGATTTGAGATAGTTCGAGCTGGTTCGGGCCAGCAACCCATTCGCACGAAACTACTGATTGGCAAGCCGACGCCGCCGAACGAATCCGGCCAGGCCGAGTCCCGACACCAGCAGCCACGCAGTAGCGGGCTCGGGAGTGCCGGCGGGCTCGTCGCTGTTGAAAACATAATGGACCGTCGCGCCAGAGACATAACCGGGCTGTCCGGGGTCGGGAGTATAGGTGGCGCCTTCCACGATGGACGTGGTGTTCGCGTAGGAGCTGCTCGGCGGGTTGTTGTCCGCCAGGCTGCTGAGACCCTCCACGTTCGAGGAGTAGAACAATAGACTGGCCGGGTAGGTGCACGTATCGGAGTCGCAACCAGTAGCCGGGTTGAAGCGGATGATGTCGCTCAAGCCCTCGCCAGGCGTTCCGATGAATACGTCTCCAAACTGCAGATTCGGCGGATTCAATAGGTCAAAGGTCAGCACCGAACCCTGCCCACCGGGACCCGGATCGGCTATCAATGAAAACGGTAGGGGAGTTGTGGTCGTGCCGTCAAAGAGGTTGCTGCCGGTACCGTTTTCGAAAACTGTGATGGTGAGTTCGGCGGAGAACGCCGGAACGATGCCACAGAGCATCAAGATGCCAGCGGCCAAGTACGTCTTCATTAACCCTCCTAAAGGTCATTTCGAGAATTGGACCGCCCACTGAATGTGAGATATAGTACTTTACGACCAACTGCGGCAGTGTGCGATTAAGTCCAATTTCCTCTGGTTTTTACCGAGCCTACGGGGAATTGGGACGGGCTACAAGTTACTTCTCGAAGTACTTTTGTTACACTTATATGTCTTTCATTTTCATATGCTTGCATAGTACTTTTTGGTGGCGTTACAAGGCGAATACCGGGCGAGAAACATAGTAAACTGAATGCTCCATGCCGGTTGAATTCGACCAGAGCCTTGCTCAAGCCCACCTCCGGAAAATCCGGGAGAGCCCCGCGTTCCAGAAGTCGCCACGCCGCCGCGACCTCCTGACTTGGCTCGTGCATGAGGCCCTCGCGAATCCGGGTGCCGAAATCTCCGAACGCACGATCGCCGCCGAGGTGTATGGGAGGGCGGGCGATTTCGACCCCACCCAGGACGCCATTGTCCGCGTGGAGATGAGTCGCCTGCGATCCAACCTCGAATCCTTCTACACCCGGGAGGGACGGGACGAGGGTCGCATTTCCATTCCCAAAGGGTCGTACGTACCAACCTTCCAGTTCGCCGTGGAACCCGAGATTCCGGTAGCTGCCATGCCGCCGACCGACGCGCCCCGACCGGTCGCCGTTTCCCGAAAACCCTGGCGCCTGGCAGTGGTCGCGTGTCTCGTCGCCATCTTCGTGATCCTGTTTGCGATTTCGCCGGCGGCCTTGCGAACTCTCCGCGGCCGCTCATCCCTGCCGGAATTCCTGCCGGTGACGGCCTTGCCGGGCCGCCACCTTCAGCCGAGCCTGTCACCGGATGGTTCGCGCTTGGCATATTCCTGGGACGGCGCAAGCGATGGGACTTTCCGCGTCTTCACTAAACTCGTCAACCGCGACGAAGTCACACCCCTGACTTCCGGTACCGCCCCCACTAGAAGTCCGGCATGGTCACCCGATGGAAAGTCCATCGCCTTCCTCCGGACCCTGCCGAATCTCGACCAGGAGGTGCGTCTAATCCCCGCCAACGGCGGCGCGGAACGTCTCCTGACTACCATCCAGACCAATGTCGTGGGCATCGCGTGGACTCCCGACTCCCTCAACCTGATTGTGCCGGACAGCCCTCCCGGCAAACGGCTGGCGCTCTTTCTCGTCTCTCTCGCCACCGGAGAGCGCCATCAACTCACGGAATTCGGCAGCTACTTTGAACCTGCCATCTCGCCCGACGGCCGCACCTTGGCCTTTGTCACCGATACCGCCGGTAACCTGAGTGCCATCATCCTGCTGCCGCTCGGCCCCGATTTCCTCCCGGCAGGTCCCGCAAGAATGATCGGCGAACCGACGAGCAACGCGCTGTTCTGGCCCACCTGGAGTCCCGATAGCCGATCCTTGATCTACGCCAAACAGACAAGCGCTACTTGGTCGCTCTACCGGGTTTCCGTTGATGGCAGCCCCTCAGAACCGCTTCCAGGACCCGGCTCCGGAGTCGTCTTTGGACAGGAATATTCACCCGGCCGCTTCGTGCTCATCCGCCATCGCGAGCGCGATTTTCTTGCCCGCGTCGCGCCCCGCACTGAGTCGCGGCATCCGGCGCCCCTCTTCCAATCCCTCGAACAGGATTTCGATTCCACCCTGTCCCCCGACGGCAGCCAGATCGCATTTCATTCGCATCGCGGCGGACACCGCGGCTTGTGGGTGGCCAATCGCGACGGAACCGAGGCCAATCGCGTCGAAGTTCCGGGCGACCCAACCACGAAGAGGCCGTCGTGGACGCCCGACGGGCGGAATCTCTACTTTTGGGGAATCCCCGACCGGGCCGCGCCCGGCAAGT
>Ga0207071_1100_pt1 | contig 14848 bp, 18 predicted proteins | sample Alteio_BWMinHeat_67_FD_153531 | JGI IMG/M metagenome (GOLD analysis project Ga0207071, IMG submission 153531) | Enriched cells from forest soil in Barre Woods Harvard Forest LTER site, Petersham, Massachusetts, United States -... | ecosystem: Environmental > Terrestrial > Soil > Temperate forest >...
CGCAAGGTTGTGCCCGATAAATCCAGCGCCGCCCACAAGGGCGATGCGTTTGCCTTGACGCGGAGTAGTCATTGAGGGAACTCCTGTGTGACTGATTTAAATGTTGACGCGATAAACTCAAGTTCTTCGGGTTGCAAATGCGGGCCAACGGGGAGCGCAACGCCATGATCGCTGATGATCGCCGCATTCGGATAATCAGCGGCGATATAGCCGTACTTATTTTTGTAATAAGTCATGCGCGGCACCGGTTGCGGGTAATAGACGCTGGTCCCGACGCCGGCGGCATGCAATTTTGAAACAATTTCGTTGCGTCGGGTATTCAGCGGAGCCTTCAGGATGACACTCAAGCAATAAAAACTGTTTGTGGTATTGTCCTCCTTGGCATCAAGGATCCACCAGGGTCCCTTGTCGTCCAAGGCCGTTTTCAATTGCGTGAAATTACGGCGTCGACGTCTTAGAATTTCATCGAGCCGGGCAAGCTGACGGCGGCCCAGCGCCGCATTGATGTCGCTCATCCGGTAATTGAGCCCGAGGGTCGGTACGTCATACATGCCGGGAAATCAAACAAGGATCCCTTCAGCACGTTTGACCACAGCCTGCGGACGCTCGAAAATACGCTCGACTGGACGCGTGGAGCGAAGGTCGAACAGTTCATTTATTTCTCCTCGAGCATGGTTTACGGCAATTTCCTCACCCCGGAAGTGAGTGAAGATCATCCGCTTAATTCCATGGGGATTTACGGCGCGCTAAAAGTGGCTGGAGAGAAAATTGTCATTGCCTACCAGCAGGTGTTCGATTTGCCTTACACGATTATTCGGCCTTCGGCGCTGTATGGCCCACGCTGTGTCAGCCGACGGGTTGGTCAGGTTTTTATTGAAAACGCGCTCCAGGGGGGGCGCGCTGCGCGTGGAAGGAGACGGTGACGAGAAGCTGGATTTCACCTACATTGACGATCTCGTCCAGGGCGTTGCCCTGGCCATCCAAATGCCAACCGCACGGAATCAGATCTTCAATTTAACGTTCGGGCAATCCCGATCAATCTCCGACTTGGTCGATATCATGAAACAGCATTTTCCACAAGTGAAAGTGCAGTATATCGAGCGAGACAATTTGATGCCATTTCGAGGGACGTTGAGCGTGCAAAAAGCCAGAGATCTTCTGGGCTACCAGCCGTCAAACCCGATTGATGTCGGGTTCCCCAAATACATCGAATGGTATCGTGAGAACGTCCCCGAGAAAGTGCCTGCATAAGGTTTCATAAACGATGAAAATCCTATTTGGGGGAAATAAAGAACGCGGCGCTTTGTGTTTGAAAGCGTTGCATGCCAAAGGCCATCAGATTGTCGGCGTCTTGGCTCACCCCTCGAACGGAAAACTTCCACCGAAAGGGGGCCTTATCGAGCTGGCGCGACAGCTGAACTTACCCGTTTATCAACCGAGCGACGTGAATGATCCTGAGGTGGTAGAAAGCTTCCGGAAACTGCGACCCGATTTGATTGTGCTGGCCGGCTACGGTCCGATCATCAACGAAAATGTCATTGCCGTCGCTCCCAAAGGGTCGATCAATCTTCACGGCGGGAAACTGCCGCAAATCCGCGGTTCATCACCCATGAATTGGGCAATGATCAATAATCGGAAAGAATTCACACTTTCCATTATCCAGGTCGATAAGGGCGTCGACAGCGGGGAAGTCCTCTTGGATAAAACTTTCAAAATCAGACCGGGCGATACGATCGCCGACCTCGATCGGACAGCCAGCGAGGCTTTTCCGAAAATGTTAATCGAGGTTGTCGGCCGACTTGAGAAGGGCCGCGTGCGCGGCCGTAAGCAAAACCCCAAACTATCGGCTTATTATCCCCTGCGGTTTCCCGATGACGGTTTCATCGTATGGGATATGTTTACGGCAGAGCAGATTCATAACCGTATTCGCGCGCTCACGGATCCATACCCTTGTGCTTTTACCTATTTTCAGCGACGGAAGATAGGTTTGCCAGCATCGCGTCTGACGAGTCGTCCCTTCTATGGGGAACCAGGGCGAATTTACCGCACGTCCGATTCTAGCCTGCTTGTAGCCGCATCCGATCGCTGCCTCTGGATTGATCGCCCGATCTTTGAAGACACCAGGGAGTCGGCGATTCTTGCTGTCAAACGCTACGACAAATTTCCGACGATGCGCGACGCTGTCGCGATTCTTTACGGCCTGGGGGACAGATAACGTGAAATTGGGAGGCCTGGATTCCCTTAAACGACCTATCGTCATTGCTGAGATCGGCAATAATCATGAGGGACAGATTGACGTTGCGGAACAGCTTGTGCGCGAAGCCGCGCGTTGCAAGGCCGATGCGGTCAAATTCCAGACATTTCGAACCGATCATTACGTAAGCCGCCACGATGAAGCGCGCTATAAACGGCTGAAATCGTTTGAACTCACCGCTGCACAGTTCGGGGATCTCGGGCGCCTGGCTCGATCACTCGGGCTTCTTTTTCTTTCAACGCCTTTCGATCTCGCCAGCGTCGACATCCTTGAACCGCTCGTGGATGCCTTCAAGATATCCAGCGGGGACATTAATTTTTATCCATTAATCGACCGGGTAACCAGCACCGGCAAGCCTGTCATTCTTTCCACCGGCGCTTCCAACCTTTCGCTTGTGAAGAAGACCGTTGATTTTGTCCGCGAGCGCCAGTCGAGGGCAAACGGGGACGAGCCGCTCGCCGTGCTGCATTGCGTGTCTTCTTATCCGGTTCCGCTGGAACAGGCGAACCTTCGCGCGCTAACGACATTGAAATCGCAGCTTCGCTGTACCATTGGTTATTCTGATCATACGATTGGAATTCAAGCCGTTTTGGCCGCCGTGGTGCTTGGCGCCGAGGTCATCGAAAAGCACTTTACTTTGGATAAGCATTTTTCGGATTTCCGCGACCATACCATTTCGGCGGACCCGCTGGAGATGGCCGAACTCGTTCGTCAGATCCCACTTATTCAGATGCTCTTAGGATCCGGGGAGAAGGTCATTCAGTCGTGTGAACTGGCATCGGAAGCCGCGATACGTCGTTCGATCGTGGCTGGGAAAGATTTGCTTCGGGGTCACCGTCTTGATTGGAACGACCTGACCTGGATCCGCCCCGCGGGTGGGCTGGCGCCCGGAGAAGAAGGTACGGTGATCGGGAAAGCTCTGAAACATGACGTGACATTTGGTGAGCGACTGGAGGCTGGCGATGTCGGATAACAGCCGCCCTCGAATCGTCTTACTGACCACTGATACGCCACACCACATTTACTACGCGGGCGAACTCAAGAAACGATTTGGCCTGGATGGAATTGTCATTGAGACACGCGCATTAAAAGCCCCTTTCGCGACCCGACATCCTTTTGAGGATGAGCGCGATCACTTTGAAAAAAGTGCGCTCCTAAATGGTGGGCCGAGAACTCTGGAAAGCCTGGCAGAATCCTTTTCTAGCGAGTCGGTCAATGATGAGAAAAGCGTAGCTTGGCTCCACCGCATCAAGCCGGAGTTTATATTTGTGTTCGGGACCGGCAAGGTGGGTCCGTCCGTGATTCAGTCCGCCCAGCGATATTGTCTGAATCTACATGGCGGCGATCCAGAGCATTACAGGGGATTGGACAGCCATTTGTGGACCATATATCACAAGGATTTCGATCGGTTAATGACGACCCTGCACTGTGTGGATGCGACTCTGGATACCGGCGACATTGTGGCTCAGGCTCGCGTTCCTCTCGGAAATACGCTCAAGCTTTACGGGCTGCGTGCAGCGAACACCCGATTGTGTGTTCAACTCTCTTTGCGAGCACTGGAGATATATCAGGATATCGGCTCCATACCCAGACGCCGGCAAATCCAGAAGGGCCGGTATTACTCATTCATGCCATCGGATCTAAAATCAGAGTGCGTGAAAACTTTCGAGCGCTTCGTCGAAACGCTATGAGCGAACGTTATTCATCTTATCTTCGACCCGATACTCTGGCGATTTTTCTTTTTCACGGCGTCATTCCGCGCCAGAAGCACGCCGTGCGGAACTACACTTGGAAACATATCGAATCAACCCGCTTTATCAACATCCTGGACGATTTAACCAATCATGGGACGCCGTTTTCCTTGCCGCAGGTCGTGGAATACGCGCGGTCTTCCAGACCCTGGCCGTCCCGTGCGTTTGTACTCACGTTTGACGATGGATTTGCCAACAATTATTCCGTCGCTGCGCCTCTCTTGAAATCGCGTCGTATTCCCGCCTGCTTCTACGTCACGACCCAGTTTGTCGGCGCCAACCACTGTTCCTGGATCGACATGATTGAGTACGCCGTGGAAACCCAGAAGACACGCCGGAAAGTAGCCTTGCCAGCGCTCGGCATCGATAGTGCCATCTCTGACCGTGATGACAAGATCGAATTCCTGAAGGTGGTCCGAAAAGCAGTCAAGACGAACCGCGCGGTGGATCCCTATGACGTGGCCTCGACTGTTTGGCAGCAATTAAATCTGGAGAAAATGGAACCAGACGAGGATCTAGACAAGAAAATGTCCTGGACTGAAGTGCAGCAGCTTCAAGACGAACCCCTCTTCACGGTAGGCGGTCACGGGCATACGCATCGCATCCTGAGCTATTTGACGCCGAATGAATTGAAAACCGAAATTGACAACAGCATGCGCGAATTGGCAAGGAATCTGAAGAAGCCCGTTGAACATTATTCGTATCCCGAAGGCCTCGACTATTGCTATTCACCCAGCGTGATTTCCGAACTGCAAAGGCACGGAATCGTTTGTGCTCCAAGTGCGATATCGGGCGTGAACGCGTTAGGCGAAGACTTATTTCATCTCAAAAGGATTATGGTGGTCTAACATGTGCGGAATTGCCGGTTATCTTGGACCTCACACCGTGGAAGCAAGTCGGCTTCAGGCATGTCTAGCCTTGATGCGCCGGCGTGGCCCTGATAATACGGCTTTCAAACAATGGAACCTCCCGGGTGGCAAGCACGCTGTGCTCCTGCACTCACGCCTTAATATCATCGATCTGGATCCGCGTTCCAATCAGCCATTCCAGGAGGGGAAGAATTGGATCTGCTTTAACGGAGAGCTCTATAACTATGTTGAATTAAAATCTGCTTTGGCTGCCCAAGGGGCTGCTTTCCGGACGACCTCCGACACGGAAGTTCTTTTGAAATTGCTCGATCGCCAGGGAGCGAACGCGTTGGACTCCTGCGAGGGAATGTGGGCGTTCGCCATGTTCGATGAAAACGATGGATCCCTTCTTTTAAGCCGGGACCGCTTTGGAGAAAAGCCGCTGTATCTCTATACCGATGCGACCGGCTTTTACTTCGGTTCCGAGGTGAAATTTATCGCGGCTCTTCGGGGGCAGAAGCTCGCGATTAATTACGACCATCTTTATCGCTATATGGTCAATGGCTACAAAGCGCTCTACAAAAAAGGGCGCCAGTTCTTTGAAGGGCTTACCGAATTGCCGCGGGGCACCTGGTTGCGTGTTCCCGCCAATGGAAAGGCGGAACAAAAGCGCTATTGGTCGCCCATTTACCGCCCGAACGATACGATGTCCTACGAGGCCGCGGTGGAGGGCGTGCGCGAACGACTACTCCGTTCGGTCCAATTGCGCCTCCGGGCCGATGTACCGCTCGCCTTCTGCATGAGCGGCGGCGTAGATTCGAATTCGCTTATCAGTATTGCCAAAAACGTTTTTCACTACGACGTGCACGGTTTCACTATTGTCAACTCAGATAAACGCTACGAGGAGCAGCAGATGGTAGAGCACGCGGTGGCCGAACTCGGCATTCGCCACACGGCGATCCCTGTGAATCCCAGGGATTTCCTGCCGAAATTACGCGAACTGGTGAGATACCATGATGCGCCCGTTTTCACCATCACCTATTACGCCCATTGGATGCTTATGAAAAGCATTGCGGAACAAGGATATCGGATCTCCGTAAGTGGAACGGCCGCCGATGAGCTTTTCACTGGCTATTATGATCATCATTTGGCCTATCTTTATGCCGTACGCAGCGAACCCGCTTTGCATGCGGCCTCTCGGTCGGCCTGGGAGGAGCATATTTTGCCCGTTGTGAGAAACCCACATCTTCGAGATCCCGATTTGTTTATTAAGGATTCTTCATTGCGCGACCATGTTTACTTGAATTGCGACGAATTCTCTCAGATCCTCCAAACTCCATGGAGCGAGCCCTTCGGGGAAGAATATTTCACGGATGATTTGCTGCATAATCGAATGCTCAATGAAATGTTTCATGAAACGGTCCCTGTCATCCTTCATGAAGATGATTTGAATGCCATGTATTACTCTATAGAAAACCGCTCCCCATTCCTGGACCGCGAGCTGTTTGATTTTGCGTACCGGATTCCATCGCGACACATGGTCCGGGACGGTCGCGCCAAGGCAGTCCTGCGTGACGCTATGGAAGGCATCGCGCCGGCTGAAGTTTTGAACAATCGCCGTAAGGTGGGATTTAACGCGCCCATCTTTGCTTTCCTGGATGTACATGATCCGGCTGTACGAAACAGGCTTATGGAAGATAGCCCGGTGTTCGATCACGTGCGGCGGGACAAGATTGAAACGCTGATCGAAAAAGCGCAGCTTCCCAACAGTGAAAGCAAATTCCTTTTTAACTTTTTGAACAGCAAACTATTCCTGGAGGAATTCGCGGGATGAACTATTGTCGTCAGTGCATCCTGCCTTCCACCCGGCCCCAGCTGGTCCTGGATTCAGCGGGCCTGTGCAACGCCTGCGCAAACCATGCCGGTAAACCCTCCATTAACTGGCAGGTACGTGAAAACGATTTCAAAGAGGTGGTGCGGAAGGCCAAATCGCGAAGCCGGGGATACGACTGCGTCATTCCCGTCAGCGGCGGCAAAGACAGCACCTGGCAGGTCGTCGAATGCCTCAAATACGGTCTGAATCCTTTGGCGGCCACCTGGAAGCCGCCAGCGCGGACCGCCATCGGCTCTCAAAACCTGGCCAATCTCATCAGCCTTGGAGTTGACCATATTGATTATCAGATTAATCCCAAGGTCGAAAAGAAATTTCTGCAGGCGGCGCTGGAACGCTACGGCAGCACCGCGATCCCCATGCATATGGCGATGTTCAACATCCCGCTGAAGATTGCCGTGAAGTTTGATATTCCATTGATCGTGTGGGGGGAAAATTCCGCCTTTGAATACGGCAGCACGGAAGACAGCCGCCATGGATTCCAGCTCGACAGCCAATGGCTGAAAACCTTCGGTGTCACGCATGGGACGACAGCGCACGATTGGATCTCAGAAACACTCAGTGAAAAAGAGCTTACGCCCTATTTTGGCCCATCGGAGAAAGAACTGACTGCCAAGGGAGTCCTCGCCATCTTTCTCGGTTATTACTTTGAATGGGATCCGCTCAAAACCGCCGAAGTCGCACGTGCCCACGGGTTTCAATCGAGCACGAATGGCCCCAAGACAGGCTACTATAACTTTGCGGACATCGATGACGACTTTATCTCGATCCATCATTTTCTCAAGTGGTACAAATTCGGATTCACCCGGACATACGACAACCTTTCGCTGGAGATCCGCAATGGACGCATGAGCCGCCGGCAGGCTATTGAATTTCTCAAGACCCGAGGTGATGAGACTCCGCGCGAAGACATTGCCAAATTCTGCGCCTTCACAGACATGCCGGAGAAGAAGTTTTTTGAAACCATCGAGAAGTTCCGCAACCCGAAAATATGGGTCCGAGAACAGGGGAACTGGAAAATCAAAGATTTTCTAATCCCGGATTGGAATTGGTCATGAATATTGAGAAGACGAATCCCCCGCGGAGTTTTGAGGTGGGCTTACATTCCAAAATTGCCATCAAAGACTGCGGACGCGTGGCATTAGACGCAGACGAGCAAGTCACCTTCATCACCCCGTCCGGTGCGGAGTACGATCTGGTGCGTAAATCCTGGGGATTTTACGCGACGCCATCCCTCAACGACCGTTTAGTGCGTTTTGGATTTCGGGGCGTATTGGTCAAGAGTCCCAATGAAAAATACTATGTCTTCCTGGTGGAGAAAGGGAAAGAGCAGGATTTTCAAAAATACCTCGACGCCGAAAGACACTCCGTTGTCTCCTGGCTCGATACTACTTCTAATTTAGCAAAGCTGGAAGAACGAGCAAAAGTGAAGAATTAACCGATGGATATAACACCGAACGGATTGCGTTGTTTATGCGGAGGGTCAAAGTTTTCAACGACCTTCACTTATACCGCTCCACCCAAGCCGGAAATCCATTATGAATTCAGCCGCTCTCAGCGTTACTTCCGTAAGGTCTTCCAGTGCGAAATCTGCGGCCATTTCCAGTCGGTGCATCATATGAATGCGGATCAACTGTATTCCGGCGAATACGTCAATTCGACGTATGGAGAGAATGGAATCAGGCGGGCCTTTGACCGAATCAACGCGCTGGATCCGACTAAATCCGACAACATCGGACGCGTCCGGCGCATCGTGGACTATGCCTCGCGGCACTGGCCGGTCTCCGAGGCTCCGCAGCCTCCCCATATTCTCGATGTCGGTTCAGGACTTTGCGTCTTTCTTTATCGCATGAAAGAGGCCGGTTGGAACTGCACCGCCCTGGACCCCGATCCGCGTGCTACGGCCCATGCCAAAGACGTGGCCGGCGTCGATCAAACGATTCATGGCGATTTCATGAAGGTGAAAGACGGAGGACGTTACGACGTGGTCACCTTTAACAAGGTTCTTGAGCATGTTCAAGATCCCGTCGCCATGCTGGCCAAGGCCCTTGATTACCTGAAACCTGGCGGATTTGTCTATATTGAACTTCCCGATGGAGAAATAGCGGCCAAAGACGGATCCGATCGAGAAGAGTTCACGATTGAGCACTGGCATGTATTCAGCGCGGCATCCATCGCCCTGCTGGCTCAGCAGGCGGGGTTTAGCGTCCGAGTCCTCGAACGGCTTTACGAGCCGAGCACCAAATATACACTCAGAGCCTTTCTGGTCCCGACTCCCGCCAGGACCTCTCGCGACAACGCGCCTATACAGCGCGCCACGCCGCAGGAAGTCGCATGAGCGCGGAGATCAAGCAGGGGGTATTTGCTTCAAGCGACTACCAGAAAAATGATCCGGTTTATCTGGACGCAAAGATCTACGACCACCCGAAGGAATCTTATAAGCAAATCGTTTCTCTTATTAGCTCCGCTTGTGGGAACAAACCGATTTCGTTGGTCGATGTGGGATGTGCTTCGGGCGGTTTTATCTCTCATGCCAAGAGCCGCTTAAATCTTTCGCATTGCACCGGGATCGATATTTCAGACGCCCTTCTTGCACAAGCACGGCAACATCTGCCCGATGTTGAATGGCTCGTTGATTCGATATTGGAACCGTCTGCTTTGAATGGACGCCAATTCGACGTATGCACTTGTATCGGCACGGTCTCTATTTTTGACGATCTGCATCCCGCGCTAACAAACTTGTTTTCTCTTGTTAAGAAAGCGGGCCTTCTTTATATATTTGACCTGATCAACGATGATCCTGTGGATGTCCTAATGCGCTACCGAATAATGCAGCCGGAGGGCGCTTCAGAGTGGCAGCCTGGCTTCAATGTGCGTTCTTTGGCATCATACGAGCAATTTCTTAAAAGGTTAGATTCGGGTGTTCTTATTAAGCTGTTCGATTTTGAGCTCTCTGCCCGAATTGAAAAGACCGCTAACCCGATGCGGGCCTGGACCCTGCAGACAGAGCAAAAGCGCACCCAGCTTGTTGTTGGCACTGGCCAGTTGCTGAATTTCAAGATTCTTGAGATCCGCAAGCCATGAACTTTTAAGAGCCCGCAACTAGAATCTAAATCCATCCCTCATACTGTTACAGCCTCACTTCCAGCATCGCCCTATACATCAGCCCAGAGAACCCCAAGTCCAATGTCGTGCCGAAGGCGTTGACAGTATTGGCATTACCCACGAAGGCGGCGTACAACAATAACGAAAAAGCCTGGAGTCTCGAATCCAGTGTCCCGGGTCTTGACTCGGGACTCGCCACCCGAGACCAGGGACTGATGCGCACCCCAGGCGCACAAGCGGGCTCCAACTGTAACGCTGCTGCGAGGTGAGAGAATACTCCTGGAACGGAATGGTCATGCCGTCGACCTGCTCCGTGCCGGTGATCAGAGACTGCACACGATTACGAATATGGATCATGGAAACACCGAAGCCCGCTTCCGGGACCACCCAGTTCCGACTCCCATGCGGGAGCGTATAGATCCCAGCGGCATGCAGTTCATAGATCGAATCCACGTTGGCGTAATGTTGGGTGGAATCAATCATTGGCACCGCAGTGACGAATTCTACGGAGACATCAAGTCAACCCAGGGACAATGGATCCCAACACCTTCAAGGAGTTTAAGCAGGTGGTCTATGACTACGGGTTACGCGTAGCCGGCTATATCTGGGGTCATATCGATAGGCCTTCCTAGACTGGATTTCTGGTTCTCAGGCTTAACTGCAACAAACAAGTTGTTCAAGCCGTAAAAGAACGGCTCAATTTGCGTTAATTGAAAACCGGCACCAGACATAAGTTCAATAGTCTGGCGATTCCAAAGACCATTAAGTTCGTCTTTCTCCATTCCGCGTTCATGAGATTCTTCATGCCAGAGCAGCGTATGAGCCAAGGAACCGATAATCGGATTGATCATCGTCACCAGGCAGCGCCCTCCGGGACGAAGCACACGATAGGCCTCTTTCAGAGTGATTTGGCGAGTCGGGATATGATTCAAGCATGCCACCAACGTGATTGTATCGAATTCGTCGTCTGCAAACGGCAGCGTCGCGGTATTGGCTAAAATCTGGGCGCCGCCCTTCCAATCGTAAACGTCGACACCCACCCCGTTTCCATATAGATTGATCAAGCGATTGTTCCCGGCTCCAATATCCAATACCCGTTCGTGAAGATGAGGCCAGACTGCGTTGATGCGTTCCTGCTGAAGAGACGTGAACCCGGCTTTTTCCGCCAGCGGCTCCGTCAGGAGGATTGTGCGGAAGGGAAAGCCAATAAAATTATAAACTGTTTTTACAAGGCTTTTTGGAAACGGTAGGGGTTTCTTATTGACAGACTGAAGACGCACGCGGATTTGGGTCATAATTTCACAGGGATGTCGCGATCGACCGTATGTTTGGCCTGATTAATCGCCAACGCCTGTACAACAGCCACAAGACGATTGGAGATAAGAGTGACTTGCATGAGTATGTACGCAAGTAAAAAGAAAACGAACCCAAACGCCAACGAAAATACGATCTTATCGGGGAAAAACACCTCCGCCATTAACAACCCCAGATAGAAAAAGAGAAAAATCACTCCGTATCCTACATAGAGGCGGTTTCGTTGGACGAGATTCAGCGCCCAGAGGAGAAGAAGCAAACCCGACACATTGAGAATCCCATGCACGATCATAGGGCTCCAAGCGACTGACGATGCCGCGTCAATGCCGCTTCGACGATGCCGATCACCACGAGCAATGACGTTTTAACAGGATAGGTGAAGTGGCTAATGAACGAATACATCGATTGACCTTCCCTGCGCTCGGCCACTGTAATCGGGCTCTCTGCGATACGATAACCCAGCCGCAGAAGATAAACAATCGCCTCGGCGTGGTAATCAATAAACTGCCAATAACTACAAGGTTCAAAAACGGTTTTCTGAATGATTTTCAATCCCGAAGTCGTATCGTAAATGCGCTGACCTGTCGCGCATTTCACCAAAAGCGAAAAGAATCGCATCCCGATGCGCCGTCCGAGAGCGGTTCCCAGATACTGACGAGTTTTCATATAGCGTGATCCGATCATTAAATCGCATCCCGACGCGACGGTGTCATTGTAAACGTCCCGAATTTGCTCGGGTTGATGCTGACCGTCGGCATCCAGGGTGATGACGGTGTCATATCCGAATTTGGAAGCATATTTGATGGCGGTTTGAATGGCGCGGCCGTAACCCAAATTGCAGAGATGCGTGGCCGTTGTTACATTCAGCGACCTTAAAATGCCTTCTGTCTTATCACGAGATCCATCATTAACAACCAATAGATCAAAATCAGGCAGGCAGCCCCTGACTTTTTCGATCACCTGCTGAATGGTACCTTGCTCGTTATGGGCGGGAATAGCAACGAGGACGCGGCGGGTGGGTGAAGGCATAAACTTTAAGTGGCTAATCTGTGAATAAAGAATAAAAGTTATTTCGGCCTCGGGATTGTACTACCCCATGTTTTTATTGTCAATAAAACGAATGTGCGATATAATTTGCGCCTTATGAAATATTTTATTACGGGGGGAGCGGGTTTTATTGGATCCCACCTGGCTGAAACATTGCTTCAACAAGGTCATAGCGTGACCATCCTGGATGATCTGTCGACAGGTTCTATCAGCAACATTGAGCATTTAAAGCCCAACCCTGCGTTCCGCCATATCATTGGAACGATCATGAATTCACCTCTGCTTTCTGAGCTTGTCGATGGCTGCGAGGTCGTCTTTCATTTGGCCGCCGCTGTCGGCGTTCGCTTAATTGTTGAAAGTCCGGTGTCGACCATTGAGCTTAACGTCCGTGGAACGGAAAAGGTGCTTGAATGCGCCAACAAAAAACGACGGAAGGTGATTCTGGCTTCTACATCAGAAGTTTATGGGAAAAGCAGGAAGTTTCCTTTTCACGAGGATGATGATTTGGTTTTGGGTCCGCCCACCAAGGGTCGTTGGAGTTATGCCTGCTCTAAGGCGATCGATGAATTTCTAGCCCTGGCCTATTGGAAGGAGCGAAAGCAACCGATCGTCATCGCACGACTCTTTAACACGACCGGGCCCAGACAAACAGGCCGATATGGAATGGTTGTCCCTACGTTTGTTCAACAAGCGCTGGAGGGAAAGCCCATTACGGTCTTCGGAACGGGGCAGCAACGCCGCTGTTTTACCCATGTCGGAGACACGGTCAATGCCTTATGTCGAATTTCACAAGAATCTAAAGCGGTCGGTGAAGTAATTAACATTGGAAGTTCGAACGAAATTACTATTCTGGAATTGGCCCGACTGGTCAAAAAAATGACCAATAGTCGATCGATTATTAAAAAGATTCCTTATGGTCAGGCCTACGAAGAGGGCTTCGAAGACATGGAACGCAGGGTCCCTGATATCTCCAAAGCACGACAACTCGTGGGGTATAAACCGACCTTGGGTATTGAGGAGATCCTGCTCGACGTCATCAAAACGGCTGTACGACTTTCCTAAGGCTTCCTTCATTCGCATTCAGGTTTCTAAATCTGCCATAATTCTGCATTCATGAGTGTCCCGCAGGAAGTCTCCGTCTTTCTAGGAACGACCGCGGCGCGTGATTTTTGGGAGACCGACCGCCCCCTTGTCCTGGCCGGGCCCTGGTGCCTCCCGCCGGGTGAAGAAAACGATCCTCTTCCTGACCATTCCATGCTGCCAAATCCCTGGGGGGAGAGAACCTCTCGCCAGGAACGCTTTCTGTACATCGATCAGACGAGCGAATATATTCTTCATCAATTAGCCGACTATTTAAATGCCACGCATGGTGTCGCCTATGATTTGCGTTACTGGCGTGTCCTTCTCGGTTCGTGGCTGATGTACTTTGGTGGAGCGGCCTATGACCGCTATTTACATGTAAAGAAAGCGTTCGAACTTTATCCAGGGTTCCAAACATGGCTTCTTGATCCAAAGGATTATCAAGGTCCCTATGATACGCTTGAAATGGTTGATCATCTCGAGTCTGACGATCTATTCAATCTTCAATTGTTCTCCGAAATCTTCGAGGCCATGGGGCATCACTTTCCTGTTCGTACACGCTCGGAATTGCCTTCTCCGCCGGCACCCCCGTCTTTATTCCGCCGGTCTCCCACTGCCGGGCGAAACCTGCTGAATCATGCCGTCTCAAATTTGGAGGGCGTCGTCCGCCGCCTAGCGAGCCGTCGGTGGAGCGTCGGTCTCTGCGCGACGACTCTGCGCCGCCGGGAGACCTGGCCGCTGGCATGGCGATCGGGGTTCCGCCTGATGCCCGTGGTATTCCGCGAAGGGTGGTCCATGACTCGATCAGCCCCGAGCTTCGACTCCAGACGCCATAAACTCGCCGATCTTCGGGCCAGGGATCCCTTTGAAAAAGTTTTCATGAACCTTCTTCCGCGCCATCTGCCCACCCTCGTTCTAGAAGACTACTCGTCGGCTGTCGGCGAGGTTTCCCGTTTGTATCCTCACTATCCGGCAGCGATTTTGTCGACCGTCGGATGGTATTTTCACGACCCCTTTAAATTCTGGGCGGCGTTGGCCTCCCAAAAAGGTATTCGACTTTGGACGGAGCAGCATGGCGGAACGTACGGCCTGTTCCGCTTCAACTCGTACGAACTCCTGGAATCGCGCATCGGAGACGCCTACTGGGTCTGGGGCTGGGCCGATAAAAATCGGTCGACGACGCGGAATCTGCCGAGCACGAAATTGGCGATTCACTCGGGCCGTCCCCGCACGAATTCATCGCCGCAACCCCCATGGGTTCTATTCATCGCGAGCGCCCAGCCGAGGTATACGCACGCCTTACAATCCTACCCGTTGGGCGATGACTGGGAGGATTATTACAATCAGGAAATCAAATTCCTCCAGGCTCTTACCCCGGATGTGAGGAGACGGATATTATTTCGTCCCTACTTTCATCATTACGGCCAATTTATGCGCGCGCGCGTTTCCGGTCGGTTCCCTGAAGTCCAATAGAGCAGGCGGGAGACCATCGTGAAAAGTCGTTCCACACGGGCCCGATTCTTTTGTTCGTGCGCTTCGGCAATTTCCTTCCAGAATA
>Ga0207071_1106_pt1 | contig 14835 bp, 16 predicted proteins | sample Alteio_BWMinHeat_67_FD_153531 | JGI IMG/M metagenome (GOLD analysis project Ga0207071, IMG submission 153531) | Enriched cells from forest soil in Barre Woods Harvard Forest LTER site, Petersham, Massachusetts, United States -... | ecosystem: Environmental > Terrestrial > Soil > Temperate forest >...
CTACTTATTCTACTCACAAGTCTTGTTGCCGTCATCTACCCTGTGAAAATTCTTGCAAAACCGGGCCATAATCGCTTCTTAGAATTGGGTGATGCATTTGCCAGCGGTGTTTTTTTGGGTGCTGCGCTTTTTCATATGTTACCGGATGCCATACAGGAATTTCAAAAATCTTTAAAAAACATTGAATATCCATTAGCTGAGTTATTGTGTGCAGCAGGTTTTTTAATTTTATTATTTTTCGAATATCTAGGTGAACATAAATCACAAAAATCCCACAAAACAACCATCCCACTTATCTTAACGATTATTTTAATTATTCATTCCCTCATTGAGGGTGCGGTACTTGGTATCAATACAACTTTTGCAACTACTTCGTTAATTTTCCTCGCGATTATTGCACATAAAAGTTCGGAAAGTTTTGCTTTAGCCGTCACTTTGAATCGAGGATCATTTAAATTGACAACACTTGCTATCATTATCGGTTTATTTTCATTAATGACACCATTAGGTATCGCATTAGGTGCTTCTGTCACTCACTTATTGAGTGGACGCACCGGATCACTTTATTCAGCAGGTTTCAGCGCATTTGCGGCGGGGACATTTTTATATATGTCTACCTTGCATCATATCAACCACCACCATAGAGCCACAGATTCAGAAAGTTTGTTAGAATATTTATTTTTAATTATTGGCTTGGGGTTAATGGCAATTCTGGTTTTATGGAGTTAGCCAGAAATAACTATGGAAAATGGTCATAAGCTTGTACAATATTAAAATTGAATTTTAATATTGTACGGATGCGATTTTCTTAAATTAAGCCTAGTGCCTTCACCGCATCACGCTCTGCACGTAATTCATCCAGAGTAAGCTTAATTTTTTCTTGTCCAAATGCATTTTGTTCAATACCGGTGATCACTTTTAATTTTCCATTTTCAGTACGGCATGGCACAGAGAAAATTAAGCCTTCATCGACACCGTATTCACCTTGCGAACATCGTGCCACAGAAAAACTTTCACCACTCACGGTGTCATGTACTAAATGATATACACCCATCAAAGCAGCATTAGCCGCAGAAGCAGCAGAAGAAGCACCGCGTGCTTTAATCACTGCGGCACCGCGTTGTTGTATCATAGGGATAAAATCTTTTTGCAGCCATTGTGTATCTGTAATCACTTCTGCAGCCGATTTTCCGTTGATTTTTGCATGATAAAAATCAGGATATTGAGTAGAAGAATGATTTCCCCAAATCGTCATTTGCGTCACTGCGGTAACATCAACATTAGCTTTGATCGCTAATTGTTTACGCGCACGCAATTCATCTAACATCGTCATCGCATAAAAACGATCACGCGGAATATCTTTGGCATTATTCATAGCAATTAAACAATTGGTATTGCAAGGATTACCCACGACAAATATACGCACATCTTTTGCAGCATTATCATTGATGGCACGACCTTGGATCGTAAAAATGTTGCCATTAATCTTTAATAGGTCAGAACGTTCCATACCTTCTTTACGCGGCACCGCACCCACCAACACTGCCCAGTTAACATCGCGCATTGCTACATTCACATCGGAAGTACATACCACATTTTTCAGTAAGGGAAACGCGCAATCATCTAATTCCATTGCTACACCGCGCAAGCTAGGTAAGGCCGGCTCTAATTCTAATAACTGCAAATCCACTTCTGTATCCATGCCAAACATTTGCCCTGAAGCAATTCGGAAAATTAACTGATACCCGATTTGTCCTGCGGCACCAGTAATAGCTACTTTTACGCGTTTTTTCATGGTTTACTCCTACATAATCTAAAAACTAGCGTTTTGTTGAAAAATTGATTATACTTAAAGAAGATATCAACAATACCAGAGAGACCGACCCTATGGCAACTATGAATTTTAGCGTACCTGACAATATTAAAAAACGATTTAATCAGATTTTTGCCGATGAAAATAAAAGCCACATTATCACAGAGTTTATGCAACAAGCTATTGAAGATTATGAAAAACAACAACGACGTATTCATGCAATTGATGCTTTGCTCAAATTAAGAGCAAAACAAAAACCGGTTACCAATAGAATGATTCAGTTGGCACGACATAAAGGCCGACCATGAAATGCTTTGTAATCGATGCGAATGTTATCATAAAGTGGGTATTTCTTAACCGAAAAAATGAAGATCATGCTGATCAGGCGTTGGCATTGTTACATGCCATAAGGAAAAATACTGTTAAGGTCCTACAACCTCCTCATTGGTTAGCAGAAGTCATCGCCGTTGTCACACGATTACAACCTAAAATTTTTCATAACACACTGACACTTCTTAATGCCATGGAATTTTCCACTATTAATACGAATGAAATTTATATTCTAGCTTCTGAACTATCTATTAAATATAATCACCATTTATTTGATACCCTCTACCATGCTGTTGCTCTTTATCAAGGAAATGCTTTGTTTATTACAGCCGATGAACAATATTATAAAAAAGCAAATAAGCAAGGTAGTATATTACGACTAGCTGATTTTTCTCCTTTCACTGATTATCAATGAATTTCTCTACCTGCATTCCCCTGAGCTTATACATTCACCTCCCTTGGTGTGTACGCAAATGTCCTTATTGCGATTTTAATTCGCACACCGCTTTACAAATGATTCCAGAAAAAGAGTACGTAGCCGCTTTGATAGCAGATCTGGATGAAAAATTACCACTTATTAAAAACAGATGTTTGGTCAGTATTTTTTTTGGTGGTGGCACGCCTAGTCTTTTTTCACCGAATAGTATTGAAAACATATTGAGCGCTGTGCACGCGCGTTTTGCTTTTTCACCAGATTTAGAAATTACACTAGAAGCCAATCCAGGGACTATTGATGAAGCACGTTTTTCTGGTTTTAGAAAAGCTGGCATTAATCGTTTATCGATTGGGATACAAAGTTTACAAAATGAAAAATTAAGAGCTTTAGGTCGTATTCATGATCGTGAATACGCTTTGCGCGCAATTTCTGCAGCGGTCAATGCTGGATTTGTTAATTTTAATTTGGATTTTATGCATGGTTTACCCGCACAATCCATAGAAGATGCGGTTGCTGATTTGCATGATGGTTTGCAATTCCAACCACCGCATCTTTCTTGGTATCAATTAACGATTGAACCTAATACTTTTTTTCATCATCAACCGCCTGTATTACCTGCTGATGAAATACTGTGGGACATCCAAGAAGAAGGCAAAAAAATAATTCACCACTCCGGCCACATGCAATATGAAATTTCTGCATACAGCATTCCTGGTAAAGAGTGCACACACAATAAAAATTACTGGGAATTCGGCGATTATTTAGGCATAGGCGCCGGCGCACACAGCAAAATCACAAATATCGAAAAACAACAAATCACCCGTCATTGGCAAGTAAAACACCCCAACGACTATCTCAACCCCAAAAAATCTTTCACCGCCAGTGAAACTATTGTATCAAACGAAGATTGTATTTTTGAATTCATGTTAAACGCTTTGCGGCTTACTACTGGTGTACCTATGCATTTATTCACCGAACGTACTGGCTTACCCTTAACCTCTATCTCCAAAAAAATAAAACTCGCGCAGCAAAAAAATCTTTTATCCACAGATCCTGATCGTTTATGCGCAACAGAATTAGGTTTGAGATTTTTGAATGATTTGACGCAGGTGTTTTTGCCAGCAACGCCTTCAATAACCTAACACAAAAACTGCCCGCAATATTTATCTGCGAAGTGATAAGCGATACCAAAAGCTGTGAAATCAGAATTACCTTTTAGACTACCGCCTTTGGTGATACGGGTGAAGGTAAGATCTGCGACCCAGTTTTGAGTAATGTCATAACTGACGCCCATACCGAATAAAGGACGCACTGATGTTTGCGCAGAAGTCGAATTCGAAGATAATGATGCAGCAAGTGAAGGTGATGTGGTCACCGACATAATGCCTAAACCTAATTTACCGAGTACGCCAAAACCTGTCTCGCCAAATAACCACGTACCTCTTGCAACAATATCAAATGCATTCTCACGCACAGCAGGACTACCGAATCCATTGGTTTTATAAACCGTATTTGCATAATGCGTAAGACCAAACTCAGAAGAAATATAAGGATTAAACGTATAACCCAGAAACAAACGTCCACCCATACCCGTACTGTTGCTATTTGTACCCAGCACGAATACAGGCTTAGGAAGACCCGTCATCACATTGGCTGTTGTTGGATAATGCGTATTGGTCTGACCGATTTGTGCGCCTATTAAAAAACCCTCGCCTACGGCATATGCAGAAGTCGCTATACTAGAAAGAACAGCAAAACCGAATAAATATTTTTTTATAGTCATTTGTAAAATCTCCTTTTGACGCCCTATGTTATTCCATCTTGTTGCTCATTGTAGAGAGAGCTGACCTCAGCGTCAACACGAATGGTATTATAAAAACATAATTCCCAAATGGCACGACCGCTTCTTTCTCCACGCTTTTCAAATTTCGTCGCAATAGGTCTTTGCTCTGAGCGTGAGGCGAATTTACCCGTACCCGCGGTATTTATTAATTTTTTTTCTGCGGACAAAACTCGCATCATCTGCATGGCGTAATCTTCCCAATCCGTTGCCAAATACAAGATACCATTCGGTTTCAATTTGTTCGCCAGTTTTTCGACAAAAACAGGTTGAATCAACCGGCGTTTATGATGTTTGCGTTTCTGCCAAGGATCAGGAAAAAAAATCTGAACAATGTCTAGACTTGCATCTGCAATAGCATTCTCTAAAACCTCTACCGCATCCGCATAAAAAATTCGAATATTACTCACTTGTTGTTCATGCATATGCAATAACAATGCACCAATGCCCGGCTTATGCATTTCCACACCGATAAAATTCCAGTCGGGGTGTTGTTTTGCCGCGACTAATAATGATTGGCCTGAGCCAAAACCAATCTCAAACACCAATGGTGCTTCACGTTGAAATAGTGTTGCAAATGACAGTAAACCGTTTTTTTCAGATAAACCAAACTGTGGCCATAAATGAGTGAAAGCCAGGCGCTGCGCTTCTGTCATTCTGCCATCACGACGAACAAAACTACGAATTTTTCTTAACATTGTCGATTAATCTTTTCTTTAACGCAAATAAATTACCTTCAAGTCCAACCAAATAGGGAGGTTGCAAAAACTGAGAAACCTGTTGCAATGCACGTTCACGAATAACCGCAAGTGACTCATTTTTAAAAATACATTTGCCTTTAACAAAAATAGGTTGGAGCAAATCCATGCAAGCGTCATAATCAGGTAATTTTTGTTGTACTGTTGCATCCATGGAAACCAACTCGGGTTTTTCTTCGGGAATACCACATACCAAATCATAAACAATATCCATGACCGGTGCATCATCCCAAAAAAATCGCCGCACTTGCTGTATCCCTGGGTGCGAAATTTTTACCGTTTGTTCTGATAATTTCAATTTATATTGCCACTCACCTTGCTCATCACGCAGCGCCGATAATTTATAAACACCGTCGAGAGCAGGTTCATCATAAGCAGTCACTAAGTGCGTACCTACACCCCAGCAGCAAATTTTTGCGCCTTGTTTTTTTAACCGTGTAATCACATATTCATCTAAACAATTGCTAGCAATAATTTGCGCGTTAGGAAACCCTGCCGCATCTAATAAAGCACGCGCTTTGATGCTTAACGCTGCTAGATCACCGGAATCCAAACGAATACCACGTAAATCAAATCCTTTGTTACGTAATTGTTTACCGATGGCAATAGCATTTTTCACACCTTGCACACTATCAAATGTGTCTACTAAAAAAACCCCACTCTCAGGCATGACTTCCGCATAAGCTGAAAAAGCTTGTTTTTCATTTGCAAAAACAGTGACCCAACTATGGGCATGTGTGCCACTCACAGGAATACCGTAGATTTTGCCTGCTAACACATTCGATGTAGCATGACATCCACCAATATAAGCTGCACGGCTTGCAGACAGTGCACCATCCACCCCTTGTGCACGCCGCATACCAAATTCTAATACAGTATCACCCTCCGCCGCGCGGCAAACTCGCGCTGCTTTAGTCGCAATCAATGTTTGAAAATTAATAATATTTAACAACGTGGATTCCATTAATTGGGCTTGCAACAAAGGCCCTTGAATACGCAACAAAGGTTCATGAGGAAAAACCACCGTACCTTCTAGTACTGCATGAACATCACAGCGAAAACGTAATTTTTTTAAATAGGATAAAAATGCTGCGGGAAACAATGGTGTACCTGCAGGATTTTTTAAACTGCGCAAATAAGTTAAATCTTCTTTTTGAAAACGCCAATTTTTAAAAAATTCTACCGCTGTTGCAAGACCCGCTGCGATCGCATAATGACCGCCAAAAGGTGAATGACGAAAAGATAAATGAAAAACCGCCTCACGTTCGTGTAATCTCTGTCGCCAATAGCCATAAGCCATGGTTAATTGATAAAGATCTGTTAATAATGGTGAAATCAAGTGTATTCCTCATCAAAAAAAGGTATAAATGTCATTATGATTACATTCTCAAATATCAGCAAAAAATACATCACCCCGCATGGCAGCATCCCAGCGCTAGTCGATATTAACCTGTCTGTACCAAAAGGTAAAATATACGGCATTATAGGCAAAAGCGGCGCTGGCAAAAGCACACTTATTCGTTGCGCCAACCTTTTGGAACGTCCGACCAGCGGCAATATTATAGTTGACGATGAAGATTTGACCACTCTACCTCCTACACAACTACGTCAGGCACGGCGCAAAATCGGCATGATTTTCCAACATTTTAATTTATTATCTTCTTGCAATGTCTACGATAATATTGCGCTACCACTAACGCTAAGCAAAACTACCTCTACCGCCATCAAAAAAATAATTATGCCACTATTGGAATTGGTAGGACTCACTGACAAAGAACATAATTTCCCCGCCCAACTTTCTGGCGGCCAGAAACAACGGGTTGCAATCGCTCGCGCACTGGCATCAAATCCAAAAGTATTGTTATCCGATGAAGCAACTTCTGCGCTGGATCCCGAAACCACCGAAACTATTTTACAACTGTTAAAAAATATTCGTGATACGTTCAATGTCACAATTCTATTAATTACTCATGAAATGTCTGTCATCAAAACTTGTTGCGATTTCGTCGGTATTTTACATGAAGGCAAGTTATTAGAAGAAAATGATGTCGGTGAATTTTTTGCTTATCCCAAAACAGCGGTTGCAAAAAATTTTGTTACTGCTTCTTTTTCAACAAAATTACCGCTAAATATCACTCAACATCTACAGAATGTTTCAAACGTGGATACTCATCCTATTATGCGTTTTTACTTCATGGGAGATGCAGCAACACAACCCATTATTTCGCAATTAATTAACCAATTTCGTCTGCGCATCAATATTTTGCAAGGCAATATTGAATACATTAAAAATCATGCGGTAGGCACTTTAGTGATAGCACTTTCTGGCAATGCAAATGATTTGCAAAATGCATTGAATTATTTAACATCCCTCAATATTCATACAGAGATCATAGGCCATGTCCCAAACAACGTTATTGCTTTTAGTGAGTAGTAGTTTGCAAACGATTTACATGGTAGCGGCTGCCAGCGTTCTTGCGACTATGTTTGGTCTACCCTTAGGTATTGCACTCTATATCACTCGCCGGGGAAATATTTTAGAAAAACCGCGTCTTTATAATTTTCTTGCAACACTTGTCAATATCACACGCTCTATTCCTTTTGTGATTCTCATGATTGCCATCATTCCCTTCACCCGTTTATTGGTAGGCACTTCCATTGGCACTAATGCTGCCATCGTACCGCTTTCGCTTTGTGCAATCCCCTTTATTGCACGTGTTACTGAAAACGCCTTATCTGAAGTCAATAAAGGCTTAATTGAAGCCGCCACTGCCATGGGCGCTACGACTTTGCAAATCATTTACAAAGTATTGATTCCAGAAAGTCTAGCAAGCATCATCAATGGCTTAACGCTTACCGTGATTAGTCTTGTCGGTTACTCTGCCATGGCAGGCGCTGTCGGTGGTGGCGGCTTGGGCGATGTCGCCATTCGCTATGGATATCAGCGTTTTGACAGTGTTATCATGCTAATCACTATTGTGATCATGATTGTGCTCGTGCAATTTTTTCAATTCTTAGGTGATTGGGTTGTCAAAAGAATTTCGCACCGGTAATATTATCAATTATTATCATTCCTACTACGAGATACTATAATATGTTTAAAAAAATAATTGTGTTCATCGCCCCTCTTTTTTTACTCATCGCCTGCTCTCAAGACAAAAATACGTTACGAGTAGGCACAATTGCCGGTCCTGAAACAGAATTGATGGAAGTAGCCAAACAAGTTGCCAAAGAGAAATACGGCCTGACCATTAAAATTATAGAATTTTCTGACTATATAGAGCCCAATGCAGCCCTAAACGATGGCAGCATTGATGCTAATATGTTCCAACATCAACCTTTTTTACAACAACAAATCAAAGATAGACACTATAAGTTGATCAGCATAGGCAAAACCTTTATTTATCCAATGGGTATTTATTCAACAAAAATTAAAAACCTCGCAGCAATCCCCAAAAAAGCCATTGTCGCCATCCCCAGTGACCCCAGCAATGAAGGCCGCGCTTTATTGCTGCTGCAACAAGCTGGCTTGATAAAATTACAAGTAAAAGCGTACCTCTATGCAACTCCTGCCGATATAGAAAAAAATCCGCATCAATTAATTTTCAAGGAATTAGATGCAGCCCAACTCGCAAGAGCATTGCCCGATGTGACTCTTGCAGTCATCAATACCAATTATGCCATTCCAGCAGGCTTGTCACCCATTAAAGACGCTTTGTTTCACGAAGACAAGAATTGTCCATATGCAAACATCATAGTCATCCAAGAAAAAATGCGTAACGATCCACGGATGAAGTTATTAGTCTCAGCCATACAATCTGAAGATGTATTAAATGCAGCAAAAACCATTTTTAATAATCAAGCTATTCCAGCTTGGTAAATCAAGGAGAAATATTTCATGATGAAAAAACTATTGGTAATACTGACAACCATTGCCTTAACAAGCTGCGCATCAACCAGCGACAACCCCTACATCAAAAGATCATTGATGAATGCCCATAGCGGCGATAGTAAAGCGCAAGTCAGCATGGGCATGCGTTATATGTTAGGCCAAGGAACTCCAGTAGATTATGCAGAAGCACGTTCATGGTTTGAAAAAGCTGCCGAACTAAATAATCCTTATGCAGAAAATGAATTAGGTTTCATGTACGCAACAGGCAAAGGCGTCACCCCTAATCAAGTCACCGCACTACAATGGTACCAAAAAGCAGCAGACCATGGCCTTGCTAGTGCACAATATAATTTAGGCATGATGTATGCGCACGGCGTTGGCACACCGGTCGATAATGCCAAAGCACAAGCCTATTTTAGAAAAGCTGCAGCGGCTGGTTTCGGACCTGCAAGTAAAGCACTACGATAGTCGCTACGAGAATAAAATATGCATATTCCACGCAAACGATTCGGTCAGCATTTTTTGCGTGACAAGCTTGTGATACAACACTTGGTAGAGGTCATACAACCCGATACTCACCAACATCTTGTTGAAATAGGTCCAGGCTATGGCGCCCTCACATTACCTGTCTTAAAAAAATCAGGCAAAATTGATGTCGTTGAACTGGACCGCGATCTTGTTCCTTTGCTAAAAAATCGCTGCGAAGGCAAAGGTATTATGAACATTTATAATGCGGATGCTTTGGAATTTGATTTTTCTATGTTACGCACATCGTTAGAACCGCTGCGTCTTATTGGCAATCTACCTTACAATATTTCTACGCCATTAATTTTTCATTTATTAACTTTTGCAGAACATATTCAAGACATGCATTTTATGTTACAGAAAGAAGTCGTAGATCGTATGGTAGCAAAATGCGGCGATGATGCTTATGGTCGTCTCAGTATTATGGTGCAATATCATTGTGCAACAACTGCATTATTTGATGTACCGCCAGAAGCATTTGATCCACCGCCAAAAGTTTTTTCCAGCATTGTAAAATTAGTTCCTTACAAAAAACTCCCTTTTATTAGCCAAAATTATTCGCGTTTTTCACAATTAGTCAAAGAAGCTTTCAGCCATCGTCGTAAAACACTGCGCAATAGCTTAAAAAAATTAATTAGCGATGACATGTGGAAAAAAATTTCAATTGATACACATAAGAGACCAGAAGAACTATCAGTAGAAGAATATGTTTACCTAAGTAATCTTATTTAAGAGCACTCTTAGAGGTTTTTATGTCGATTTATGTTATAGGTGATATCCAAGGTTGTTTTCAGGCATTGCAAAAATTGCTTGAAAAAATACATTTTGATCCTTCGAAAGATAATTTGTGGTTCACAGGTGATCTTGTCAACCGCGGCCCTGAATCCCTTGCGACAATACGTTTCGTTAAATCGTTAAAAGACCGTGCTATCTGTGTATTGGGTAATCATGATTTGCATTTATTAGCTGTCGCTTTTGGCGCGCACAAGGGAACACAAGAAGATACTTTTCATGACATATTATCCGCACCTGATCGTGATGAATTACTGATCTGGTTACGCCATCTACCACTCATTCATCATGATGTACAAAAACAATTTACCATGGTACATGCAGGACTTGCACCACAATGGGATTTACACAAAGCACTCACACTCGCTAAAGAAGCCGAAACATTATTACACGGAAACCAACCTGCAGAATTTTTTGCGCATATGTATGCAAATCATCCCGTGCAGTGGTCAGATAATTTAGTCGGTTGGGACAGAATACGCTGCATCATTAATTACTGCACACGTATGCGTTTCTGTCATCCTGATGGACGCATGGAGTTAGATTACAAAGGCAATATCGATACACATCCAGAAGATTTAATACCTTGGTTTCAAGTCAAACATCGCAAAACTACTGACAATAAAATCATTTTCGGCCATTGGGCGGCGCTCAACGGCATCACTCACACCCCCAACACTTATGCACTCGATACCGGCTGCGTCTGGGGTAATTGCTTGACTGCGATGCGCTTGGAAGATGAACACTACATAAGTGTTCCATGTTCTCCTTAAAATAGTGGGTAAATATAAAAATCGCGGGATATTGACTTATAAAATCGCGGGGGTATAATATATAAAATCGCGGGGTTATCTTATGCGGGAGAGGCAGCCAGGTGACAATACTTTATCAGCGGTGGCAAAAGCAATCCATTGAAAAATCAATGAAAAATAGGAGAGTATTGCTATTAAGCGGGCCACGTCAATGCGGCAAAACAACACTTGCCAAGCAGCTCACTACTAAAAATACCGTATATCGAACATTAGATGATCTTGCCGTGCGCACGCTAGCGGAAAGTGATCCCCATGGCTTTGTCCAACATTCAAAAAATAGCATGTTAATGATTGATGAAATACAACGTGCGCCTCAATTACTTTCTGCCATTAAACTGGTAGTTGATGAAGACACACAACCCGGTCAATATTTATTAACCGGATCTGCAAATATTCAATCACTTCCTAGCGTACAAGAATCGTTAGCAGGCCGCATAACAAAAATTCGTTTACGCCCGCTCACGCAAGGAGAAATAATAAATGCAAAACCCACATTTATTGAACGTGCTTTCCTAGGCATGACTGAAACAATTAATCCATCTCTCATTCAGCGTAAGACCATACTCACTTTAGCAATGCGTGGTGGTTTTCCAGAAGCCGTTAAATTAGCAGCAAATGAAAGAGAACAATGGCACCATGACTATATCAATGCTTTGCTAGAACGCGACTTGCGTGATATTACCAGAATTACGCAGCTACACGCTATGCAAGAATTAATACATACACTAGCCGCTTGGTCAGGTAAATTCATGGATATCTCTGCGATAGGTTCTGGTTTAGCCATTCAACGTCCTACTATTGAGTCTTATATTAACGCATTAGAAGCACTCTACCTCATTGAACGCATCCCCCCATGGACACACACAGATTATGAACGGGTTGGCAAACAATCTAAAATTTACATGACCGATGCTGGCATGATGAGCGCCATATTACGTTACCGTTTAGATCGTATTGAAATGGATGCCGACCGTTCAGGAAAATTGATTGAAACATTCATTTTTAATGAGCTCGCTACACTAATTGATGTCAGCAATGGGAAATACCGACTATACCATTATCGTGATCGCGAAAAACGTGAAATTGATTTTCTTATTGAGCGCGATGATCAAGCATTACTTGGCATTGAAATTAAAGCAGGCTCCGCCATTAGCGAAGCAGACTTCAAACATTTAAAATGGTTTAGAGATAATATTGCAAAAAACAAATCATTTATAGGTATCGTACTCTATACAGGATCACAAGCAGGTTTAATGGGAAAACAATTATATGCAATACCCATGAGTATATTGTGGCAATTATAATCTTCTCTCTAAAATTACAAAACTATACGCATGCACATTCGCTGCATCCGCCTCATGACGTACACGCTCAACCTCATGCCATTCGTTATAATCCAACACAGGAAAAAAAGTATCACCCTCAAATTCATGATGCAAAATTGTCAAATACAACTTATTAATCTGCGGTAACAATTGTTCAAACAAAGCGCTGCCGCCAATGATAAATACTTCGTTACTATAATCCACCGCATGCAATGCGGTTTCAATAGAATAAGCAACAATACAACCTGGCGCAGAAAAATTAACATCATGCGTCACGACCACATTGCAACGATCAGGCAATGCTTTACCAATAGACTCAAATGTTTTACGTCCCATAATAATGGGTTTACCTAGCGTGATGTTTTTAAAATGCTTAAGATCTGCGGGTAAATACCAAGGTAACTTGTTGTCTTTCCCTATCACATGATTTTCCGACATGGCTACAATGGCCGAAATTTGCATATATGTTTCCCCAATACTCACAATTTATTGCATTTTACCTCATAGCATTTACACTACCAAATGATATATACTGAAATTAATGAAAATTAACTTAAAAGCAAGGACAAATGAGTACAGAATCATTGTTACCAAGCTATACGGAATTTAGCAAGGTATTACAAAAATCGAAATCCAATTTCCAAGCAGCGCAAGTGCATGGATTATTGTGCGGTTGGATTTGCTCAACTCACGAAACAGAAAATGTATGGGAAAAACGCTTACCAGGCATAAAAACCTACCCACAAGGTCTTGAAGCATTAAAACGACTTTATGAAATCAGTTATCATCAGCTCAGCGAATTTTCATTCGAATTCAGTTTACTATTACCGGATGATAGAACAGATTTAAAAACGCGCGCTGAAACTTTAGGATTATGGTGCCAAGGATTTTTAACCGGTCTTGAAAATGCTTCGCAATTTATCAAATTACACTCACCTGAAGATGTCAAAGAAGCATTAAAAGATATTATTGAAATTGCTAAAGTCGATTACGATGCCATTACCGCCAATGATGAAGATGAAACCGCTTACTTTGAACTTGTTGAATACGTACGTCTCACTGTACTCATGATTTTTCATGAATTGAATTCTCAAGCAACGGCAAAACCATCGAATGGTAATCATTCCATACACTAATATTCACTACGGATATAACGATGACAGAATTTTTAAAACGCCGAAAACAGTTAATGCAACAAATGGGCCCCAACGCTATCGCTATTTTATCAGCAGCCCCTGAAGTGGCTCGCAATCACGATCATATGTATATGTTCCGACAAAACAGTGATTTTCATTATCTCACAGGATTCAACGAACCTGAAGCCATTATGGTATTGCTTCCCGAACACAAAGAAGGTGAATTCATTTTATTTAACCGTGTGCGCGATAAAACCGAAGAAATCTGGAACGGTCATCGTGCAGGACAAAAAGGCGCGTGCCGCGAATTTGGCGCAGATCGCGCATTTCCAATTCAAGATTTTGCCAAAAAATTACCTGAATTACTCAAAGATCGTGACACGATTTATTATGCCATCGATTGCGATGCACAGTTAAACCAAACCCTTATCAATATCATCATTGAATTACGCGGAAAAATACGCAGCGGCGCACAATCTTCTTTTGCACTCATTGATATCGCTGATATTCTGCATGAAATGCGTTTATTTAAAAGCCCAACAGAAATTGCACTACTCAAAAAAGCAGGACAAATTACAGCAGATGCCCATATACGCGCAATGCAATATTGTCGTCCGGGTTTATATGAATACGAATTAGAAGCGGAAATCACACATGAATTTATTCGCCAGGGTGCGCGCTTTCATGCGTATACACCTATCATAGGCAGCGGAGCGAATACTTGCATACTTCATTATGTCACCAATCATCAACGCATCAAAAAAACAGACTTAGTCTTAGTGGATGCCGGCGCAGAATACCAATATTATGCAGCAGATGTCACACGTACATTTCCTGCTAATGGCCGTTTTTCTGCAGAACAACGGGCTGTATACGATATTGTACTCGAAGCACAACTTGCAGGAATAAAAGCAATACGTCCTGGTACTGCTTGGAATAAAATTGAAGAAATTACCGTGAAAATTATTACCCAAGGTCTTAAAGACATTGGTTTACTCAAAGGCAATCTTGATTCTTTAATCGAAAAACAAGCCTATTTACCGTTTTACATGCATAGATCAGGTCATTGGTTAGGATTAGATACCCATGATGCAGGTGTTTATAAAATCAATCATAAATGGCGACCATTAAAATCAGGCATGGTCAGAACCGTAGAGCCTGGTATTTATATTTCTG
>Ga0207071_1107_pt1 | contig 14710 bp, 12 predicted proteins | sample Alteio_BWMinHeat_67_FD_153531 | JGI IMG/M metagenome (GOLD analysis project Ga0207071, IMG submission 153531) | Enriched cells from forest soil in Barre Woods Harvard Forest LTER site, Petersham, Massachusetts, United States -... | ecosystem: Environmental > Terrestrial > Soil > Temperate forest >...
ATTCTCCAGATTGGCGAATTCAAACGAGTTTTGCGCCTGGTCCCATCGCCAGGCATGCAGGTTGGCCATGCTCATTGAGAGCCTCAGCCACCCGGTGCTGTTCTCCAGTGCGATTTGCGCGAGTTTATTCGCCTGAATGTTTTGCACGGAGCCAAAGGCGCGAAACGGACGACCTCCCAACATCTCCAGATGTCCGATGACCCGCACCCAGATGCGCTGATTCTGGAGCGTGTTGAGTTCAAGTTCCAGGTCGAAATGCCCTCCGCCGACCTCGGCCCGTTGCGTGGCTTCGCGCAACTGCGTGCTCGATTCCGGCATGTATTGCGCCAGCATGGCTTCGCATGTCACGTCGAATTCCTGGGCAGTCGTACCGAAGATGCGGTACATCTCCTCGGTCCAGGTGAGTTCCTGGGTGACATAGCTGTATTCCCAGCCGCCGATCTTGGCGATGCGCTGCGTTTCCTCGAGAATATCGGTCAGACGCTTGATTTCCGATACGTCCACGCAACAGCCGATGGCCCGCACCGGATCACCCACGCCATTGCGCTGGACCAATGCCCGATCCAAGATGGATTTGTAGCTGCCTTTGGCATCACGGATCCGATACGTCGTGGCCCATCCCCGGCCGTTGATGAGCCCCGCACTGATGGCCTTTTTCGCGGCAGCGAAGTCGCGCGGATGAATCCGCTCCAACCAGGCATTCGCGGTGGGTTCCATGTCTTCGGGAACGATCCCCAGCACTTCCTGGACCCCACGGGAGCGGTGTACGACACCTTTGACGATGTCCCACTCAAATATGACGCCACTGACGGCATCGGCAGCCAGGCGGAATACCTCCTCGCGCTGGGCGAGCCGAGATTCCGCTTGTTTGCGCTCCGTGATGTCGCGCGAATTGATGACCACGCCGCCGATCAGCGGATTGGCGAGCGCCGAGACGCAGCGCGATTCCAGCCAGCGGTAGGAGCCGTCCTTGTGCAGAATGCGAAATTCGCGCGAAAAGCTCTTGATCTCACCGGCCACCAATTGCCGATATTTGGTGAGCAACTCCTCGCGATCATCCGGATGAGCGAGGTCGAACACGAAGTTCGATTCGCGTTCCTCGGAGGTGTAGCCGAGCGAATTTTGCACGCCGGCGCTGACGTATTTCACACGGCCGTCGGCGGCAGCAATCGTGATGATGTCCTGGGCATGTTCCGTCAGGGCCAGCAAACGGCGTTCACCGTTTCCCTGCGCACGGTTGCTGGCACGCCGTTCCGTCACTTCGAGGCTCAAGATGACGAGCCCAACGATTCCCGCAACGCCCTTAAGCGGTTGCACATCGATTTCGAAGCGGCGCGCGGGCCGGCCCGGTTCCTCGAACGCGAGCGATTCGTCATGGTAGGAATGGCCCTGCAACGCGTGCGCAAACACGTCCGGCTTCAGCAGCAGTGTGGGCGTCAGCATCAGGGCCGAGCAGCCCACGGCCCCGCCGGGGACGGGTCCGGCAGAGCGGATCGCCCCGGCGTTTGCATACGTGACCTTTAGGTCGGCGTCCAGGATGAGGAGGTCGTAGGGTAGTTGATCAACAGCCGTGACCAAGTCCGCCTGGGGCGTCGGCGGCGTAAAGGTCAGCATCACCAGGCGCTGACCGGCGCCCGATGGCAGGGGCTTCAGGTCTGTCAGGGCGGACTGCACGCCACGGAGGAGTCGCCAGGCAATAACCCGGCTGGCGCTCAAACTGGTGATGGACGTGAGAATGGGATAGATATTTGCGGCGGAGGCCGCGCCAAGAAGCAAGGCGAGCGGCGTTTCGATCAGGGAGGCCGGATCGATTTCCGACAAACATTGACGCGCAGCGGCATTCGCCAGAACAACGGGTAAGTGTTTGTGGCGGACATCGACCACCAGCACTGCGTCGCGCAGGCTGTCTAGGGCCGTGTCTGCCAACGCGCGCACCGCGCTCGAGGCGATGCGCAAATAATCCGGAGACGTCGCCATCCTATGGAACTCCGGGAACTCGCTTATATATCAGTCCACTCCAGCTTATACGATACGCCCAACCTAATGTGAGCGTATACCCGGGGGATGAATATGCGGGATTCCCCTAATTTTGCCGCCGTTCGTGTTTAGTTCTGTAAATACCGCAGCACCAGAGGTCCCGAGGCCAGGGATTGGTCCGCGCGCGATAGGGGATCAGATTAAAATTGCGGGATGACAAGCCCTGCGATTAAGCATCTTCGCAAAAGCGATGCGCGGTTCGGTGAGTGGATCGATCGCATCGGGCCGCTGCAAGTCCCCGTGCCCCCGGTCCGCGAGCCGTATGTTGCGCTGCTCGAAATCATTGCCCACCAACAACTGGCAGGCGCGGCGGCCCGCGCCATCTGGACCCGAGTCATCGGGTTATTCGAGGATGGCGTTCCGTCCGCAAAACGCCTGGCGGAGATGAGCGAGGCCCAGTTGCGTTCAGCCGGCCTATCGCGCAGCAAAGCATTGGCGATGAAAGACATATGCGTCAGGGTGAATGCGGGGAAGATCCCGACTGCGGCTCTCATTGCCCAAATGTCGGATGCCGATATCTACGCTCAACTGATGGAAGCTCGCGGTGTCGGTGCGTGGACTGTGGACATGCTGATGATCTTCACGCTGTGCCGGCCCGATGTGATGCCGGCAACTGACTACGGCGTGCGCAAAGGATTTCAGGTCTTGTATCGCAAGCGGGCCCTGCCCTCACCCAAGCAATTGCTTAAATTTTCCGAGAAGTGGCGACCGCATCGATCGGTGGCGGCGCTGTATCTGTGGCAAATCGCAGGAACGGCGAAGAAGCCCAAGAAGAAAAAATCACTTTCTAAATAGGTCGTCCAACGCAGATTTCGCCTTCGCGATTTCCGCTTCGTTCTTTGGAACATAGGCACCGGCCTTCGGCTTGAAGTGATCGCAAAAATTTGCCTCGTCCTTTTTACGCACTTCTTCGGCAGTCGGTTCCTTGCAGTGCTTGGCATAAGACGTGTCGTACTCGACACACATTTTGCACACATGCAACTCGGCATTGCAGGCTTTGCACACTTCGAGACGGCGCAGGGGCAGACTGAGCGAAGCAAGGGAGGCGCCGCAGCGCCAGCAGGCTAAAGAGTGGGCCATGGAACCTTCGTGAATTTATATGCGAATCCAGCACTTATCCCAGTTGCGCAAACTGAGAGAACTAAGTCAATTGGATTGCACGCGCTGCTACATGTGACACCAAACGCCAAAATGCCATGTGTTTCAATTCACCATCCCAATTCGAACCATTCCGCAACATCGAAAATAAAATATCTGAGTTCTCGCATTCAAAGGTTTTGTGCATGGTATTTTACACAAATGCTAATGTCTAACGATGGGGGCAGTAATGCGGATTCCCCATGAGTCACGATCGCGTGACCCCTTCAAAGAGAGCGCGATATCTGCCTTTAGGCGCGTGATTGACCCCTTGATTGACCTAATGTTCGATACCGGAATTACGGTGCAGGAATTTAGTCAATTGGTGAGAGATAGGGCGGTGCGATCCGCTGCGGCGCGCGTCGCCAGGGAAAGTGGACGCAACAGCAATTCACGAGTTGCGATTATTACGGGGCTGGCCAGAGCCGAAGTGTCGCGAATCCTCGACAGAAACGAAGCCTCGTTTAGTTCGCGCGTTGGACAACATCCCGCCAGAAGGGTGCTTGCCGCTTGGTATGACAATCAGCGATTTCTCGATGCTGATGGTGATCCGGCAGTTCTTCCGATATTTGGTAGGCGAAAGAGCTTCGAACAGTTAGTGTCGACTCACAGCGGTGGTATTCCAGTCCGGGCCATGTTAGATCAGCTAACGCAAATTAGCGCGGTAGAGATACTTCCGGGCCAGCGAGTAAAGGCAAAATCTAGAGTTCCAATTTTTAAAGGGATGACTTGTAGCGCAATTGCCAATATCGGAGAACGCACCGGTGACTTGTTAGGTACTCTAAAAAGCAACCTGCGTGCGACGTCGACGCCTCTTTTCGAGGGGACTGCGTTTGTATGTGATGCCGATCGCGGAGCGGTTCCGCTCGTTCGCCGGCAAATAGCCGAACAGGGCGCAGTCTTTATAGATAGCGCAACTTCACTGTTCGCTCGGTCTCGCAGCAGGCCTAGGCGATCTCGCGTGGAGGAAAGTGCGCACTGCCGAGTAGGCGTCACTGTCTATTACTTCGAGGACGAGTTCGCAACCGACAATGACGCAGGGACTGTTACCGACCAGGGACGTCGGAAAAACCTTCAGCGACAGTACCTCAAATCAAAAGCTTCAGATAAATAAACGATCATTGCGCAGGGTGGTGTTACGACGGAGTCGGTCATGATGAGAAATACAGATTCCCCTTCCGCGGATATCGTCAAACGCCAAGGAGCGAGTGCGTTGATTGCTGCAACTATAGCGTTTCTGAACGCAAACGATATCTCCAAGAAACTGATAGTCAATTCAATTCGCCAGTATTACAGGCTGCGAAAACCACCCGATAGTGTTCGGCAATATAGAAAATTGGCGCGTGCGTACGAACACATGGGCATCGTAATGTCTACGTGGTATTCGTCGTCAAATTTCCTTGATAGTGAATGCCGACCAATTCCGCTAAAAATCACACCGGGCCCGAAATCGATATATGCCTTGGTGCGCGCAGCCCGAGTCCCGATTTCGACGGCAATCGCGATTCAGTTGATGCATCGTTCTCCAAGTATCGCGGTGGATTCGCTAGGCAACCTTATAGCTCAGAGGCGTGAATTCGTGCTGCCTGATTTCGCGGTTCCGCGGGCTGCACTGGTAATAGAACGGTATCTAGACACCTTGCATAGGAACTCTGTGTCACACAAAAGGAAGTCGGTGCTCTTACTTGAGAGAAATTGTCATGTGCCAGAAGTAAATGTAAGGACGATCGCCCCAATACTGCGAGACATCAAGAAGCGCGGGTCGGCATACATTGACTCTGTAAATGGAGATATCGAGGAACTGCGGCGGAAGCGATCGAGAGGCAAGGGCTCCGGCGAAATGAGCGTTCATATATTCGCGTGGACTCGGTTTGCGCGGCCCGCAAAGAACAAAAGTTGACTCGCGTAGTCGTAGTAGCGACACGCCATCCGCGGATAGCGAACTAGTCGAAAGCGATCCGACTTCCTGGCCGCATAGCACTATTGGATCCGATTTGCGCATTGGGCCGAGCTACGCCATTAGAACCGATCTGGGCATCAGGTCGTGCTACCGCGTTCGAACCAATTTGCGCGTCTGGCCTGACTATCGCATTGGAGCCGATTTGTGCATCGGGGCGAACGATTCCGTTAGAGCCAATCTGGGCGTCCGGTCGTGCCATCGCGTTCGAACCAATTTGCGCATCTGGCCTGACTATCGCATTGGAGCCGATTTGTGCATCGGGGCGAACGATTCCGTTAGAGCCAATCTGGGCGTCCGGTCGTGCTACCGCGTTCGAACCAATTTGCGCGTCTGGCCTGACTATCGCATTGGAGCCGATTTGTGCATCGGGGCGAACGATTCCGTTAGAGCCAATCTGGGCGTCCGGTCGTGCCATCGCGTTCGAACCAATTTGCGCATCTGGCCTGACTATCGCATTGGAGCCGATTTGTGCATCGGGGCGAACGATTCCGTTAGAGCCAATCTGGGCGTCTGTGCGCACAATTGTATTCGACCCAATCTGTGCATTTGGGCGAACCATTCCGTTTGAACCTATCTGAGCATCGGGGTGTGATAGAGCACTTATGCCCCGTGGCATTGGCAGCCATGTCTGCGCTTCAGGACTAGATATGGCGTTTGAGCCAATTTGCGCGCTAGGGCGAATAAAACCATTCGAGCCAATTTGCGCGCTAGGGCGAATAAAACCATTCGAGCCTATTTGCGCGCTCGGGCGAATAAAACCATTCGAGCCTATTTGCGCACTCGGGCGAAAGAGCCCGTTAGAACCAATCTGCGCTGCCGGTCGTGCTATTGCTCCATGGCCAGCGTAGACGGGGCTCGTTGCGATGAGAGTTACTATCAAACACGCTGGTGTCGCGATCCCTCGTACAATCCTTTCGAAGCTAGTGTCCATTTTTAATCCCTTCAGTTTGGCAGTTCTTTTGCTAATGCGCGTTCGTCTTCTTCGTTCACGATGTAGTGATAGATACCGACTCCTGTCTTAATACTGTCCTCGCATCCTTCCTTGTCTCGCTCCGACAGCCAGTTGTCGATGTCATCGGCAAATATTTGGCCTCGCGCTCTGATGAACTTATCGAAATCCTTGAGATCTTTTTTCGTGATTCCGTGAACGGTATAAACGGTGCGTTCAACAAGCCCATTGCCCCCAATCGACTCCGCGCGAAAATTCACTTCGAGTGTCTCGCACACGTTGTGAACAACGCGCGCAAACCACAAAACGCTTTCCGTGCTCAACGGATCCGGAATGTAGAAGCGTTTAACTGCTCGGTAAAAGCCATTGCCAACATCCTGTACGCAGCCGGTTCGGATCAACTCATCTAAGAGAGCCCGCGGCGATACCCCTGGGCAGTAAGTCGCAATCAACTCGGAAAACGTGGCGCCGGTTTTCTCTCCTGCGCTGCGCGAAAACTCGAGATCACGAAGAACGCCGTATGGACCCGTGTAGTTCACGTCGGTATGCCACGCTGCCAAAGCCGTTGGCAAAGGGTTGGACTCTTGCGCAGCGACACCAAATTTCGCCCCTGTGTTCGATCCCAAGATGTCGCGAACTGCATTTGTTTCGATATTCGCGATCAACGAAATCCCCTCTACGGTCGGGTCTTTGCCCGAAGCCTCAATTTGTTTCCTCGCAACATCCACGTACGCTTGTTTTAGGACTTCGCTGAATTCGGGAAAGGCAACAGCGTTCTTGACCGCCATCCGCACCAAGGGCTTCAACAAATATCTAAAAGCAGCGAGCAGATTCTCCTTAACAGATTGCGTCATTGCTGAACATATTACAACTGTTTTGTTGTTGTAATTCACACTTTTGCGCTATTGCTGCGCTGCCGCATCAATGAGTCTGGTAGGGGCAAATAGTCATCTAAATTTGGTATAGGGATCCGACCTAACCGGACCTGAGCGATTAGCCCTAAGCCAGCGGTCTGAAATCCCTTGCATGAGCACGCAATGGCGACGTTTTGGCAGCTCCGGACCTGATTGGTCGTTTATTCCGTAGACTTACGAAATGCAGCACTTTTGCAGTCCACAAATGGGCCGAGCGGCGGTACTACTAGTGAGTTGTTGCTTGCTCTTGGGCTTATGGAGTTGCGGAGACCAGACAAATAGGGCAGTTTCCGGACAAATCTTGCGCCGCGGATTGGCAGGGGAACCTAGTACCGTGGATCCAGCGGCGGCGGCCGATAACTTTTCGTTTCAATTACTCCAGGATCTTTACGAAGGTCTAACGATTGAGTCGGCAACTGGGCAAGTTCTTCCCGGCGTGGCATCTTCGTGGGAAGTTGACCAGACGGGTACTGAATACACTTTTCACTTGCGAGACGGCGCGCGCTGGTCAAATGGCAAACCGGTTCGCGCACAAGAATTTATTTTCGCCTGGAAGCGCGTGCTGGACCCGACGCGCGGCTCTCAGGTCTCGGACGATCTTCGTCCCATCGAGGGAGCACCGGAGATTATCGCTGGTCGCCTGCCACCAAATGAGCTTGGCGCCTATGCCCCACGCGACAACGTGCTAGTGGTGAAACTTGCCCGGCCAGCACCTTACTTACCACAATTGCTCACGCACTCTGCAACATTTCCGGTCTATTCGGAAGTGAGCGCGCGATCTCACTCACCGGAATCGTGGGTCTCCAACGGACCTTACGTATTAACTAGGTGGCTACCGGGTACGCGCGTTGAGTTGGGAAGGAACTCAAATTACTGGGATCGTGAAAATGTTCGCATCGCGAGAGTGGAGTATGAAATCGCATCAGACCAGAACTCGCAATTTGCTCAGTATCGCGCTGGCCAGATTGACGTCACAGATATTGTACCGGCCAACGCGATTCCCTGGATAAATGCAGAACATCCCAAGGAACTAGTCGTGGCTCCATTTCTTGCAACCGCCTATTTTGGACTCAACTTGTCGGCGCCGAATTTCGCCACAAATCTTCAGCTCCGAAAGGCTTTGGCAATGGCCATCGATCGAAAACGAATTGCAGCTGCGCAGGGATTCGGTCAGCCGCCCGCTTATGGATTCGTGCCTCCAGGCACCTGGAATTACAACCCGCAAAATTGGGAGTGGTCTAGTCTCGGCGATGTAGATCGAATCGCGGAAGCGAAGCGCCTCTATTTGGACGCGGGTTATACGTTCGCTAGGCCGCTTCGTATTCGACTACTTTTTAACGCAAACACTGCAATTAAACAGACTGCGATTCTTATCGCAGCGATGTGGAAGAGCGTGTTAGGAATTGAAACGGAACTTACGGAAGAAGAGTATCGAGTCTTTTTGCAGTCGCGACGCGATAAAACAAAATGGGAAGTGGCCCGACTTGGGTGGACAGCTGATTTTAATGATGCCAGTAATTTCTTGGACACGTTCCGTGAAAATTCTCCGAACAATGATGCTGGGTATGCGAATCGTACGTTTGACTCCCTCCTCGACGAAGCAGCGCGCGCTACTGATCCGGAAGTACGGAAACACTTATTGGAGGCAGCTGAACGCGTCATGCTTAATGATTACCCGATTCTCCCATTGTATTTTTTTGTATCTAAGCGACTAGTAAAGCCGTATGTGCAGGGCGTGCAGCCTAATCCCCTAGATCGCCTGACATCGAAAACGCTTTCAATATCGGCGCACTGAGTAACATCCCATTGAGATTAGTTCAGCACCTCGCCCGACCTGCGCGTGGCGGGGCTGCGGCGGTTGTTGTGGCCTTCGCGTTCCTGCTCTCGATAGCAGCCAAGGCTCGGCTGATCGGCATTCCGCTGGCACTGCTCGTTACCTCCTGGTTCTTTAAATACGCCTACATCTTGTTTGATCATACGGTGCGGGGCTTCGATGAACCGCCCACCCTCGACATTCAAATGATGAACCCCATTTCCGAGCAGCGTCCCTTGGCGCAATTGGCGCTCTTGGGACTGATCGGTTATGCCGTGTACCTGACTTACGATCATTTTGGGTACCCTGCGGCCGTTGCGCTTGCCATGGTCTGCGGCTTCTTTCTGCCTGCCTCGGTGGCAATTTTGGGGCTGGAAAGCAATATTTTGAAAGCGGCGAATCCGGTGTATTGGTTCAATTTGGTGCGGGGCCTGGGGCTTCTGTACGGCGCCGTGCTTCTGGTCGTTCTGGGCTATGGCCTGGGTTTGGGTCTGTTGGGGCGCTTCGATCTGTGGCTGCCCATTGAGATCGCCATCGGCATGTTCGCCGTGCTCTCGGTTTTTAGCTTCTTGGGCGGTGCCTGCTACGAGCGCCGCCACGAATTGAACCTCGAAACCTGGGTGAGTCCCGAGCGCACAGAGGCGTTGAAAGCGAAGGAAACCCAGCGCGAGAGCGACAAGCACCTGCTCGACGCCTATGGTCTCATGCGCGCCGGTTCCCACATCAAGTGCTGGCAGACGCTGGAGGATTGGGTTAAAAGCCGCGGCAATACGCCCGAGGACTACCGCTGGCTGTGCGAGCGGACTTTGAGCTGGGAAGATCCGCGCTACATCACCCGGCTGACCGAAGAGCGCGTCGCGCGCCTGCTGACCCTGAAGCGCACCGGCGAAGCGTTGGACGTGGTGGGACAACGGTTGAACCTGGATCCTAGCTTTCGGCCCAAGTCGGCCGCGGATACGTTGAGTATTGCTCAATTGGCCGCGCGCGGCGGGGGCGCCCCGCGCGTGGCCCGGATCCTCCTGTCGGACTTTGCCAGCCGCTTCGCGGGCGATCCGCTCCTGCCGGCGGCGCAAGCGCTCAAGGATCACCTCGCGCCCTAAGATTGCGCCGCGCGCTTCCTTCCGTATGATCGAACTTCATGCCCACCCCGTACAATGAAATGTACTTCAAAGAAGGTGCCGGACGCGCCCACTACCAGCGCTACGCAGAGTGGCTGGGCGCGCAGCCGTCGGATCGACTAGCCCAAAAGCGCGCCGAGGCGGATGCGCTATTTCACCGCGTAGGCATCACCTTTGCCGTGTATGGCCAGGAAGAAGGCTCGGAACGTCTCATTCCCTTTGACATCGTGCCGCGCGTGCTGCCGCGCGAGGAGTGGATCCGACTGGAAACGGGTTTAAAGCAGCGCGTGCGCGCCTTGAATGCCTTCATTCACGACATCTACCACGACCAGCAGATCCTGAAGGCGAACGTCATCCCCGCCGAACAGGTGCTCTGCAACTCGCAATACCGTCCGGAAATGCAGGGCGTGGATGTACCCGGCGGCATCTATGCCCACATCGCCGGCATCGACATCGTGCGCGACGATGCGGGCGAGTTCAAAGTCCTGGAGGACAACCTGCGCGTGCCCTCCGGCGTCTCCTACATGCTCGAAAACCGCAAAATGATGATGCGGCTCTTTCCCGAGCTCTTCTCCTCGCACCGCGTCGCGCCGGTCGATCACTATCCGGACGTGCTCCTCGACAACCTGCGCAGCGTCGCGCCCACCGGCGTTGCCGATCCCACGGTGGTGCTCCTGACCGCCGGCGCTAACAACAGTGCCTATTTCGAACATGCCTTCCTGGCGCAGCAAATGGGCATTGAATTGGTGGAAGGCCAGGATCTCTTCGTGCGCGACGAAGCGCTGTTCATGCGCACCACCCAAGGCCCGCAGCGCGTCGACGTCATTTATCGGCGCATCGACGATGATTTCCTGGACCCGCTGGTGTTCAGGCCCGACTCCATGCTGGGCGTGCCGGGCTTACTGACCGCGTATCGCGCCGGCCACGTCACCATCGCCAATGCCATCGGCACGGGGGTCGCCGACGACAAGTCCATCTACCCCTACGTGCCGGAAATGATCCGTTTCTACCTGGGCCAGAGCCCCATCATCGGCAATGTGCATACCTGGATGCTTCGCAAGCCTGAGGATCGCGACTACGTCCTCGCGCATTTGCCCGAGTTGGTCGTCAAGGAGGTTCACGGCGCCGGCGGCTACGGCATGCTCATCGGACCTGCCGCCTCCAAAGCCGAGATCGAGAACTTTCGACACCGGATCACCGCCACGCCCGGGCGCTACATCGCGCAGCCCACTCTGGCGCTCTCCACCTGCCCGACCTTCGGGGATGCGGGCTTGACTCCCCGTCACATCGACCTGCGCCCCTTCGTGCTCTCCGGATCCGATGTCACTATCGTTCCCGGCGGCCTGACCCGCGTGGCCTTGCGCGCAGGCTCCCTGGTGGTGAATTCCTCGCAGGGCGGCGGCACCAAGGACACCTGGGTGCTGGAGACTTAGATGCTGAGCCGCACCGCCGATCACTTGTATTGGATGTCGCGCTACATCGAGCGCGCCGAGAGTCTCGCGCGCCTGGTCGATGCGCACTATCGCATGTCCCTTCTGCCGCACTCGCCCGAGGTTCTGGCCGAATCGCTGCGAGCCACCATGAAGGCGCTGCACATGGAACAGGACTACACCAAGCGCCGCGAGCGTATCGAGCCCAAAGCGGTATTCGAGTTCATCAGCCTCGATCGCGACCACAGCGGCAGTATCTTGAGCTGTCTGCGCTCGGCGCGCGAGAATGCCCGCGCGGTGCGCGGCTCCTTGACCTCGGAACTTTGGGAGACCTTGAACTCCACCTGGCTCGACGCCCGGGCACAGTCAGCGCGCAGCTCTTTGGACATCGGCGAGTTCGTCGAATGGGTCAAGGAACGCTCGCATCTGACGCGCGGCGTTACCATCGGCACCATGATGCGCAATGAGGCCTTTCACTTCACCCGGATCGGCACCTTTCTCGAGCGCGCCGACAGCACGGCACGCATCCTGACCGCGCACCAGAGCGATCTCATGCCCGGCGCGGATGCCGGCACGGTTCCGGATCCGTATCAATGGAGTGTGCTATTGCGGGCCCTGTCCGCCTTCGAAGTGTATCGGCGCGTGTATCGCGACGTGATCACGCCCTCGCGCGTCGCCGAGCTTCTGATCCTGCGCGACGACATGCCGCGCTCGCTGCTGCGCTGCTGCAAGGAGGTGTACGGCAATTTGAAATCCGTCGCCAATGAGCAATCGGCCGAAACTTTGCGGCGCGCGGGCGAAATGCATGCCATGCTGCATTTTGCGCGTATGGAGGAGCTCTTGAGTTTGGGCCTGCCGCGATTCCTGCAGCAGTTCCTCACGAAGCTCAACGACATAGGGCGCCGCATCGCATCGGATTTCCTGGGTTCTCAGGCGGAGGTTTAAAAATGCACATGCACATTCGGCACGAGACCCGCTACCGCTACGAGCGCCCGGTCAAATACAGTGTGCAGAGCCTACATCTCACGCCGCGCCGCGACTTGAGCCAGCGCGCGCTGAGCTGGAGCATCGCCGCGCCCGGCCGCCGCCTGGAACAGATCGATGCTCACGGCAACATTGCGCACCTCCTCACGATCGAAGAGCCGCATCGTGAAATCAGCATCGTCGTTCGCGGTGTGGTCGAAACCGCGGACACCGAGGCGCGCCAGGACGATGGACCCCTATCGCCGTTGGCATATCTCGCCGCGACGCAGCTGACCTCGCCGAGCGAGGAAATCGTGGCCTTTGCGCACGAATCGCTCTCGCGCTGCAGCGATCCCATGAAGCGCGTTCAGGCTCTCGCCGAGGCCGTGGTCGGGGCGGTGCGCTACAAGTCCGGCACCAGCGACGTGCAGGACAGCGCGGCGGTGGCGTTCAAGAGCGGGGAAGGCGTCTGCCAGGATCACGCCCATGTGTTCATCGCGTCGGCGCGCGCGGTCGGCATGCCGGCGCGTTACGTCAGCGGTTATTTGTACACTGGGGATGCCAGCGACGCCGCCAGCCACGCCTGGGTCGATGTCTGGCTGGGCGCGGAAATCGGCTGGCAGAGCATGGACGTGACGCACACGCGTCCCGCGGTGCGTACCTATTGCCGCCTCGCCGTCGGCCGCGACTACTTGGACGCAGCGCCGGTGCGCGGCATGCGCCAGGGCGGCGGCGGTGAGAAAATGGAAGCCAATGTACTCATCGCTGAGTCGGCCCTGCAACAGCAGTAGCCTAAACAGGTAGAATTTCAGCATGACTTACTGCGTCGGCTTGCTGGTCGACACCGGTCTCGTGATGTTATCGGACTCGCGGACCAATGCCGGTGTCGATCAGATCAATACCTTTCGGAAAATGGCCACCTTCCAGCACCCGAACGACCGGGTGTTGGTGCTGATGTCGGCCGGCAACCTGGGCATCACCCAGGCGGTGATCAATTTGCTCGAAGCACCGGACGAGCTCGACCAAAAGAACCGTTTCTTGAACGCCGCCAATATGTTCAATGCCGCGCGCGTCGTGGGCGATGCGCTGCGCGAAATCCATCAGCGCGATGCCGAGGACCTGCGCGAGCATGGCTACGATTTCAACGGCACCTTTATCTTAGGGGGCCAGATCAAGGGCGAGGAGCCGCGCCTGTTCCACATCTATTCGGCCGGCAATTTCATCGAATCCTCCGTCGACACGCCTTATTTTCAGATCGGCGAATCCAAATACGGCAAGCCCATCATCGACCGGGTGATTACCCGCAGCAGCAGCCTGGCGCAGGCCGCGAAGTGCGCCTTGGTCTCCATGGACTCCACCATCCGCTCGAATCTGTCCGTCGGACCGCCCTTGGATCTGGCCATCATCAAGCGCGACGAATTTAAATTATCGACGCATATCAGCATCGACATGGACAATGAATATTTCAAGATGATCCGCGAACGCTGGGGATTCGCGCTGCAAGAAGTGTTCAGCGAACTTCCGAATCCCAACTGGTAACCCAATGAAACGATTCTTGAGCCTTGGCCTGATGTTGCTGGCCGGTGTCGCCGCGGCGCAAATCCATGGTCCCGACCTGAAGGGCATGGATACCGCGGTCGCCCCGGGCGATGATTTTTTCAAATTTGCCAACGGCGGCTGGATCAGCGCCACGGACATTCCGGCCGATCGCAGCCGCTACGGCAACTCCGCCATCCTGGCCGAACTCACCACCCAGCGCGTCGATGAGCTGCTTAAATTCGCCGCGGCCGAGCACGCGCGCAACGGCTCCGAGGCCCAGCAGATCGGCGACTTCTATAACAGCTTCATGGATGAGGCCGGGATCGAAGCCAAGGGACTGAAGGTCATGCAGCCGGCGTTCGAGCGCATCGATGGCATCTTCAGCCGCAATGAACTGGCGGCCGCCCTGGGCGAAACCCTGCGCGCGGACGTCGATATCTTGAACTCCACCAACCTGCACACGCCGCATCTTTTGGGGCTGTGGGTGGCGCAGGATCTGAACGATCCCAAGCGCTACCTGCCGTTCCTTCTGCAGGGCGGTTTGGGCATGCCGGACCGGGAATACTACTTGGGCACCTCGCCCGCCATGGCCGCGATCCGGCCGCAATACCAGGCGCATATCGCCGCCGTGCTCAGCCTCGCGGGGATGGACGGCGGCGCCGCGCGCGCCGCAAAAATCTTCGAGCTCGAACGTCGCATGGCGGAAGTTCACTGGACGCGCGCAGCCTCCGAACAGATCGAGGCCGGCAACAATCACTGGAGCCGCGCACAATTCTATGCGGAAGCGCCGGACCTGGATTGGCGCGCCTTTTTCTCGGCTGCGGGCTTGGGCGGACAGAATGAATTCGTA
>Ga0207071_1108_pt1 | contig 14563 bp, 11 predicted proteins | sample Alteio_BWMinHeat_67_FD_153531 | JGI IMG/M metagenome (GOLD analysis project Ga0207071, IMG submission 153531) | Enriched cells from forest soil in Barre Woods Harvard Forest LTER site, Petersham, Massachusetts, United States -... | ecosystem: Environmental > Terrestrial > Soil > Temperate forest >...
CTTCCAGCGCCGGACGTTCCGACGTTAAGACGTGCAACGTTCCGACGATCTTCGCTCCCGACGTTCCGACGTTCAGACGTGCAAACGTTCCGACAATCTTCGCACATCAGAAACCGTCCGTCTGTCCCCGACTCCTTGTTTACCCAAGCACCGGTTATGGTTTTGTGTGTAGTTTCTCGTCAGCGCTGTAGCTTACACGGACCTCGGCAAGAGGTTGGATATCTGGGGGGAGGCTTTCTAGGGGTATCCAGCGCTCAATTCTGTCGTAAACACCCTTGCAATAATTCCTTGCCGCTTTACCTCCTTCGCCGGTCGTTCCAACAGACAGCACGCGCTGGCCTTTTCCGCCACCTATATAAATCACTGCTGACCATTGCTTGTTGATTTCATTGAACTCGGATTTTTCCTGTTTGAACCAATATTCATTGTCGTCTTCATTCTTTTCATAGATGACCAAGCTATCTTGCGGCGGCTTAGTTTCGTACGTTCCGCTTAGTCTAATTCTAGCGCCTACGATTGCATTTGGAGGGGGCCAGACTATGCGCATACCGTACGGTTCGGGCACACTATTGGTTACCGGCGGCAGAAACTCCGTCTGATGGACTGAAACATGCGGACCGAGCGAAATATCTACGGGGAGGTTCACTATCCCTAGAGGCTCATTGAACCTTTCTCTAACCAAAAGGTAATAATCTCGGAATGCTTTGCCCGAGTCACCCATTAGCGCAACGTACAGGACCCTCTCATCGCCCTTACTCCCACCCACGTACACATCGCTAAACCACCAGCGATTTTTGTCGAATTCGGGGGTCTGTGCCTTAAGCCAGAACCTACTGGTTGATTGGGACTTCTCAACAATGATGAGGCCTCCTTGTGGTGGTATTTTCTTGCACGAACCTTCAACACGGATTTTTCGGCCCACCGGCGAGCCCGGACTCGGCACATCGATTCGCAGGCCATACTTGTTGACTGGGTAGCCGCCTTTGGTGATGCCGGGCAATCTCAATAGTTTCCAAAGTCCCGTCGCAACAATGACGACACCGGAAACTGCAATGAACAGCCTCCACCCGTCTCCAGCAAACGCTCCGAGGTAAGGTATGCTGGGAAAAGCACTAAGAAGTACGAGCGCCGCACCCACAAGAACCACGGCGACGGCTGGACTTTTGAGCGCGCCGCCGAGAGCACTCCAAAAGGAAGTCTGTTCGTGTTCTTCCCCGTCTTCCGCCACGGCCTGCCCCCAAGAGTCTCCGCCCGCGTCCCATCACACTAGGCGAGATTGAAGTATTAGTTGCCCCGATACTAAGATTGCAATCTATTAAAGGCAGCACGGCTTGTCAATGTTGAGGAAAGTCGCGTAATGGGTGCCGGGGGACCGAAGGGAAGTTTCCCCTGCTCTGAAAGTCTCCAATCACTACGAACCACACGATCGCTATCACAGGAACATCAGAAATCGTCTAGTCTGTCCCCGATTTCCCGAAGGATTGTACACCGAGGACCTTAGCTAGGGAGACGCTTAGGAACGTGCCGTCTACATGGATGGGCGGGCGGCCGCGCCTTAGTTCCGAAGAACGCCTTTGGGTGGCCCATCCTTGCGGGGTTTGCAAGGGTGGGGCTGACTTTCGCTAGCCTCTTTTCTCGCCACTCGCCACTTCCACTCTCGCCATTACCGCTCCCTCAGTCTCATGCGTTTTCGATTCGCACGTCCCCAAATTTTCGGAAGTCCTCATCGAACGTGGCAACTGGGCTATCTTCGGCTCTTGCCGCCGCAGCGATCAAGCAGTCCACGAAATGAATCTTCGTCCTTCGATATCGCTCTAAAGCGTCCAGATGAATCGCGGCTTCGCTGATCTGAACACCAGGACTCGAGATCAACGTGCCAAGCGCCGCCGCGATGTCCGCGCGTGGATGCGCATAGAAAGACTCCAGCACAAACACGCACTCCGCTAGGACCGCGGGCAACACGACAATTTCGACATCGCCGCGATCGCACGCTTCGAATAGTTTTCCGGCCGCCTTGGCGTGCTTTTCATGGTCTTGTACCAGGTATCGCACGATCAGATTGGTGTCCACCAGCCTGCGCTTTGCGCTCATCGGATACTCGCGCGCCCCTGGGCCGCCTTCGCGGCCGCTTCGCGGATTTCGCCGAAACTCATCTTCCTGCCCTTCTTGCTGGCCAGCGCACCCTTCAGCGACCGCGTCCCGGGATGCACGCGGATCGTCGCATGGTCTCCCGCCACCACGTACTCGAGCCTATCGCCCGGTTTGATTTGCAGCGCCTTGCGAATCTTCCCCGGAATTGTCGTTTGCCCTTTCCTGGTGACCGTGGAATGCGGCATGAATCTCTCCTTACTCTGTATTCGTTCCTTACATTCCAATTATGCCTTACCTACCCACTCGCTGGCAAGCGCTGCCGGAGTGAAGCCCGCCATTTCATTTCGTAGCGCCGGCCTCCAGCCGGCTCTTGGAGTGCGGCGGCTTGCCGCCGCTTTCTCCCCGCCGAAGCTCGCTTCGGCTGCCCTTCCGCACTCTTGTAGTGGCCGGCTTGCAGCCGGCTCTTGGAGTGCGGCGGCTTGCCGCCGCTTTCTCCCCGCCGAAGCTCGCTTCGGCTCCCCTTCCGCACTCTTGTAGTGGCCGGTCTTCAGACCGGTTCTTTTTCTCGCCTCTCGCCACCGGTCACTGTTGTTCTCGCCACTTCCTTGGCTCTTCTGCATCCAACCAGTTAGAATAGAGTGTTTGCACCGGCGACATTGTAATTCGCCGTGCGGGCAGCACGTATAAAACCAATAGGAACCCGTAGATGGAAGCAGCACAGATACTCGACCGCGTCGTCGCCCGGTTTATCGGCACCAAGCACGAGCGCGACGTCAAGAAATTACAGCCCCTCATCGCGGCTATCAACGCGCGTGAAAATGGGGCCGGCAGCGGTGTTGGTGGCGGAGTAGGTGGTCCGGGCGATGGTGGCGTAAGGTCGCTCTCTGACGAAGCCCTTAAAGCTCGCTTCATGGAGCTGCGCGCCCAGGTGCAGGAGCAGCTCAAGGACGCCGACCCGGGCGAACCCACTTTTCGCGAGCTGATGCAACAGGCACTCGAGCCGGCCATCGTTCCCGCGTTTGCGCTGGTGCGTGAAGCCGGGCGCCGCTTTCTGAACATGCGGCACTTCGACGTGCAGCTCATCGGCGGCATGGTCCTGCACGAAGGCAAAATCGCGGAAATGAAAACGGGCGAAGGCAAAACGCTCGTAGCCACGCTGCCCGCAGTGCTGAATGCGCTTGCGGGACGTGGCGTGCACATCGTCACCGTAAACGACTATCTCGCTCGCCGCGACGCGGAGTGGATGAGCCCGCTCTATCGCGCGCTGGGGTTGAGCGTCGGCGTAATCGTCCACGATCTCGATGACGATCAACGCCGCGCGGCTTACGGCGCGGACATCACCTACGGCACCAACAACGAATTTGGCTTCGACTACCTCCGCGACAATATGAAGTACGACCTGGCGCACTGCGTCCAGCGCGGCCACCACTTCGCCATCGTCGACGAAGTCGATTCCATCCTCATCGACGAAGCGCGTACTCCGCTGATTATTTCCGGGCCCTCGGAAGAGTCCACCGACAAGTACGCGCGCATCGACAAAATTATCCCCAAGCTGATTCAGGACATCGATTACACCGTCGACGAAAAGCATCGCACCGCCACGCTGACGGAAGAAGGCTTCAGCAAGTGCGAGCGCCTGCTGGGCCTGGCCAATCTTTCCGATCCCGGCAACATCGCCTACCTCCACCACGTGAGCCAGGCGCTGCGCGCACACGCGCTCTACAAAATCGACGTCGACTACGTCAATAAAGACGGCGAAATCATCATCGTCGATGAATTTACCGGACGCCAGATGCCCGGCCGCCGCTGGTCCGACGGCTTGCACCAGGCCGTGGAAGCCAAGGAAGGCGTGAAGATCGAGCGCGAAAATCAGACGCTCGCCACGATCACGTTTCAGAATTATTTTCGCATGTACAAAAAACTTTCCGGCATGACCGGAACGGCGTCCACGGAAGCGGCGGAGTTCAGCAAAATTTACAACCTGGAAGTTACGATTATTCCGACGAACCGCGAACTGATTCGCAAAGAATATTCCGACGTCGTTTACCGCACGGAAAAAGAAAAATTTGAAGCCGTCGTCAACGGCATCATGCAGGAAGACAATTCGCTGGCCAACGGCATCCGCCAGCTGAACGAACGCGGGCAACCCGTGCTCGTCGGCACCATCTCCATTGAAAAATCCGAAGCCATCGCGGAATTGCTGAAAAAAAATCGCATCCCCCACGAAGTTTTAAACGCCAAGCAGCACGAGCGCGAATCGCGCATCGTCGCGCAGGCTGGGCGCAAAGGCGCCGTCACTGTCGCCACTAACATGGCCGGACGTGGCACCGACATTTTGCTTGGCGGAAATCCCGAGCAAATGACGCGCGATCATTTTCTGAAGAATAAATTGGCCATGCCCTACGCCGCCGCGCCCGCGGTGATTCCCGCGGAGCCAACTCCCGGCGAAGCCGCGCAGCCCGCGGTGCCGATGGTTCTTTTTCAAAACGAAGGCAAAATTTTTCAAGTGCCCGCGGACCAGTGGAAACCGGTGTTCGAAAGTTTCGCCGAGCAATGCAAATCCGAACACGACGAAGTTGTTGCGCTCGGTGGTTTGCACATTCTCGGCACCGAACGCCACGAAGCGCGCCGCATCGACAATCAGTTGCGCGGACGCGCGGGACGCCAGGGCGATCCCGGCTCGTCGCGTTTTTTTCTTTCGCTCGAAGACGATCTGATGCGAATTTTTGGTGGCGAGCGCATCAAAGCATTGATGTACAGATTCGGAATGACCGAAGGCGTTCCCATCGAATCGAAAATGATTTCGAATCGCATCGAAAACGCCCAAAAATCCGTGGAAGCACAAAATTTCGACGCCCGCAAACATTTGCTTGAGTACGATGATGTGATGAACAAACAGCGCGAGACAATTTATTCGATTCGGCGATCCGCGCTGGAAGGAAAAGATCAGCGCGATTACATTCTGGGTATTGCCGAGGATGTTATCAAGGAACTGGTTGAAACTTTTTGCCCGCGCGAGCAGCATCCGGACCAGTGGAATGCCACGCAATTTCTTGCGGAGGCCAACGCGCAATTTGGCGTGGACATGAAAGTTGCCGGCGCAGACCCCGCTGCGCTGAGCCACGAGCAGCTGGCGGACGCGGCGGTCGAAGCCGTTCGAACGCGCTACGAAGAAAAAGAAACGCAGTTTGGCGCGGACCTCATGCGCTGGCTGGAGCGGCGCATCATTCTCGACGTGGTCGATTCGCAGTGGAAGGACCACCTGCTTTCGCTCGACCATTTGAAAGAGGGCATCGGGCTGCGCGGCTACGGGCAGAAAGATCCGCTTGTCGAATTCAAGAAGGAAGCGTTCATTCTTTTCGAAGACATGATGACGCGCATTGACAACGAGACGATACGCTATCTTTTCCATATTCAGGTGCAGCAGGGCGAACAGCCTGGTTCGGGCGGTGCGCCGCAAGCTCCGTCTCCGCAACAGCCGCCTCGTCCGCGTGCCGCCGCGGCCAGCGCCGCTGCACGAGCCGGCGAACCTGAGCATTTGCCGGCAGTGGCGCGTGAAATCGAGCGGCGCCAGCAGCGCCAGCAAAAAGATTTGCAGTATCAGACCGGCCCGGCGCAGGCCGAAGCGCCGAAGCCCGTGCGCGCCGGCGCAAAAGTTGGGCGCAACGATCCTTGCCCTTGCGGCTCCGGGAAAAAATACAAGAAATGCCACGGCGCGAATGCCTGATTGATTCTGTTTAAGTGAAGAAAAGGAAACGAATGCCTCCAGCACCGCAGCAGCAGCCTGAACGCCACCCGATTCCGGGCGTAAAAAATCTCGTCGCGGTGGCTAGCGGCAAAGGAGGCGTGGGCAAGACCACTGTTGCCGTAAATCTTGCGCTGGCGCTGGCAAAGCTCGGCCACAAAGTCGGTTTGCTGGACGCCGACGTTTATGGCCCGAACGTGCCGATCATGCTGGGCACGTCGCAGCAGCCGGAAGCCACGGCCGACAAGCACATTATTCCCGTGCAATCGCAGGGCGTAAAAATGATTTCCATGGGCCTGCTGAATCCCGGCGACAAGCCGATGATCTGGCGCGGGCCGATGCTGCACAGCGTGATCACGCAGTTTCTGCGCAGCGTGGAGTGGGGCGAGCTGGATTACTTGATCATCGATCTTCCGCCGGGCACCGGGGATGTGCAGTTGACATTGATCCAGACTGTGGCCGTTACTGGCGCGGTGGTCGTTACGACGCCGTCTACCGTTGCGCTTGCCGATGTTCGCAAAGCCATTGAAATGTTCCGCCAGGTGAATGTGGAAGTGCTTGGCGTGGTGGAAAACATGAGCACGTTTTCCTGCCCGCACTGTGGCAAGGGGATTGATATTTTTGGCCACGGCGAAGGCGCGAAGACCGCGCTGGCTTACGGCGTGCCGGTGCTCGGCGAAATTGAAATTGATCCGCGCATTCGAATTGGCGGCGATACGGGAAAGCCGGTCGCCTCGCTTGGCGAAGCGGGTGACGGGGCGAAGAGCCTCTATGCTGTTGCGCGCGCCGTCACCGCGCGTCTGGCTGAAGTCGCCGGCACCACCGGCGGGCCCTCCATCCAAATCGATTGAAGCTTTACACTTTTTCTTGCTCGCGGGACTTCTGCAGCGCCGCGATCTTGGCGCGCAGGCAGTTTGCGCAGAGGCATCCTTGCGCATCGGCGGGCATGGGAATTTTTGGCAATTCCGCGCACCAGCAGCCGCCTTCCGGTTGGCAGGTCATTGCAGCTCCGCATTGTGCGCAACGCGTTTCCACAGAGCGATGATGGCGCAGTTGCGGCGCGGCGTCCAGCGCTGCTGGTTTTAGGGGTAGCAGGCGGAAATGCGGCAGCAAGCTGCCGCACTCCCAAAGAAGAAACGGCAGCCGGGCTTCCTTGTCAGTCGGGCAACGCGGATGATATCTTGACGTGATTCCTTGTGCGCGGATTCTTCCGCAGGGCACGCTATATCGTGCCCCTGTAATGAGATAGCGTTGCCCGCAACTTGCTGCGTCATCCGCGGCGCGAGAAAAGGACCTGATTGGCTCGACAACCTGACATCCGGCCTTATCGCGGGAAGTGGCCGCGGATTGCGGAATCGGCTTATATCGATGCGGCTGCGGTGATCATCGGCGACGTGGTAATTGGCGAGGATTCGAGCGTTTGGCCTTGCGCGGTGGTTCGCGGCGATGTGCATTACATTCGCATCGGGGCGCGGACGAATATTCAGGATGGCTCGATCTGCCACGTGATGCGCGACGAGTGTCCGCTGATTCTGGGCGATAATGTGACTGTCGGCCATTCCGTGACACTGCATGGGTGCACCATTGAGTCGCGGTGTTTGATCGGCATGGGCGCGGTCATTCTAAATAATGTTACGGTCGGCGCCGGCAGCATTGTTGCTGCCGGAACGCTTCTGACGGAGCGCACGGTGATTCCTCCGGGGAGTCTGGTGATGGGTTCGCCGGGAAAAGTGAAGCGCCTGCTCACGGGGATCGATCAGGCGTCGATTGACGCGTACGCGCAGCGTTACGTCGAGTACAAAAACATTTATCGCCAGGAGCCAGCCGAGTGAGCGAAGGCGCCGCCAAAAAAGAAGAGAAACCCCGCAAATTTCAAGCAATTCGCGGCACACGTGACTTGCTGCCGCCAGAAACGGCGCTATGGAATCGCGTTGAACAAACAGCCCACGAAGTCTTCGGCACCTTCGGTTTCGGCGAAATTCGCCCGCCTATCTTTGAGTCAACCGACTTATTCGCACGCGCCGTCGGCGGGGAAACGGATATAGTCTCCAAAGAGATGTACTCCTTTGTGGACAACGCTGTGCCACGAGTTAGCTCTCTCGGCAACGCGATCACTGACTGGCCGGACCCTACTCGCGATGACAATGAATTTTCGGCGTACAAGAACACGATTTCTGCTTTTATCGAGGCATATCAAAGAGCGATAGCAGAGGACGAACTCCATCCATCGTCAGCCAACAAATCTATCTTGCAAGACATCAGAGACCGCTTCGACGCACTAGGTGGGTGCTCTTTGCAGAACGCTCAGAGCAAACAGCTTGCAGTTCAATTGGTGCGAGCAATTTATCTCGCAGTGAGAATTGCTGAGCTAGGGGACTACCTCTCGCTCCGTCCTGAGGCCACAGCCTCTGTTTGCCGGGCTTACATCGAACACAACATGCAGCAATTGCCGCAGCCGGTGAAGTTGTATTACTTGGGGCCGATGTTCCGGCGGGAGCGGCCGCAGAAGGGGCGCTACCGGCAGTTCTATCAGATTGGGGCGGAGGTGCTGGGCGGGAGCGATGCGCCGGCGATTGATGCCGAAGTGATCGAGATGGTCATGACGTTTTTCGAGCGACTGGAATTGCAGGGCGTGCAGCTGGATATCAATTCGATTGGCTGCCGCGACTGCCGGCCGAAGTACGTAGAGTTGCTGCGCGCAGAGCTAATGAAAGTAAAGGACAAGCTGGGGCCGGACAGCCAGCGGCGGATCGAGACGAATCCGCTGCGGGTGCTGGATTCAAAGCTCGAAAGCGAGCAGGGCATTATCGCCACGCTGCCGCATATCGCGGATCACCTCTGCGAAGATTGCGCCAAGCACTACGCGGAAGTGAAGCACCAGCTGCAGCTTCGCGGCGTGATGTACCGTGAAAACTGGCGGCTTGTCCGCGGGCTGGACTACTACATGCGCACGACGTTTGAAATCACGGCGCAGGGACTTGGCTCGCAGAACGCTGTCTGCGGCGGCGGGCGCTACGACGGTCTTGTAGAATTGCTCGGCGGGCCGCCCACGAAGGGCATCGGCTTTGCCATCGGCGAAGATCGTTTGATTTTGTCTCTGCAAGAGAGCGGTAAAGCGTCTGCGCCGCAAGGCCGCGACATCTACATCGCCTGGATGGGAGAGAAAGCGCACGCGACCGCCGTTCGCGCGGCGAAAGATTTGCGCAAGGCAGGATTCAGCGTCGAACTACCGCCCGTCGAGCAGAAATTCGGCAAAGCGCTCGGCCAGGCGGACAAATTGGGCGCACGCTTCGCGCTGATCCTCGGCGATAATGAAGTGGCGAGCGGCGAATGGACGCTGAAGACGCTTGCCGACGGCTCGCAACGGAAGCTGACGGAACCTCAGTTGCTCGACTTCCTGGGCGGGCAGAAGGCAGGGTCGCCGCAGGTGGGCCCGTAAGAGTGCGAAACGAAGTGCTGGTATGATTTCTTCCATGAGCGGGCGATCTAGATATACATGGAGTCTAGCTGCTTCGTTTGTTTCGCTCGTCGCGGTCAACGTAAAGCAGAATTACGGTCAAACCTCTTCTGATTTCTATGTTTCACATGGTTGGCCATTTACGTACTTTAACGAGGGAGGATTTGCGCATGACACGCGATTCCTCTGGTTCGGGCTATTTGGTGATTTACTCGTGGCACTATTCGTTGGCTTAGCGATCGGAGCGGCATGGAATTGGCTCGCAGCCAGACGCCTGAGGTGAGTTCAAAGACGGACAGCATAGGCTGAGGCCTATGCTCCACAGGAGACAAGCTTGCTCGATTTTCTTGGCAATTTGAAACGCACACACTACTGCGGCGAGCTGCGCGCGGCGGATGATGGGCGCGACGCGCTGGTGATGGGCTGGGTGGCGAAGCGGCGCGACCTGGGTAATTTGCTTTTTCTTGATATTCGCGACCGCACCGGGATCGTGCAGGTGGTTTTCAACAAAGAGACGCAGCCTTCGGCGCACGGCAAAGCCGAGCAGGCGCGCGGCGAATTCGTCGTGGCCGTGGAAGGCAGAGTCATCAGGCGGCAGAAGGCCAATCCGGAATTGGCCAGCGGCGAAGTCGAGATGGTGGCGACGAAGCTCCACATTCTGAACAACGCGAAGACGCCGCCGTTTCCGATTGAGGATGAAATCAACGCGGCGGAAGAGACGCGGCTACGATTCCGCTATCTGGACTTGCGCCGGCCGAAGCCGCACCGCAATTTGGCGCTGCGCCATCGCATCATTCTTGAGATTCGCAAAGTGATGGACGAACTGGGCTTTATTGAAGTGGAAACGCCGATGCTTACGCGCTCGACGCCGGAGGGCGCGCGCGATTTTCTGGTGCCCAGCCGCATCCATCACGGGCAATTTTATGCGCTGCCGCAATCGCCGCAGATTTTCAAGCAGATCCTGATGATTGCCGGACTGGATAAATACTTCCAAATCGTGAAGTGTTTTCGTGATGAAGACCAGCGCGCCGACCGCCAACTGGAATTCACGCAGCTCGACCTGGAGATGTCCTTCCCGCGACAGGAAGACATTTTTCACGTGATCGAACAGGTGATGGTGCGCGCCTGCGCCGTCGCGGGCGTCAAGGCCGCGGCGCCGTTCCCGCACATGCTCTACAAGGATTGCATTCGGAAGTATGGCAGCGACAAGCCGGACTTGCGTTTTGGCATGGAGCTGCACGAAGTGACACAGTGCTTCCCGGAGGAAGCCAAGCAGAAGTTGCAGATCGAAGGCAACGTTTTTGCGTTCGCGGCGCCGGGTGCGGCTGGGTATTCGCGCAAGCAGCTTGACGAATTGACGGAAAAAGCGAAAGCGTTGCACGCTCGCGGCGCCTATTTTGTGAAAGTTGCGCCGGAGGGATTGACCTCGACTGTCGAAAAGTTGATCGGCCCGGAAAACGTGAAGAAACTCGCCGAAGCGTGCGGTGCAAAACCCGGCGATCTCGTCGTCGCCGTATCCGCTAAGGAACAGATCAAGGGCACGGAAGCCGCCGCGCTGATCGCCGGTCAATTACGCTTGCATCTCGGCGAGGCGCTCGGGGTCATCGACAAGTCGCAATGGAAATTTTTGTGGCTTACAGGCTTCCCGCTTTTCGAATGGAGCGAAGCGGACAAGGCTTGGGTCAGCGCGCAGCACCCGTTTACTGGCATCGTCGATGAAGACCTGGAGAAGCTGGAATCCACGCCTTGGGAAGTGCGTTCGAAAGGCTACGACCTTGTTCTCAATGGCTACGAACTCGGCTCCGGTAGCATTCGAATCCACCGCCAGGACATTCAGGAGCGCTTGTTCAAGGCCCTCGGCCTCACAGAAGAACAGTTGCGCCGCCGCTTTGGTTTTTTCCTCGACGCGCTGACCTACGGCACGCCACCGCACGGCGGCATCGCGCTCGGCATCGACCGCGTGGTCATGCTCCTCGCGGGTGAAAAATCGATCCGTGAAGTCATCGCCTTTGCGAAAACCACCGCCGCGCAAGATTTGATGGCTGATTCACCGTCCAGTGTCGACAAGGATCAACTCGACCAGTTGGGGATCGCAATCAAGGACAGATGATTAGCAACGATGAAGGATTTATGGAAGCGTATCGCTTAGCTAAGATCACGGGGTTATTGCTCACGCTGGCGATTGTCGGATTTTATTATCGGAAAATCCCAATGGCGATGTGCGGGCTGATTTCAGTTGGTAGCTTGATCACTTCGTTGTTATTCGGTACCCGGCTGTCTGAACGTTCCGACTCTGTTTTATCAATGTGCGGCGCATTATTCGGTTTTCGCGAGAGCTTCGAGACCGGCCTCGTCATCCAGCGGGACGGCCTTTTGAGTAGCCTTCAACGCCAGCGCGCGGTACATCGCTCCACTGTCGAGATACAAGTAGCCGAGAATTCTCGCGACAAGCCGTGCGACGCTGCTCTTCCCCGAGCCGGCCGGGCCGTCAATGGCGATGGTGAGTTTTGGCATCGATGCGTTGCGTTAGCGGTTTACTCGGTAAATCAGAAACCCATGATGTTGTAGCCGCAATCGACGAAGATAATCTCCCCGGTAATGCCCGAGCCCGCATCAGAAAGCAGAAATGCAGCGGTCGCGCCAACTTCGGCGGCATCGATATTGCGCTTCAGCGGCGCGCGCTCCACTTGCGTCTTCAGCATGTCGCCGAAGTTCGAGATCCCCCGCGCCGCCAGCGTCTTGATGGGTCCGGCGGAAATGGCGTTGACGCGCACGGCCTGTGCCCCGAGATCGTACGCCAAATAGCGCACCGTGGCTTCCAGAGCCGCTTTGGCCACGCCCATCACGTTGTAATTCGGAACGACTTTCTCGGAGCCGTAGTACGTCAGCGTCACGATTCCCCCGCCGGCGGTCATCAACGGCGCCGCGCCACGCGCGACGGCAATCAACGAGTAAACGCTGATGTCATGCGCAATGCGAAATCCTTCCCGCGAAGTCTGCAAAAAAGGATTTTTCAACTCCTCCGGCGGAGCAAACCCCACGCTGTGCACCAGCCCGTGCAGCACGCCGTAACGCGATTTCAATTCATCGAACAAGCGTAAGATTTCGTCATCCTTCGTGACGTCGCACATAAAGCCCGCGGCTCCCGGCATCTCCGCGATCAAATCCTTCGCTTCGAGTTCAAGCCGCTCGTTTTGATAGGTGATCGCCAGCCGCCAGCCGGCTTCGTGCAGTTTTTTCGCGATGGCCCACGCGATGCTCCGCTTGTTGGCCAGGCCGAAGATCACTGCGGTTTTTTGCGAATCGCTCATTCGTCAACGCTCCCGATGGCCGGGCTGAATCCCAGCGCCTACACAAGTCAAATGCGGTGAAACGCCTTCTCGATTTCTTTCATGGAATAGCGCAGCACGACTGGGCGTCCGTGCGGGCAGCTCATTGGACAATCGGTTTTCGCCAGCGCGTCCAGCAGCCATTCCATCTTGGATTGTTCAAGCGGCATGTTCACTTTGATCGCCGCGTGGCATGCGGTTGAAGCTGCGATTTTTGCCTGCAACGTTTCGATGGATATCGCCGCGTTCTCGCGTTCGAGCCCGTCGAGAATTTCTCTCAGCAGTTTCTCCGCATCCGGCGCTCCCACCCCCGCGGGCACGGCCTGGATGGCCACGCTTTTCGGACCCATGGGCTCGACTTCGAAGCCGTTGGCGTTCAATTCCTCGGCGATTTTCTCGAACGTTACGATCTGCCGCGGCGACAATTCGATCACGATCGGCATGAGCATTCGCTGCGCTTCCACTTTTCCGGCGCGCCGCGCTTCCAGGTGTTGCTCAAAGAGCACGCGTTCGTGCGCCACGTGTTGGTCCACGATCCACAGCCCATCGCCATTTACCGCGATAATAAAACTCGCGCTGACCTGGCCCAGCGGCTTTAGGTCGGCGATTTGTTCCGGGCGAGGTAAGCTCGCAGGCGCGTCCGCACTCGGAGCGGCAAGATTTGCCGCCCAATTCCCCGCACTGGAAATCGGCGCAGGCGCAGTAGCGGCGCCGAAAGCAGTCCCCGGCGTAAACGGAATGCGCTGCTCCACAGGCTGCATCGGCGCGGAACTCAGATCGAAACCGCCGTCCGAACCGACGCCCGAGCCAAGTCCAATCTCTTCCATCGGCGGAATGATCGCGCGCGGCACGCCGGATTCCACCGGCGCGGGCGTGATTCCGCCCGAAAACGCTCCATTGCCGGCTCCCGTGAATTGCGGAGTTGCCGCCGCGGCAGCGGCAAAACTCGCGATGGGTCGCGCGCCCGTCAGCGCCTGTCGAATCGTGTCACGCGTGAAATCGTGTACAAAATTCGAACGCCGGAACCGTACTTCGATTTTCGCGGGATGCACGTTGACGTCCACTTCATCGTACGGCATTTCCAGAAAAAGCAGCGTCGCGGGAAAAACCGCCGGCGGCAGAATGTTGCGATAGGCTTCATGAATGGCGTGCAGGATCAGCCGGTCACGCACCAGCCGCCGGTTCACGAAAATGTAAATCCCGTTGCGATTCGCGCGCTGAATATCCGGTCGCGAGGTGAACCCGCTCACCGACAGCGATGCTTTTTCTTCTTCGGGATCGAGTTGCGGCTCGGTGATGGCCGCGCGGAAAGCCGCGGTCCCCGCGGGAATCTCCACCAATTCCTCGAGCGCTTGCCGGCCGAAGAGCTGATAAACACGGTCGGCCAGTTTTTCCGCCGGCGGGCAGTTGATAATCTCCTGCGTCGGCGTGGTAAGGATAAACTGTTTCGCGGGATTCGCCAGCGCATAGTGCGTGACCAGCGAAGCGATGTGGCCCAGTTCCGTCGTGTCCGACTTCAAAAATTTCCTGCGCGCGGGGACGCAGTAAAAAATGTCAGCGACGCTGATGGTTGTTCCCGGGGGCAGACCTGCCGGTTTAACATTAATGAGCTTGCCGCCCGCGAATTCAATGCGCGTGCCATCGGCTTCCGCTTCATCCCGCGTTTCCAGCAACAAGCGCGAAACCGCGGCAATCGTCGGCAGCGCTTCACCGCGAAAGCCCAGCGTGGAAATGGACAGCAAATCGTCCGCGGAGCGCAGCTTGCTGGTGGCGTGGCGTTCGAACGCCAGCAGCGCGTCGTCATGCGTCATCCCGTGACCGTCATCAATCACGCGGATCATGCGCTTGCCGCCCTGCTCGACCTCAATGCGAATGGTCTTCGCGCCCGCGTCCAGCGCGTTCTCAAGCAGCTCCTTCACCACCGACGCCGGCCGTTCGACA
>Ga0207071_1104_pt1 | contig 14514 bp, 14 predicted proteins | sample Alteio_BWMinHeat_67_FD_153531 | JGI IMG/M metagenome (GOLD analysis project Ga0207071, IMG submission 153531) | Enriched cells from forest soil in Barre Woods Harvard Forest LTER site, Petersham, Massachusetts, United States -... | ecosystem: Environmental > Terrestrial > Soil > Temperate forest >...
GTAAATCGCCAGATTCCGGCGCCAGAAATCCAACAGCGCGTCATGGGCCTTTGCGCGTCGGGTGGGTGGTAAGGATCATCTACTGCGCTGATTTCACTGAATAAATATTTCTATATTTCTTGTGTGGATTATTGAGGGAAAATCGTTCCTGGTACGAACATCCACTAAAAGCTTCAGTCGGCACTTGCTCAGATGAACGGCAACCCTTCCACGCTCAAGGCGAGGCCTGCGGATAGCCTGACCGTCGAGGCTCTTGTTCGCGAGCACCACTCTTCCTTATTGCGCTATTTCAGAAAGCGTGGTGTACGCGAAGAGGACGCGGAAGACGCTGTACAGGAGGTTTTCGTCCGTCTAAGCCGTCGTGAGGGTCTTTCGGAGGTAGAGCGAATCGAGGGGTATTTATTCGAAACCGCGGCGAATGTGGCGATCGACGTACAAAGACACAACCGGGTACGGCATTTCGAATCGCACGTCGCCTATGACGATTCGCAGCATGGCAGACCGGAGTGTTCCTGCGAAGCGGTATTTGAGGGCCAGGAAGCGATTGAGCACATGCTCTTGGCGCTGCGGGAGTTACCGGATCGAACGCGCACCATTTTCATACTTGCTCGGCTTGAGGATATGAAGCAGTCGGAAATTGCGCAGCGGCTCGGCATATCGGTCAGTGCGGTAGAGAAACAGTTGACGAAGGGGCTCGCATATCTTGCGCTACGGACGGGCATGCCATGACAGTATTCCAGAGGCCGTCACATATATCGGACATTCACGAGATTGCGGCGAGCTATGTTCTGCGCGAGCAGTCGGGGCAGAGTGGCGTTGAGGACCAGAGGCGCCTGGCCGATTGGCTACGGGCCAGCCCCGAACGTTCAAAGGCGTATGAGGCGGCAAAACAGGTCTGCGTTGCCATTTCGCAGAACACCGCGCATCCCGAGATCATGGCGATGCGACGCGCGGCCCTCAACTCTCGGCCTCGTCCGCGTGCGCCGCGCTATCTATTGATCGCCGCTTCTCTGGCTGCCACAGCCATTGGCCTTGGTTTTCTGATGCTGGTCCAGTCGCGGAATTTCGCAAGCGGTCCAGCACATGTTGCGCTAGCGCGGACGGCTGCAGGTAACGAAACAACCTTTAGTCCTTACAGTGCCGTCTATCGGACTCAGAAGGGAGAGCGCTCGAGCGTGGCGTTGCCCGACGGCTCGGCCGTCGTCCTGGACACCGACAGCGCCGTCGAAGTTGCGTATACCAATATCGAGCGAGGCGTGCGGCTGTTCCACGGGCAGGCACTATTCGAAGTGGCGAAGCACAAACCTCTGCCGTTCCGGGTACACGCGGGAAGCAGAATTATCACTGCGGTAGGCACTAGATTCGATGTGCGCCTTTTTGGATCGCCTGACACGCCCACCGTTCGCGTGGCCTTGCTGGAGGGCGCCCTCAATGTCGCCAGCGCGAATCCGGCCAGCCTGGAGACCGCATCGATGGTCCCAGGCGAGGTGCTTCAAGCTCCACCATCGGCGCCGATGCGGGTCCAGCCAGAGGATACGGAAACCCTGGCAAGCTGGGAAAGCGGAGTGCTGGTGTTCAATGACCGTCCGCTGAGGGAGGCGATCGAGGAGATGAATCGTTACACGACGAATCCAATCGTGCTAGCCGACGAGTCGAGCCGAGACTTGAGGGTTAGCGGCGTGTTCAACACCCGTGATCCGGAACATTTCGCGAACACGATTGCCGAGACATTTGCGTTAACTCTCCACCGGGACCAAAATGGCGCCGTCAGGCTAATCGCTAGGCGCTAACAAGTCTGCATCAGCAGATGGGCAGGGTAACGGCGCAGACCGTTCCTTGCGGGCGGGGTGGGCATGAGAGTTCCAACGATGGCCGCTCTTGCAGCGGCCTTGTCGGTGTTGGTGCACAGCGCCTTCGCCGCCACCTCGACATATGCCGTCGACATTCCGCGGGAGGATCTCGCGCTGGCGCTGAACCAGATTGCCCAGCAAAGCCACATCGAGATCGCCTTCAGCGCCGATCTGACACGAGGCAAGATCTCTCCCGCGTTGAAGGGCACGTACACGCCGGAGCAGGCACTCAAGCTGCTTCTGAAAGGGTCGGGGTTGCATGTGCGCCGGATTGCCGGCGGCCCTCTGGTCATAGAGAAGGGGGCCGGGAGGTCGGCCTCTGGCGGGCAAATGCCAACCTCAGACAGCGATGCGACGAGACCATTGGGCGAAATCATAGTGACCGCATCCAAGCGCGCGCAAAATCAGCGCGAAGTCGCTGATTCGGTCACAGCCTTCGGCGACTATGAATTGAGCCGGAGGGGCGCACAGAGTTTCGCGGACTACATCGGGTGTGCGCCGGGCGTGATCTTCCAACAAGCAATTCCCGGTTTGTCGAACGTCGCGATCCGCGGCGTCGGCACCACCACCGTTGGCCCGGACCAAGGACAAGCTACCACCGGCATCTACCTCAATGACATTCCACTAACGGACCCTTCATACGCCGTATCCATGCCGGATATCGACACATTCGATCTGCAGCGCGTTGAAGTGCTGCGTGGCCCACAAGGCACTCTATTCGGCACTGCGACGCTGGGCGGCGCCATTAACTACATCATCAATCCCGTTTATCTTGACACCTTGGATACCCGGCTGGAGAGCAGTGTCAGTGGTACCCAGCACAGCGCCAATGTGGGCTACACGGTCAAGGGGGCTCTCAACCTGCCGATCCTAACGAATGTCCTGGGCGTACGCCTCACCGCAATAAAGCGGTTCGATCCGGGATATCTAGACAACATCGGCACCGGCAAGAAGGACTCGAACAGCAATGATGACGAAGAATTCCGCATCAATACTCTATGGCAAGTCAATCGAAGAGTATCGGTCAGTTTTTTTTCCTTCTACGACAGTGAAGAAAGTCCCGATACAAGCGAAGCCCTTCCGGCACTGGGCGTTCTAAAACGCGATACGACAATTCCGGAATATCATAATTTCGTGACCCGGATTAATAGCCTCAAGGTGGATGAAGACTTTGATTTCGCGACGCTGACGCTCTCCGGGGCCCGGACTCAAAAAAGCCAATCGTCCCAATTGGACTTCACGACGTATTTCGGCCCAGATGTATCCATCGTTTCATATCCCACGACACACATGACAACCCTCGAGGCGCGGCTAACTTCACCCAACGGCGGGACAGTTGAATGGCTCGTTGGCGCCTATCACGGAAACCAGCACGAGAACTATCCCGCGCCGGCTATCAAGAACGGTCAGGTCCTGCAAGACGTGACGACCGACTACGTATCCGGCGAAACTTCGGAATTTGGTGAGGCGACCTACCGCTTCTCCGACCAATGGCGTGCCACGCTCGGCGGGCGTTTCTACGACATTCGTCTGCAGACCGAGTCGATTTTGGGACCGCCGGCCGCGCCGCAGATTTCGACGGGGCGTGAAGTGGCGCGTGGCTTCAGCCCCAAGGGCTCGGTCACCTACGAACCCAGCAGCGATCTTTTGGCCTATGCTCTCGTGTCCAAGGGATACCGCTCGGGGGGAGTCAATCTTGATATTCCGCCGCTTGCGGGATTCCCGACGCCGGCGACTTACGGGCCCGACAGTCTGGTGAATTACGAGGTTGGCGTGCGCCCGTCATGGTTCAACCACCAACTGGCTTTGGACTCCACGCTGTTCTTTATCAACTGGACTGACATCCAGCTGCGACTGGGCCGGCCGGACGGGTTCGCTTATGCGACAAATGCGGGCCGTGCGCACAACTTCGGCCTCGAAAATGCGCTTAACTGGAGGGCGACACCCAACCTGCAATTCCAGCTCAGCGCGACCTTTCTTCAGGCGCGGATCTCCAAGACGACCGATCTCGGTAACGGCGTCATCCTGCCAGAGGGAGCGCCCATCCCCGGCGCTCCGCATTGGTCGGCCTCGGAACTGGCGACTTATCAATGGAATGGCGATCATCGGCCTTACGTCACCGTGTCGGGCCGCTTCATATCTGGCGCCCAAAGCGTTTTCGCCGTTAAGGGCGCCCAAAGCCTGCCGATCATGGATTACGGCGTTTTCGATCTGCGTGCGGGGTTGAAGATCAATCAATACGATTTGAGTCTCTACGTAGAAAATGTTGCAGACCGCCGCGGTGTCACGGCGGCGTACAACGGTGGAGGCGGCCCAGATCCAAATGCCGTGCGAGATTTCTACATCCGGCCCCGGACCGTTGGTTTGCGGCTCGATTGGCATTTGTAGTCGAGAGCCCGTGCTCCACTGCTCCGATGCACTGGCTATTTGGTAGCCTTAGATTCAAATTGGTGCGCTCAATCTCAGAACCCCAGCCTGCTAATTTTCGCCGCTCGTCGCCGCGCTACGAGTAGATCTCAACCAAAAAACGGCCGCGCCGTCGACCTGTTGCAGCAAGGCGACAATAAAATCTTTAACAGCTGATGAGGATTTGATTGCGCGGACCGTTCCTGGAGGTTGGGGGGGAGGGCATGAGAGTTCCAACACCGGATCAAACGGTGCGGTGTTCAAAACACATTGTGCGAAGATACTTAGTAACGGCCGTTGCAGTGGCCCTGTTGGTGCACAGCGCCCTCGCCGACACGGCGACATATGCGTTCGACATTCCGCAGGAGGATCTCGCGCTGGCACTGAACCAGATTGCCCAGCAAAGTCACATCGAGATCGCATATAGCGGCGAACTGACACGAGGCAAGATCTCGCCCGCGTTGAAGGGCACCTACACGCCGGAGCAGGCACTCAAGATGCTTCTGAAAGGATCCGGGCTGCATGTGCGCCGGATTTCCGGCGGCGCTCTGGTCATTGAGAAGACCGGGAAGTCGCCTTCCGGGGGACAAAGGCCAATCTCGGACAGTGATGCGACGATGCAAATGCGTGAAGTTATAGTAGCTATATCGAAGCGCGCAAAATCAGCGCGCAGTCGCTTTCCACGAGGATACCGCGGGCGGCCATGGAGTCAGCGACGCTATTCGCAATCGGCAGCTAGTGGCCTTGCGCATGAGTTTTCTGATCGACACGCGCATGAAGAATGGGATAATCGACAATGCGCTTGTGATTCATATGGGACACCTTCGGCTGTCCGAGATGTAGTACTTCTTCGCGCTTGGATTGGCAGATTCCGGCCAGCGTGATTCTGAGGCAGTGGCGGCCGGGCTGCTGAGTCTCGCCAGTCCTTGCGGGGCACACGCATGGCCAAACCGGAACGCCGCGCGGTCGAACTTGTTGCAGCACGCCCTTATTAATTCTGCGACACTTGATGAGGATCTGATTGCGCGGATCGTTCCTGAGAGCAAGGGATATAGGGTCCCGGCATCGGCATCAGAGGCAGACAGTTGCGCGATGCAACGTTCCCGAATGAGCTTCCACGCTCTTCTAGCGAGGCTCAAGGCTTTCGTCGCGGTTCAGATGCTTTACACCGTCACTTGTCCCCGGTTCGAAAATGGAAACTGTAGCGCGTCTCGAAGACAATACCGAGGGGGGTGTCGCTCCCTCGATCGAATTGACCAGCCGCAGGCCAGCGGAATTGCAGCCTCGAGAAAGGCAATGGCGCTACCGCAAGACGCGGGCGCGTGCCCGTCGCATCGCCGCGCTCGGAGAAATGTCGGGGTCCATTGTGCACGAAATCAATCAGCCCGTCGCAGCGCTCCTGACCAACACCCAGGCGGCGCTGCGCTTTCTCAACGGTCCGGACCCAAACCTCAAGGAGACTCAGCACGCACTCGCCCGTGTGCTGCAGCTGGGGAATCGGATCGTCGAAATCGTGCGACGCACACGTGCCCTCGCGCAAAGAGTCCCGCCGCAAAAGGATGACTTTGAGATCAATGAGGCGATCCGGGAGATGATCTCGCTGAGCCAGGAAGAGTTCGTCAAGAACGATGTCTTTGTGCATACTCGATTCGCACCAGGCTTGCCAGTCGTTCGTGCTGACCCAATCCAGGTACAACAGGTTATCCTGAATCTCATCACGAACGCTGTTCAAGCGATGAGCGGAGTCTGCGAAGGCACACGGGAGCTGCGCATCAGCACCGACCGGACCACGAGTGGCGATATCCTCGTAGCGGTTCAAGACTCCGGTCCCGGGTTGGACGCGCAGACCTTAGATCACCTATTCGATGCCTTCTACAGCACCAAACCCCGCGGTCTGGGGATCGGCCTTTGCATTTGTCGCGCGATCATTCAGGCGCATGGTGGGCGGCTGTGGGCAAGCGCGAACGAATCGCGCGGCGCCACATTTCAATTTACCTTGCCCCAGTTTCGCTTCGATCGAATACCGAGAGTTCTGCGGCGCCGCTCAAAGATCGAAGTCAAAGAGCGCGAGAACAGGCAGTTCGCATGACGCTCGTAGCCCAAGCCATTGGTGGACTAGAGGCAAAGGACACAATTGAGACCGTGACCGATGATGAGGAAAAGCCGACGGTTCTGATCGTCGACGATGATCCTGACGTACGCGAATCGCTTCAATGCCTGTTGCGGACGGTCAGTCTGAATTCCAGGGCGTTTGCGTCCCCGGCGCATTTCATAAAATCCGACTTGCCTAGCCGACCGACTTGCCTGGTGCTGGATGTACGACTTCCCGGGCGCAGCGGACTTGATTTTCAAAGAGAGCTGACGGCCGCCAATGTCAACCTGCCGATCATATTCATCACAGGACACGCTGACGTCCCTATGGCAGTGCAGGCGATGAAGGCGGGCGCAATCGAATTTCTGATCAAACCGTTTCGGGATCAAGAACTTCTAGATGCGATCCAACAGGGGCTGGCGCGCGACCGGGCCCGGTGCGAGCGTGAGAGCGAGCTGAAGAGGCTGAGTGAGCGCTTCCGGAAGCTCACATCGCGCGAGCGCGAGGTGATGGCGCACGTCGTTAACGGCCGTCTCAACAAGCAGATAGCCAATGATATTGGGATCAGCGAAATGACGGTCAAAATCCACCGAGGGCAAGTCACGCGCAAGATGAAAGCCTCTTCCGTGCCGCAACTGACGCGCATGGCCGACAAGCTGCGCGACGGGGCCATATTCGGCAGTTCGAAGACAACCGGATCTGTTCTGACTACTTCAGGGTCTCAATAAAGTGTTGCGACTGCCTATTGGCGGGACATTCGTGGTAGGACCAGCCCAAAATTGGGGCGTCGGATAACTCCTACGTGCTGAAGGTTTGTATCTCGTCGTCAAACTGAATGCATTGCGCCCTATCATCGGCTTCAGAGGGGATCTACGGCAAACCCCCCCGACGATCGGGAGCATGCAAGATGATCGAACACCCACCCAGCAGTGTCGCGTTCCGCGGCCTCCTGATCGCGGGGTGTTTGGCACTGCTTGCCGGCTGTTTGCCACCGCACGCCAAAATTCCTGAGATTCCGGTGGCCCCAGCCAATCTTACGGCGACGGCCGGCAACGGCGTGGTAACCCTCACCTGGACAGCCAGCGCGGGCGCAACGGGCTATAGCGTGCAGCGTGCGACCACCGACGGCGGTCCGTACACGCAACTCGCGCAGGTCGCCGCGCCCACCTCGAATGGATATACAGATTCCTCGGTCACGAATGGTACGACGTACTACTACGTCGTCCAGACGCTAACCGCCGCAGGGTCGAGTGCGAACTCTCCGCAAGTCTCTGCAACGCCCGGGGTACCGGGCGTGTCTCCGGCACCACCGACCAATCTTACGGCGACGGCCGGCAACGGCGTGGTAACCCTCACCTGGACAGCCAGTGCGGGCGCAACGGGCTATAACGTGAAGCGTGCGACCACCAGCGGCGGTCCGTACACGCAGCTCGCGGCGGTCACATCGAGTGGATATACAGATTCCTCGGTTATCAACGGCGTGACATACTATTACGTCGTCTCGACGCTTACCGCTGCAGGCGAGAGTGCGAATTCCGCGCAAGTCTCCGCGACGCCTAACGCACAGAGCATGGCTCCGGCAGCACCGACCAATCTCACAGCGACGCCCGGCAACGCTGTGGTAACCCTCACCTGGACAGCCAGCGCGGGCGCAACGGGCTATAACGTGAAGCGTGCGACCAGCAACGGCGGTCCGTACACGCAACTCGCCGCGCCCAGCTCGAATGCATATACAGATTCCTCGGTCACCAACGGCACGACATACTATTACGTCGTCTCGGCGATCAATTCGACCGGTGAGAGCGCGAATTCCGCGCAAGTCTCCGCAACGCCTAGCGCACCGCCGCCGGCACCGACCAATCTCACCGCGACGGCCGGAGATACGCAGGTAAGCCTCACCTGGTCCGCGAGCAGCGGCGCGACGAGTTACAACGTCAAGCGCTCCGGCACCAGCGGTGGACCCTACACGCAAATCGCCGCGCCCACCTCAACCTCTTATACCGACACCGCGCTCACCAACGGCATGACATATTATTACGTCGTCTCGGCGCTCAATTCGACCGGTGAGAGCGCGAACTCGGCGCAAGTCGTCGCGGTTCCGAATCCTCCTCTCCCGACTTTTGGGACTTGGATCAGTGTGACGCCTGCGGGCGTGGATCTCACCGATAATTTGTGCGGAAACGATGGCACACAATCTGTTGAGGCGGATCCCTCGAAACCCTCGAATCTCTATGCGGAGTTTAACTGCCAGGGAATTTGGAAATCGACGGACTATGGCGCTACCTGGACTGGGCCCATCAATACGGGAAAGAATGCCGCTAGGGTAAGCGATTGCGTTGGAGGAATTACGGTCTCACCGAACGGCGGAGCCGGTCCTCCGACTATCTATCAAGGATGCATTCAAGGCAGCGGCGAAGGGTTTTGGAGGTCTGTCGATGGAGGTGTGAATTGGACTAAATATTCCGTTGGTCCCGGGGGTGACCGCCAGGACTACTACGCGCCTGTCGTTGATCCTTATGACGAAAACCATCTCATTATGGCTGGTCACGAACACGATTCTATTGTTGAGAGCGTCAACGGCGGTAAGAACTGGCGCGCCGTTCCCCTTGACGCTGGAATGTTAACAAATGGTCGCACCGGCTTCGTCTTCTTCATCAATACCGGCGATGCCGCCGCCACACGTGGGACTTGGCTGTGGATCGGTGAACAAAGCGGCGGACTCAATGGCACCTGGCGGACAGCAAATAGTGGCGCGACTTGGGTTCAAGTGGACACGAACGAACACCCCCCTGGCGCTGCGCAAATTTATCAACCCGATAACAACGGTGTTGTGTTTATGGCCGGCTCTAATTCGATCCTGGGCCAGGGTGTTTTACGAAGCGCTGACTACGGACAAACATGGTCTCACGTGGGTTTGACCAACACTGAATCGGTTGTTATTGGTACATCAAAGAATGTTTATTCGATGTTTGGATTTCCTGCGGGCCCCGGCGGTACCTTCGATTCGGCGTTTGAAGTTGGAGCCCAACCGGGCAACGGCACTTGGGTGGCGCCAGGCACTCCTGCCGGGTTAACTCAAGGTGCTGCGCACATCAGCGCCGTTAACGATGGCAGTAACAATGTTCTTATCGGTGCGATGTGGAATAGCGGCCTGTGGCGATACATCGAGCCATGATTCGATGCCCTTTCGGGCAGACGGTGAACTGTGAAGTTTCAAGACTTGGGTGACATTCTGGCTCAACTTCTCATTCGATCGAGTCCCGGATCTCAAATTGAAAACTGGACCAAACCGCCGACCGGCGCCGCGCGCTGATCCTGAGCTTGGATACGCGCGACGCTCGTAGAATGTTTGTCCTGGTCGAGCGATTGAATCCGGCTGGCCCATGGGACGGATTTCGCCGCGCCATGGGCCGGATGGCAGTTGGCTCAGCCGCCGATTTGGATCCGCCGCGGCATCGCTTTCGCCTGCTTCGGAATCGTGACGGTCAGAACTCCGTTCTTTCCGGTTGCATTGACCTTCTCTCCGTCTACCGTATCAGGCAAAACGAAGCGCCGATGAAAAGATCCATAGCCGCGCTCGATTCGACGACCCTGCAAGTCTTCACCGTTCTTCGTCGTGACTTGCTCGAGTCGATCACCGGAGAGAGTAAGTACTCCTCCGTCGAGCGTTAGTTCCACGTCGGCAGGATCGATACCTGGTAGGTCAACATACAATTCGAAGCGATTCGCGTACTCATGGATATCCACCGGCGGAACCCAAGCGGCAGTCGCAGAACTGCTGTCATTCTCGCGTGTATTGCCGAACAGACGATTGATTTCCTCTTGTAGGCGCGGCATCACGCCCCAGGGATCTTGTCGCATCACAGTACTCATGGCACCACTCCTTATGGTTATCTAACCGTTGTTTCAAACTGGCGAAATGCCCGCATGGGCATTCGCGCCAGAAACTAGGGATGGCAGTCAAAAATTCAAGTACCGGAACTCGTCTTAAGCTTCCGCTGGCATCCAAGAACAGTCCGACTCTCAGCGTGATTTTTTCGTGCCGAAACTGGAACCGTTTGTTGGAACCGCGAGCCTTTTGGAGCTGGAACCGTTGGCGATTTTTGCAAAAAACTCTAATAAAATCAGTTGTTTGGGTGACAGGATTTGAACCTGCGACTCCTACGTCCCGAACCGTAAAGGAAGGCTTACGCTGCCGCTCCAATAATTGCATAACAGCAGCATTGATGGCATTATGAAGTCATGCCTATTCAGATTACGATTAGAGATGTGCCGGAGAAGGTTCGCGATGAGCTAGCCGCGCGCGCTGCTTTGCAAGGTAAGTCCATGCAGGAATTTCTGCGCGGGGAGCTCGAGCGCCTAGCGGCTCGTCCGTCAGTGGATGCGTGGCTGCAGCATGTCCGCAGGCGAAAGCGTGCGGCGCAGACCCGGGTATCTTCAGAAAAGATTCTCGAAGCTCGTCAAGCCGATCGACGGTGAGTGTAGTCGTCGATTCATCCGTGCTCGTCGCGGCACTCGTTGATAGCGGGGCCAACGGCATTTGGGCCGAGGATGTTCTCGCGAACAGCCCGCTCCACGGGCCAGAGCTGGTGCGCGCCGAAGCGACAAACGTACTGCGGCGCCTCGAAAGGTCAAAACAGATCACGACACCAGAGGCGAACGCGGCGCACGAGGATCTAATGCAGCTCGAGATAGAGTTATTTGCATTCGATCCCTTCGCCGATCGCATCTGGGGGCTGCGTTACAACGTGACAAGTTATGACGCTTGGTACGTCGCTGTCGCCGAGGCCCTCAATTTGCCGCTGGCGACGCTGGACGAACCGCTGTCGAGGGCCAAGGGACCGAACTGCAAGTTCCTAACGCCCCCTAGGACGTAGTGGACTCACGCGGCGAGATGCTTACTTCGCATCAACGCGAAACAGTACCTGCAGTGGATAACCTGCGGCACCCTGGAAAAAAGTACGGTCCAGAGCTAAATGCTCTTCGGTTATTTTCAGTTCAATGATTTTCGGGAGTGTTTGGAACCCCGCGGCGTCCAAGGCGTTGAAATAGTCGGCAAAGGTCTTGTGCATGTAACTCACGGGAACCGCCATGCCGTCCCGTCTCCAGATGTATCCTTCATAGGATTGATCGACACCGGCGAAGTAGTCTCGTCCCTTTGGGTCGAAGTAAACGGGCTTCTCCAGAGGGCGGATATAGGGTAGACACGGGTGCGGTATCGTGAAAATGAAACGACCACCCGGGGCGAGAAGCGAACGCACGGTTCGAAATACCGTGGTCATTTCAGCGCAGCTCAAATAGCTGAGCATAAACACGGCGATCACCCGGTCGAATTCCTTCCGCGGAAAATCCAGAAAATTTGTGGCATTGCCGCTCTTGAAAGTCATTGGGCAGGGCGCATCGCGCGCGGCTCGTTGCGCACGCTCGACCATCTCGCTGGAGATATCGATGCCGAAAACCGACTGAGCGCCTGCCTGCGCCACTAGACGGGTAACGTATCCTTCACCGCACCCCAGATCCAGCACATGCTTGCCTGTCACGGGCGCGAGTTCCTGCAGCACGAGCGGTCTGGCCGTGAAATCTGAGAGGATCAACGGCTCCTGTCTTGTCCACTGGTCTGCGTTCTGATCAAACAGACCAACGAACGACTCAGTCTTCATGACACGGCCCCCTCGCGGCCACACGACCGCCAGCGTGCAGGCACAAGGCGATGGCGACCAGCCCTGCCCCGAAAATGCAGTAAATGTTGGCAGCCGCCACGCCGCACGCAACCGCCATCAGCAGCGTCACGCCAAAGCTGCTCGAGGAAGACGGAACCACCACCACTACTGACGCGAGCATCCTGGCTCTGCTTGCTCATTGTGATATCGCTACGGGAAGCACTGCAATGAGGTTAACAGTCCTCCCTCCGATTCGTCCGCAGACATCCAAGGGCTGCCGAAATTTTGCGCGATTTTCCGTCGCCGAGACCGACACCTGAACTGACACTTAACAGCCAATTACCCTGACACCTAATGGTGATCAGCGCTTAAAATATTCTTTAAAATCAGTGGTCGGGGTGACAGGATTTGAACCTGCGACTCCTACGTCCCGAACGTAGTGCTCTACCAGGCTGAGCTACACCCCGAAATCGGCCGCCGATTCAGTTCTTACGCGCTACCGCGAACTTCGCCAGTTCGCTCAGACCTTCTTTGAATGCACTCTCGGGAAGGGGCGCCAGGGCCGCAAGCGCCTGATCTGCCTCGCATTGGGCGAGGCGCGCAGTGTACGCAAGCCCCCCCAGGCTTGCAACGGCACGTGTGATTTCTTCCAAATGATCCAATCCGCCATTTTCGATGGAGTGGCGGATCATGCTTCTCTGCGCTTCGCTACCGTGCTGCATGGCATAAATCAGGGGAAGAGTGGGTTTTCCCTCCGCCAGGTCATCGCCTAAGTGTTTCCCCAGACTGGCCTCGTCGGCCTGGTAATCCAGCGCGTCGTCGACCAGCTGGAAAGCGGTCCCAATATGGCGCCCGTAGAGTGCCAGTGCCTTCTCCATGGCCGGCGTTGCGTCGCTCAAGACCGCGGCAATTTGCGCGCCGGCTTCGAACAGCCGGGCGGTCTTGCGGCGGATGACATCGATGTAACGCGCCTCGGTGGTATTCGGGTCGCGGGCGTTCATGAGCTGCAGCACTTCGCCCTCGGCGATGGCATTGGTGGCGTCGGCCAGTATTTGCATGATCCGCATCCGGTCCAGGGTCACCATCATCTGGAAGGCCCGGGAATAGAGGAAATCGCCGACCAACACGCTGGTGGCATTGCCGAATACCTCGTTCGCGGTATCGCGGCCCCGGCGCAGGGACGATTCATCGACCACATCGTCGTGCAGTAACGTCGCCGTGTGGATGAACTCAATGATGGCCGCGGCGTCGATATGCCGCTCGCCCGAATGCCCGCATGCCCGCGCCGCGAGCAGCACCAACAGGGGACGCAGGCGCTTACCGCCGGCATAGATGATGTAAGTAGCGACCTGGTCAACCAGAGCTACTTTGCTGTGCAAACGCTGTTTCACGACCCGATCGACGGCCTCGAAATCAGCGGTTACCAATCCACGAATCTGTTCTAGTGTCATGCATCGCTCGAAGAATGCGCCATGGTACCTAAAGATAGGTCGGACTGGCGCGGCACCCGCGGACTCACGCCACCGGCTGGTGCTGTGCAATTGCCCGGCAAGGAATCGGGTAAGGCGCCAAGCTCGCGGTGCCTACCTAAGGCGCCTGCATTATGGGAAATGGCGATGCTCGACCAGGGCGCCCGCAATTTGGGCCAATTTACGGCCTTCGGCTCGAAACAGGGCCTGGTTTGACCCACAGGCCCCCAACCGATACAATTCGCGGCTCTTTTGCGGCCCCATCGGCCGCCCTCGGAGTTGCAACAATGTATGCCGTGATCGCCACGGGCGGTAAACAGTACCGCGTCCAAGAAGGTGCCGTGGTACGTGTCGAGAAGCTCGATGCGGACCAGGGTGCGAGCGTCGAATTTAATCAGGTTTTGCTGGTCGGCGCCGGATCATCCGTCACCATCGGTGCGCCCTACGTCGGCACCGCCAAGGTGACCGCGACGGTCGAAGGCCACGGCAAGGGCGACAAGGTGCGAATCGTGAAGTTTCGCCGCCGCAAGCATTACAAGCGCGAGAAGACCCATCGGCAGCCCTATACCGATGTGAAAATCACTTCGATCGTCGCTTAAAAGTCGGAGACTACTTATATGGCACACAAAAAAGCTGGCGGCAGTACTCGCAACGGCCGCGATTCGCATTCCAAGCGACTGGGCGTCAAGAAGTTCGGTGGTGAGGATGTGCTTGCGGGCAACATTTTGATCCGCCAGCGCGGCACTCAATATCGTCCCGGTGTGAATGTCGGCATTGGTACCGATCACACTTTGTTCGCGAAGGCTCACGGCACGGTGGAATTTCGCGTCAAAGGCATTGAGCAACACACCTACGTCAACGTCATTCGAAAGTAACGAATACGGGCGGGCTACGAGCGCGCCGTAGAATCGAAGGGGGCAGGGCAACCGAGCCCCCTTAATTTTTTGCGAAACCACCATGAAATTCGTCGATGAAGCCAAGCTCAAGGTGCAGGCCGGCAACGGCGGCCGCGGCTGCGTGAGCTTTCGGCGCGAGAA
>Ga0207071_1110_pt1 | contig 14495 bp, 12 predicted proteins | sample Alteio_BWMinHeat_67_FD_153531 | JGI IMG/M metagenome (GOLD analysis project Ga0207071, IMG submission 153531) | Enriched cells from forest soil in Barre Woods Harvard Forest LTER site, Petersham, Massachusetts, United States -... | ecosystem: Environmental > Terrestrial > Soil > Temperate forest >...
CGGCCATTTCGTCGTTAGCTGGTACAACGATCCCGATCCTCGCGATCCCAACCGCGTGCAGAATGAATGGAACCGCACCAAAATGCAGCTTGATAAATTCGAGACGATGGGCTACCGGCTCGTTGAGCGCGAAAGGGGTTCGGAAGACATCGGGGTCAACACACATAACTGGATCGCCTACGGACTCGAGAAAATGCCGTTGGACGTCGCGTCCAAGGTGGCCGATAAGGCCGATTTGGAGTTGCGTTGGCCTGAGGAGTTGCGAAACCGAGACGATTCTAGGGAGCCACCCGCGAAGGCGCCGGATGCATTCGGCTTGCCGCCGAATTCCTGGGCGGGAAGGTTTTACAACGTGGCCAAGTCCAATCCGGAACTTCTATTGTTGAAGTTCGGCGAGACGCATTTCAATCTTCTCAAGCGGACTTGCGAGGAACTCCTCGCCGCCGGCCGGCTGGGTACCGAGATGGCGGTGGACCAGATTATCCCATGGTTGCTGCGAAATCTGCCTTGGACGGGGATATTTCGCGGTCCTCGGCAGCATTCCGGTGGAAGCCATAGGGTCGATGTACGATCCGCATAGCGACTACAATGCGGGACCGAGAGGCATCGTTCTGGCGATGCCGACCTCGCGCGATGCCGAAACCGGCATAGATCCTCCAGATGATTCGAAGACTCCGGACGCACACGAAGCGGCGAAAGCCGCTGCGGTAGTGTCGTTATCGTTCAGCGCCTTCCCATGGATTCTAGTGCCCTTCCATGTTTTGTATCCGATTGGTTTATGGCTGATGCATAAGCTCGACCGACCCGATGATCAATCAACGGGCGGAAGTGTCTGGGAACCGGTAGCCCCGTTGTCAGGTCCACCTTCAGCCGTGCCGCTTAATCCACGATTTTGCAGCGGTCATAAAAGTGCGGTAGAATCCCTCTTGATGATTTTGGCTAGGACGCAAGCTCGCCTTATACTCTTTACATTTTGCCTGACTCTGTCAGCCGGCGCGCGGGCGCAGGACCAGGGCAACGAATCTGAACGGGGATTCGACCGGGCCTCGCTTATCTGTTTCCCTGATACAATGACCCTGTGAACCGTCAAACCGTCCTTGCCGCCTTAGTCGTTGCCTTTCTCCAGACCGTCCTTCATTCCGAACTTCCGCCGCTTGAAAACCGTGTCATCGAGCATAGCTGCCCTAACGGCATCAAGCTGTTGATCCTCGAACGCCATTTCTCGCCGACGGTATCGATCCGCATGATGTTCCGCACCGGAGCCGTCGACGAGGCCAGCGGCAAGACGGGGCTGGCCCATATGTTTGAGCACATGATGTTTAAAGGAACGCACACCCTAGGCACCAAGGACTACGCCGCAGAAGTCCCTTTGCTAAAGCTGCTCGATGAGCTGCACCGGCAACTCGACGTGGAGAAGAGCAAAAAGGATAACGCTGACCAGGCACGCATCGGCCAATTGATCGACCAAATCAATGTCGTAGACAAGAAGGAATCGGCACTCATTATTGAAAACGAGTTATGGAATCTCTATGAGAAAGAGGGCGCCACCGAGCTGAATGCGGCGACGTCGCACGATTTCACCCAGTATGTCACTGACCTGCCTTCGAACAAGCTTGAGCTGTGGGCCATTCTGGACTCGGACCGGGTGCGGAATCCCGTGTTCCGCCAGTTCTATTCCGAACGCGAAGTCGTCAAGGAAGAACGCCGCATGCGGGTGGACACAAACCCGGAGGGGAAAATCTATGAGCAGTTCCTGGCGACCGCTTTCATTCAGCATCCTTATAGATATCCAACCATTGGCTGGGAAACGGATATTGATCATCTCACTGTTGGAGATCTGGAAAATTTCTATCAGCGCTATTACACACCGGATCAGTTGACGATCGTCGTGGTCGGAGATGTGAAAGCGTCGAATGTCATGGCCATGGTCGACCGTTACTTCGGAACGTGGACCGTCAAAGCACCCTCACGGCCAGTCATCCTGGATGATCCGCCGCAATCAGGAACACGGCGAGTCGTGGTCAAGTTCGACGCCCAGCCTTATGTGTTGATCGGCTTTCATATTCCGACCTACCCGGACCCCGAAAAACCCGTGAATTACGCGCTCGCCCAACTCCTCGGCAATGGAACCACGTCCCGGCTCTACAAGACACTGGTGGAAAAAAAGAAGCTCGCCACGAGCATTGAAACCAGTGACGACTATCCTGGGGAGCGTTATCCATCCTTGCTCATCATTGGGGCTTCTCCTCGCTTTCCGCATACTCCTGAAGAAGTTCTGCAGGCCATCCAGAAGGAGTTGGATCGGCTGAAAAAAGAGCCCCTGGCGGATTGGGAAGTCCCCAAAATTCGCGCCGCGCTGGATATGGGGATTTTGACGACGCTCCAGACCAACGACGGGATGGCGGAGACGCTTGCGTATGACCAGTGCATCTTCGGCGACTGGCGCTACCTGCTGCGCTTCGAAAAGAGGATCCAGCAGCTCACCGCCCAGGATATTCAGAATGCGGCGAAGAAGATTTTCAATCCGGAAAATGAAACCATTGCCGTACTGGAATCTTCAAAACCGCGCGGCACTCCCAACGCCAATCCGAATGGGTACCGGCGGCCTCGAGATGGGGATTAAATGGGTATGAACGGAAGCTCAAAACGCAAAGCGCAAAATTCAATACCCAAATCCCCCCTTACTCCCCCCTTTGCAAAAGGGGGGTGCGGGGGGATTTTTGTCATTTTCCTTTTGACTTTTGCCATGCCGTTATCTGCCAACCCTCCGCCCTTGCCGACGTTTCCGCCGCTGGAATTCCATCCTCCGCAGCCGCAACGGGTGGTTCTGGATAACGGTTTGGTCATTTTCCTTCTAGAAGATCATGAACTGCCCCTGATTCGGCTGTACACGGTCTATCGTGCCGGCTCCCAATACGACTCACCGGCCAAACTGGGCCTGAGCGGAATATTTGGGGAAGTGCTGTCGGAAGGGGGAAGCCAGTCGCATACGCCGGAAGAGATTGAAAAATCGTTGGATCGCGCGGCCGCGGAGATCCAATTCAGTGTAAGTCTTGAAAATGGCGGCGGATCGATGCGCTGCCGGACCGCCGACTTTGATCAAATCTTCGGCTTGTTCACGGATCTTTTTCTTCACCCGCAGTTCCGTAAGGATTTTGTCGAATTGTCCAAAGTGAAGAGCCTCGAAGCGTTACGCCGAATGAATGATGACCCAGCGGAGGTGGCGCGCCGCGAATTTCGCGGCGTGATTTACGGAAAAGATCACCCCTATGCTCGGATTCCTTCTCCAACGACGCTTGACCGCATCAAACGGGATGATCTTCTGGCGATGCACACCTATTATTTGCATCCGAATTCCACGCTGATCGCTGTATCCGGTGATTTCCAATCCACCGCGATGATCGCCAAGCTCAAACAAGCCTTCGGTTCCTGGCCTCGGATGGAGGTCACCCTTCCATCGGTGGCGCCGGTTAATGCAGCGTCCCAACGCGCGCTGTATTACATTCAGCGCCCGATCAACCAGAGCCAGATTCGGATCGGCCACCTGGGTCTGGAGCGGCATAATCCCGATCATTTCGCCTGGGAAGTGTTCAACGAACTCTGGGGAGGCAGCGGGACCTCGCTTCTTTTCCGAACCGTCCGCACCCAGCAGGGTCTGGCCTATTCCGTGGGCAGCGGCTTCTCCGAGCCCGCACAAAAGGGGTTGATTGTCGCGGTGTCCCAGACCCGCGGGTCGCAAACCATCGCGGCCGTTCAGTCCATGCTCGCGATCACACGAGAGGCAAGCGCCGCACCCTTTACGCCCAAGGAAATCAATGAGGCCAAGGAGGCGATCCGTAACCGTTTTATTGAGAATTATACGTCAAGCGCTCAGATTGCGACGGAAGTTATGTCCAACGAATACTTCGGATTCCCGAAGGACTACTTGGATACCTACACACAGAAGATTGCCCAGGTGACCGGAGACGATCTGCGGCGTGCGGCCAAAACCTATCTCCATCCTGATGAGAGCACGATCCTCATCATGGGCGATCTCAGTACGTTCGAAAAACCCATGTCGACGCTTGGAAAACCGCAGGAAATCAAACTCATTGACTATGCTCAGGAGGCCCCTTAATGAAACTATCTGAACAGATCCAGCAGCGTATGAAAACGTACCCGCGCTTTTACCAGAAGGTCTGGACGGCATGCGCGCAGATCCCGAAAGGCCAGACTCGCACCTATGGCGAACTTGCTCGTTCAGTGGGACATCCGGGGGCGGCGCGCGCGGTCGGGCAAGCGCTGGCTCGAAACCCGTTCGCGCCAACCATTCCCTGCCACCGCGTTATCTCCGCCAACGGCGCCCTGACCGGATACAGCGGCGCGGGCGGCCTTCGCCGGAAAAAACAGCTTCTTGACAGAGAAAAAGCATTCTGTTAGCCTAATCGCGTAGTTCATTTCTTAACGTGAGGTGACGCGCGGTGCGAGGCAAAGTAAAGTGGTTCAACGACCAGAAGGGTTACGGATTCATCGCCAAGGATGATGGGTCGGGAGATGTCTTCGTGCATTTTTCGTCCATCAAAGGAGAAGGCTTCAAATCCCTCGCTGAAGGTGACGCCGTGGAATTTGAGGTCGTGGACTCAGAGAAAGGCCCCAAAGCGGCCAACGTCGTAAAAGCTTAGGTTCGTTTTTCAGGTCAAAAAGAAACCCCGGTTCGACTGAATCGGGGTTTTTTCATTTATTTGTTAGAATCACTCTCAACCGCGCAAACCTATGGACTTTACTCTCCTGAAAAAAATCTTCGGTTCGCAAAACGAACGCACGCTAAAGCGCCTGCGGCCTCTGGTCGATCAAATTAATACTTTTGAACCGGCCATGGCGGCGCTGGCGGATGCGGATCTGCGCAAAAAAACCGAGGAATTCCGCGAACGCCTCGCCGGCGGGACCGCCCTCGACGATCTCCTGCCCGAAGCCTTCGCGGCGGTGCGAGAAGCGTCGAAGCGCGCCATTGGCCTGCGGCATTTTGACATGCAGATGCTGGGAGGGGTTGTCCTGCATCAGGGGAAGATCGCCGAGATGAAGACTGGTGAAGGAAAAACGCTCGTCGCCACGCTCCCGGTGTATCTGAACGCGCTGAGGGGCCGAGGAGTGCATGTGGTGACCGTCAACGATTACCTGGCCAAACGCGACCGGCAATGGATGGGTCCCGTCTACGAATTCCTCGGGCTGACCGTGGGCTATGTCCAGCACGACCTGCCGCCGGATGAACATCGCGCGGCTTACGCCTGCGATATTACCTATGTCACCAACAATGAAATTGGTTTTGATTATCTCCGCGACAACATGGTCGTACGCAAGGAAGACCGCGTTCTGCGCTACCTCCCCGAACCGGTTGAGCGCGACAACATTTTCCGGCGCCTGCCGTTTGCGATTGTCGACGAAGTGGACTCCATTCTCATTGACGAAGCCCGCACGCCGCTGATTATTTCCGGCCCGGCCGAAGAATCAACCGAGAAATACGCCATCGTCAACCGCCTAGTGCCGCATCTGAAAGGGCGGACGATCACAGAAAAAGAAGAAATCGAATCCAAATATTCCGGGGAGGATCTCGGCAAGGGATACGATTTCACGCTCGATGAAAAAGCGCATAACGTGACCCTCACGGACCAAGGCATCGCCGCCTGCGAGCGGCTGCTCAGTATCGAGAGCCTGTATGACGACGTGCAGGGCGAGTGGGTGCACCATATCAATCAGGCCCTGCGCGCCCACCACCTGTACCACCGCGACGTGGATTACGTCGTGAAGGACGGAGAAGTCATTATCGTCGACGAATTCACGGGACGTTTGATGCCGGGACGACGCTGGTCGGAAGGGCTGCACCAAGCGGTCGAGGCCAAGGAAAATATCCGCATTGCGGAAGAAAACCAGACACTGGCCACCATCACTTTTCAGAACTTTTTCCGGCTTTACGAGAAACTCGCCGGCATGACGGGAACCGCGATGACGGAAGCCTCGGAATTCTGGGAAATCTACAAGCTGGATGTGGTGGAAATCCCGACCAATCGTCCGAACGTCCGCTTGGATCATGCGGACGTGATCTATCGAACCGAGCGCGAGAAAAATAACGCGATTGTGGGCGAGATCGCTGAACTCTGGAAAAAAGGAAGGCCCGTCCTGGTCGGCACGCGTTCGATCGAAAAATCCGAAAAATTATCGGCGATGTTACGCCAGAAAGGCGTCCCGCACCAGGTCTTAAACGCCAAATTTCATGAAATGGAAGCGCAGATTATCGCACAAGCGGGCGCCAAAGGGACCGTCACCATAGCCACGAACATGGCCGGCCGCGGGACCGATATCGTGCTGGGGGGAAATCCTCCCGATCCCGTGCAGGCCGGTCAAGTCAAAGAGGGGGGCGGACTGCATATCCTGGGCACAGAGCGTCATGAATCGCGGCGCGTGGATAACCAGTTGCGGGGCCGTACCGGCCGGCAGGGCGATCCGGGATCCTCGCGATTCTATCTCGCCTTGGATGATGAGCTCATGCGCCTCTTCGGCACCGATCGTCTGTCGGGCATGATGGGAAAGCTGGGAATGCAAGAAGGCGAAGATATCCAGCATCCGTTTCTGACGCGCGCCATCGAAAACGCCCAGAAAAAAGTAGAAGCCATGAACTTCGACATCCGCAAACAATTGCTCGAATACGACAACGTCATGAACAAGCAGCGGGAAATGATCTACTCGCTGCGCAACCAGATCCTCGACGGCCAGGATGTCAGCAAAACGATCGATGGCATGGTGGACGAAAGCCTGCAGGAAAAAATGGAGCAATGGATTCCGCCGAAAGCCATTCCGGAAACTTGGGACATAAATGCGCTGCACGGCTGGCTGACCCACATGTTTAACGACGACGGCGGGCTGAATGCTGCAGCTTGGGCCAAGTTGGCCAGGCCCGAGATCGATGAGAAAGCACGCGAGATCATGACGCGCGCGATGAGCCGGCGACTGGAAGAGCTGGGACCGGCGCTTTTCCAGCAGCTTCAGCGGATGATTCTCCTCCAGATGATCGATGTCGCCTGGAAGGAACACCTGTATGACCTGGATCAACTCAAGAAAGGGATCAGCCTGCGCGCTTACGCGCAAAAAGATCCTTTAATCGAATTTCAGCATGAGGCGTTTAATCTCTTCAGTCAGATGATGAACCGCATCCGCGAGCAGACATTGGAATATTTGCTCAAGGTCCATATGGCTGCGGGTCCGGAAAGTTCGACTCCTGTGCCACGCTCGGTTTTTACGGGGGCCCGGGCGGAAAAACCTGATTTTGCCGGGCCATCGGCGAATCTTGATTCCAACACCAACCCTCACCTAACCTCTCCCTCTGAAGGGAGAGGAATTCTTGAAAAATCCCCTCTCCCTTCAAGGGAGAGGGTGCAGGGTGAGGGATGGTCTCCAGGCGCATCTCAAGCTCAGCCCGTCACCGCGCCGGCCAAGATCGGACGCAACGATCCCTGCTTCTGCGGCAGCGGTAAGAAATATAAGAAGTGCCACGGACAGTGAGATGGTACCTCTCCCACTTGGGGAGAGGTCGAGCGCCGTTCGTGCGGCGCTCGGGTGAGGGTCCTTGTGCAGCGAATTCTTAGAGGCCGTTCTCGGCCCCCCCTCACCCCCACCCTCTCCCACGTAGGGGAGAGGGGATTCTTTTTAAGTCTTCTCTCAGCTGTCCTCTATATCTTGTCTTTCCCGAATTGGAATCTATCCGCCCTGGCCTGGGTCGCACTTGTCCCTTTATCCCTGGTCGTTCTGAAATGTCCCCCGCGTCAGGCCTTTTTTCGGGCTTGGCTGTCTGGAACCGCCGCCTACGCAGGTCTGCTCTACTGGATCGTTGTCACGTTTCAAGCCGCCCACTTGTCACCGTTGTTTGGTTTGGCCTGCCTCCTGCTCCTGGCGGCCTATCTAGGACTGTACTGGGGGGTATGGGCGTGGTTTCTGGCTAAAATCCCCCCGAACCCCCCTTTTGTAAAGGGGGGCAGGGGGGGATTTATGCTGTTCGCTGTTGCAGGGGCAGCAGCATGGGTCGCCCTCGAATATCTCCGCACCTACCTATTTACAGGGTTTCCCTGGACCCTCCTAGCCGACAGCCAGATCCATTATCTGCCAATCATTCAGATCGCATCAGTAACGGGAGCTTACGGCGTGTCGTTTCTGGTGGTTTTGGTGAATGTGGCTCTTGCCGTCATTGCGAGGAGCGAAGCGACGTGGCAATCCCGGACGTCAACAGGGCTGAGATCGCCACGCTCCCGTTGGTCGCTCGCGATGACGGCTTTTGTACCCGCCCTCGTCGCTGCGACCTGCTATCTCTTTGGCCTCACCCGCCTCCATCGCGCTCCCACCGCTGCGCCGGCTCGCCCTCTCGCCGTCGCTCTTCTCCAAGGAAACATCGATCAATATCGAAAGTGGGATCGGCGCTATGTGGAGGACATCGAAAATAGATACGCAGCGCTCGTTGAACAGACGTCCCCAAGCCACCCCGATATGATCTTATGGCCCGAAACATCGGTGCCGGGCTACCTCCTCCAGGATCCCCCCTTGAGAAAATGGCTCGATGAGGTGGTGCGAAAGAGCGGCACGTGGCACATTGTCGGAGCGCCCGTCCTGCACGGAAAAGAAGCCATGAATTCCGCTTTCGTTCTCGACCCCCAGGCCTATCTGGGGGCGGAGTACGGCAAACAGCATCTCGTGCCTTTTGGGGAGTTCGTGCCCTGGTCCGGAATCCTGAACCGTTGGATTCAGGTCCTTAACGACCTCGGCGGATTTTTTCCCGGCGATCAATCTCCTGTGGTGAAAGCAAACGGCGCTCGAGTCGGCGTGAACATCTGCTACGAGGCGATTTTCCCCGCGATCATCCGACGCTCGGTCCTTCAGGGAGCGCAAGTGATCGCTAATCTGACCAATGACGGATGGTATATGAAGACATCCGCTCCTTACCAACACTTTGCGCCGAATGTCCTGCGGGCGGTCGAAAATCATCGCTGGGTGATCCGCGCGGACAACACGGGAATCTCCGCCATCATCGATCCGTTCGGCCGCGTCCGCGAAGCCTCGCCGATCTTTCAGCCGGCCGTCATCACGGGACCTGTGGAACCCCTGAGCGACTTAACTTTCTACACCCGCTGCGGCGACTGGTTCGCCTGGCTCTGCTGCGGGTTCTCAATTTTGGCAATTATCTTGGCCTGACTCTTTTCTTAGATGACGTCTGATGGAGGACCGGGTCTCTCAGGCGGCTGTTTGAGTTCCTCAACATCCTTGATCATTAATCGAATGTCCGTCTCGTGCATCTCGAGTCGTCCCTCAATCTTCTCCACGCGTCGTGTCAACTCACGATTTTGAGCCAGCGCATGACGAAGTTTTATAAAGGTTCGAATGATGGCGATGTTGACCTGAATCGCCTGTTCACTCCTTAAAACCGACGAGAGCATCGCAATCCCATGTTCGGTAAAAGCAAAGGGTCGATATTTCCGGTATCTACCGCGGCCAGCCCCTTTCTCTAAGGTTGCAGATTGCAACCTTAGAGCCTGAATCTCAGTCGCGCTCAGTTGAAACATGAAATCAGGTGGAAATCGTGACAAATTTCGCCGCATCTGCTGATTCAATCGTTTAGTCGATTCGCCGTACAATATGGCCAGATCGCTATCCAGCATCACTTGCTGGCCGCGAATACGGTAGATACGGTTATGGACATCCTGGAGCGCAATATTTTCGTTCATATTGGAGACCTCCCACACATTAGAGCTACAAAATCGATTTTTATTCGCTTTATTTTGTCGCCAAGATGCAGAGCATGACGCAAAGAACCCATGGAGAGGCAATCCCCATGGGTTCTTGTGTGCTACTGACCGGTACAATCTTATGCGGCGGCGGGCACCTCCTTGGGTTCGCTGTCGAGTCCCATCACGAACTGTGTCAAGCCGGCCTCGATGCTCGTGGCGTAGTCGTTGAAGCTCTCGGCACCCCGCTTGAACGGCCGCGGGTGGACAATGACGACCTTGCCTTTGGCCAGGAAATGGCAGTCCAGGATGGTGTCCTGCTGAACCGCTTCCTTCCCATCGGGTTTGGCGCCACCCAACTCGCGGCTGACCTTATCCCGCAGCACTTTCGATGACCAACCCTGCTTGTCGCAGGCGTCCGCCATCTTCAGCTGACTCTGGGCATCTGGCAGACGCAACAACTCGACCGACACATTCAACCATTAAGTGCAACAAAGAGCAGTCAAAACAACGAATCTAAAAATAGACGCCTTTTCGCCTCCGGAGGCGAAATTTATCTTTCCGAACTTCTAAACAAACACCCCCATGGGGGCGACCCGGGCCCATGAATTTTTACGGTCCTTTGGACCGTATTTTTTAGCCTTTTGATGGCTTCTTTTATCGCCTGAAAGCTGATACCTTGTTCGTATATGAATATGAAGCATATTCTCATCCGTTTCGTAATCCTAATCTTAGTTCCGTGCCTTCTTGCGGATCCAACCCTAGCGCTCGCTCTATCCCAACAGTGCATTTACGGGACGGTTGGCACCATTGATCGCCATTACATCAGCTTACAACAAGAGGCTCTGAGCACGCAGGCGTTGGTTCAGTCTGCTTGGACCGCACGGCCCATTCAGTGGTTTAAAGAGGCTGGGGCATTGGCTCGAAGACAGCGCCACGGCCGAATACGTGTGCGGCTCGTCCGACCTGTTGAAGGTATTCCATTCGCAATTCCAACTTTGAGCTATGAAGAATCGATTCAGCCTGTTCAGTTCATGGAAGACCAATCGCAAACCGCCGGATCAGGCCGATCTTCCGCGCAACGCAGTTTTACGTATCCCGCCGGAAATCTTCAGATCCAGGTGTCTAATCCAAATAATAACTACGCGGTAACGTCGGAAGGCGCCGTCTCTATCGGTCTCTCTATGCTGTTCCGAACACTTTACCCAGAAGCAGCAGACTACCCTAGCACTGTCATTGCCCCTAGCGGAAGTTGGGTCGCATCGGATGGCGCAAACTTGATGCAGTTATATTTCGGAATCGCCGCGAATTTTGCCTTCCACAAGCGCAAGACAAAAATAGTTGCTACCCCGGGACAGATCAAGCGAATTCAGCGCTATTTAGAGTTGGGTAATCCATATGAACTTCCCAATGTGGCGGGTTATCCTGAGGAATTTATGAAACAGATGCGCCGAGAAGCTTATTATCTGGCGGACCGCGCTTCAATCGATGGGAAAACCCAGATGGCCACACCGTACCCGGACATGGTTGAATTTGTCCCTTTAGATGAGAAGGGACAAGCTCAAATAGGCCAAGTGCGAATAAAGCGAGCAGAGGAGGGGCGATTCGTCATAGAAGATTCTGCTCATCAGAGCTCTATTACTTTAGATGGGCACAACATGAGCGAGCTTCAACTTGATATCGAAGGAGCCAAGCCAGTCCAAATCCCCGATTTCGGCGTAACCTTCCTTGGAACGAGTAGTGGAATGGACCCTAACGGAATGACAAGCAATCAAATTGTCTGGGCAGGACGGCGACATTTTCTAATTGATATTGGAGCCCCGACGCGCGCGGCAATGACTACTGTGGGGCTTAATCCCAGCAATATCACGGACGTCATGATTACTCACTTGCACGAAGACCATGTAGCGGGGGCTCTTGCCTATTTCCACTGGCATCAGGAGTACTATCGGCAACATTCAACCGATGGGACTCCGCCGCCTATTCGTCTTTGGATGGAGCCCGGCGTCTATGCGATGTTTGAAGAGCAAGCAACCCAGATTTTGGGGAGACCACTTAGAGAGGTCTATTCCATCGAGCTAGTCGCTCAACCTTTCTACAGCTCGATTGAATTAGCTGAAGATGGCGTCCTAGTGGAGGCCGCACCTGCCTGGCACGGAACACCCGTATCCATGTATCGATTTACTTACAAAGGGCAGACCATTAGTCACTCAAGCGATACGACTTATGATCCTGTTCGCTTTGAACAAATCGTGAACAACCAAATGCCAGATAATATTCGGGCGGATATGGTTCGAATCTTAGATGAAGAAGAAGGGAATAGGCCCGTCTTCGGGCAGGAACGTGCGGACGAGATTACACATTGGTTGTTCAATCCAAACTCGGCAGGAAATGATCCGGCCTTGGCAATTTATGAAGTCGGGAACCGTGCGGAGTACGATAAGAATCAAAGCAATCACACAACAGCTTATGCTCTTCATCGTCTTCCCGAAAGATATCAGAAAGCTATCACAACCAATCACGCTCCCAGTCTGCCGCCCGGTGAATTTGAATTTCCGTTGACGGCCCCATTAACCACGATTGAAATATCACCGAAAAAATCTACGTCCGGGACCGGTTTCAAAGATGGGATTAAAGCTTTATTCATCGGTTTGGGTGTTGGTCTAGCGAACTTATTTGCAAGAGATATTCCACGTTACTTTCGTCAAGCGATACAAGTCCAAACCCGACCAGGCGTTGACCGTGCAGTCGGTCAGCAAGGAAGCATACTGCGCATTCTCCACGATATTGCAGCCGCTGCCTAATTGCTATACTTTCGCCTATGAAAGACGACCTGCAAACCCAGCTCGCCCAGATGTCCGAACGACTTGTGAAGGTCAGGGGGTATCTTTGACCTGGCTCGAAAGTCCGCCCGCCTCCATATAGCCGTGTCTCGCCTTGTCAACAGCGGCATAATGGTGTATAAATGGTGTATCTAAGGAGGAGGGCCCTATGCCGAAACAAGCGATGCTGGCGCATCCCGTTCGACTGCACATTAACCTCGAGAAGAAGACTCTGCAAAAGCTCCAAAAACTCGCGCGCGCGCGCGCGCGAAGCGTTACCCATATTTTGAGAGATTTAGCGGAATCCTTTGCGTCCGGACAGGTCACACTTCGTCCTAAAGAATCCCTGAAAGACATCGTCAAGCGGATTACAGCGCTGCGTTCCCGGAGTGCTTTCGTCCACGACCGCAGCGAAGATCTCATTAGAGCCTTGCGGGGTTCTCGTGGCTAAAGTTCTTAAACAGCCTCGGATATTGGTGGTCGATACTTCCGTAGCCGCCAAGTGGTTTATTAATGAATCGGATTCGCCCATGGCCGAAAAACTTCTCAAGGAAGCCGTATCCGGCCAATGGATTTTCGCCGCGCCGGATTTGATGCGGCTTGAGCTTGCCCACGTCTTCTGGAAACGCCGGAGCATGGGATATACGCAAAAGCAGCTGGAGCATGCCCTACAGGAAATGAATCACATGGGCATCCAGGAAGTGCCGATGTCCCTCCTGTTGTCTAAAGCGGTGGAACTGGCTTATCAAGCGGATTTGGCGGCTTATGATGCCTGCTATGCCGCGCTGGCACTGAGCCTGAAGAGCGCCTTGGCCACCTTCGATCAAGAATTGATCAAAAAGATCGAGCGCCATTCCCTGGTCTCTTTGCATCCCTGGACAAACGTTCAAGCCGATCCACCCGTCGATTAATGAAACAGGAACTTCAATCTCAACTTTCACAATTGTCTGAACGCCTCGCGAAGGTCAGGGGGTATCTTTGACCTCGCTCGAAAGTCCGCCCGCCTGCAGGAATTAGAACAGCTCGCTTCCCAGGCCGCCTTCTGGGACAACCCACCGCAAGCACAGGACACCCTTAAAGAGTTGAACCGCCTTAAGGAAGAAGCTCAACAGTTCAACGCGATGGAGCAATCGCTCCGAGACCTCCAAGAATTGACCGTCCTTTCGGATGATTCCGATGCGGCCATCCATGCCGATTTACGCAACAACCTCCAATCTCTCAGTGAATCGCTCAAAAAAGTGGAGCGGCAGGCCAAATTTTCCGATCCCAGCGACCGGGATGATGCCCTTATGACCATCCATGCAGGAGCGGGGGGTACGGAAGCCTGCGATTGGGCCGAGATGCTCGTCCGGATGTACGAGCGCTACGCGGAACGTAAAGGGTTTTCGGTTGAAATCACCGATATTCTGGCGGGTGAACAAGCCGGGATTAAATCGATTACCTTTTTTGTACGCGGGTCTTTTGCTTATGGTCTCCTGAAAGGAGAAGTCGGCGTCCACCGCCTGGTGCGGATCTCACCCTTTGATGCCAACAAGCGTCGCCACACCAGTTTTGCCTCCTGTGATGTGCTGCCGGACGTTAACCAGGAGATCAAAATCGATATCCTGGAAAAGGACCTGCGCATTGATACCTATCGCGCGCATGGAGCCGGCGGACAACATATTAACAAGACGGACAGCGCGGTCCGGATTACGCATATCCCCACAGGTGTCATCGTGGCCTGCCAGAGCCAGCGATCGCAAATCAAGAACCGGGAAAAAGCTATGCAGGTTCTAAAAATTCGCCTCTATGAACTTGAGCAGGATAAAAAGCGCCAAGCGATAGAAAAGCGCTACGACGACAAAGGCGATATCGCCTGGGGGAACCAGATCCGATCCTACGTATTCATGCCCTACCAGATGGTGAAAGACCACCGCACGAATTTTGAAGTGGG
>Ga0207071_1112_pt1 | contig 14195 bp, 8 predicted proteins | sample Alteio_BWMinHeat_67_FD_153531 | JGI IMG/M metagenome (GOLD analysis project Ga0207071, IMG submission 153531) | Enriched cells from forest soil in Barre Woods Harvard Forest LTER site, Petersham, Massachusetts, United States -... | ecosystem: Environmental > Terrestrial > Soil > Temperate forest >...
GTCGAGGCGGAGTTCCACCCTCACTCGCTGGCGACGCATTCCAGCCTGCACCGCGGAACGCACGATCTGGTAGCGGCGGCCGGCGAAGGAGAAAGTGTAGTCGTTGCCGATCCCGCGATCTTCGACGTGACAGAGTATGGCGGCCAGTTCCAGTTGCGGGGGGTCGGAGCAGTTGGATGACGGGCTTCTTTAATCGTCCCAGTCCGCCGCTCTGGAAGTCGATCGGGAGACTGAGGGGCAAAACCAATTTGGTGACGCCGGGCAAGCCCGGCGCGCGTTTCCAATGCCCAAAGCCTCAGCTCGGGAGTTTCAGCGAAAGCAATGGGTTGTCCCAACGAAAGGCCCTCTTCGGCGACCGGTTAAGACCAACCGGATTTTAATCGCTGTGGGAGGGCCTCTTTACCGACCTGCTTCCGGAGCCAACTCCGTCGCCTCGGCTTTGGACAACCGCACCAGGCGCGACCCCAGCACGGCTGTGCGAACATACCATGAGGGGTCGGCCACCGACCTCGGAAAGAGGAACTTTCTACTTGGCTGGGAGGAGTAGGACCTTCTATTTGGCTCCAACACACGTGTACGGCCGTGTGTACGGCCGGGTAGGTAGGGTCGGGGCAGTGGCGCGAATGCCGATGACAACGCTTTATTCGCGCGCCTAACGCTTCTGAGGTAGCATACGGACGGATGTAGCGGCGGAAGGGCTAATGGTCGCTTCGTCCAGTTTGTTTCGTGCTTGCCAAAGGCTTTCCAGCATTTCCGGCGATGCCTCGAAGCGAAACGGAAAGGCGGCCACGTAGTATTCACCGGGCGCTAGCGCGTCCACTGTCAAATAGCCCCCTTGATCGGTAACTCCCGATCTCATCGCCTTACTAAGCTGATTCACTCCGATCTTCTTTTGAAAAAGGACGACAGAGGAATCCTGCACGGCATTGCCATCACCGTCCACGACGCTGACCGCCAGACTTCCTGCGCGGCGGGACAAGACGATCTTCAGATCGTTCCTGACACTGTTGCCAAGTTGTATTGTCGAGAAGGCTGCATCTTCGCCACCATATTGTATCTCCTTCACGTAGGCTCCCTTGGGAATCCGGCTAACTTGAATCGCGTAGTCGCCAGGGAGCAGGTTGGAGAGCAGGGTTTCTCCTGGTATGGCGACCGTAGCACGGTTGTGCTCACCCACATAGGAACCTTGCCGATCCTGCCCCTGGAGTGCCACCTCAACTGAATTAGAGCTTTCCTTTTCGTCTGGCGCTACATCCCAAACGACGGAAACGGCGGTCGAAACTGTGGGGCTGAGCGAAAGGCGAATCCCTTTGACGTCCTCCCGGCCCACGGTTACACTGGCAAACGCGCGTTCAGAAAAGACCTCGTCGGTGCCGTGATCGGCCTGTGCTTGAATTTGATACTCCATCGGAGGCAAGCCGCACACCTCGAAGTTCATCCCCGTCCGTAGCTTACCGCTCGCCATGAGAAGGGGGAAACCGCTCGCCCTAACGAAGACGAAATAGTCCGAGCCTCCGGCGATGTCTAGAGTTCCTTGGATGCAATGCGTTTCGCTGCGCACCATTTTGAAATCTACCCCCACCCGCTCCTCCCCGGGGGCGAATTGCAGTATCTCCGCTCCGCTCAAATCGGTCACGCCAGGGTAGAACGTTGCTACCAACATGGCTGGAGAATCGCCCTTCCTGTCTTCAAGTGGCGGCGTCTGGAAGACCTCAAGCCTGGATTTACGAACGCGCAGCGCGTACTTCCTTCCTGGACGAAGGTTGAAGAACCGATAGTTCCCCGATGCATCGGTTTGGGCGCCGGTTTCAACCCGGTAGAGATTACCATCCCGAGTCAGCGCCTCAACCCTCGCGCCTTTGACCGGCTGCCGGCTGTCATCGACGATCCGGCCACTTAGAGCACTCCCGCTCTCCATTCGAAAGTCTACTCCGGCTATTTCGCGATCCACAACGGTGATATATCTTGTCGAGTAGATATTGTTCAACGCTGGATTCAGTGCTACGATCGGGAACCGGTCTCCCACCCCCAAGCCACGCAATGCGTATCGGCCTTGCTCATCGGTGACCGCTTCCACAGTTTTACCCTGATACCTTGTGTATACCTTAATTCCGGGCATTGGTGCACCGGTTTCGGCGTCCCGCACGAATCCCTTAACGACACCCAGTAACGTCACTCCGGTGGAGGACGGTGGGGTCTGGAACGCTGCCAAAACCATCGCCAGCATTAGCTCCAGTCCGGCGACAGAAAGAAGGGCCCGGCGAGATATCACGATCGGCTCCTTTGCCTGCTCCTAGATTTTGGGCCGCGCGAGTTCAACCACCAGGTCCCGGCCCGGCACAATCTCCAGCACGCTTCCTTGATTCAACGCTTGCATCCAGTTCAGGCGCGATAACGAACCGGCGTTGACTACGGCTGCCCGATACCGCCCTCCCGTCAAGCCCATCATCTCAAATCGTCCTTCCCCGTCGGGGAACGCTACGTTCAACGCGATACGGTTGAGTTTGGGGCCCAAAGGCATCGTCAAAACAAGGTACCGGGCATCGGGATCGGCGCCCGCGGTCAGTTTGCCCCGCAGGGTACTTTCAGGCCGCGAGACGGCGAAGCGCAAGTCCGTTGCATTGGAAGCCAAATCTACCGTGGCCTCCCCGGCACCGGTTCCTTTGGAGGGGTCCACCAAGGCGCAAGGCAAGCCGCCGGCTTCGACGCTTACCCTGTAAGGTGAGGGTGGCAAATCTGCGAACAAGACGGTTTTGCCGAGGTCCGTGGCGCGATCCAAGGTTGAGTTGACACCCCAAGCTTCCAAGGCCCTCATATGCAAAATTAGAGCTGCGCCGCACTCGCTATCCGATCCAAGAGCTGGCAAGAAAGTCAAAGCGGTGGAGCGGCCAGGACCCAGAGGGATTTGGAGTTCTTCGGATGGCTGCCCCCAGATCCCCACAGCCGTTAGCCCAAAAACGGGAGCCCGGCCTAGAACGAATCCAATTGGACCGCGACGGAGTACCGGACCGGCTGCAGCCACCTCATACGATCCCTCCGTGACGCCATTGAACTGGAAGCGGCCGTCGCGATCCGATGTGGTGACAGCGATCGATAACTCGGGATGGTCCGTGCTCCGCAACGATACAGCAAAAGAACCCGCTTCCGCATTGTCTCCAACCCTACCGGCAATCCGCATTCCAGCGCCGGCGGGCAATTGGAAATCCGCGCCCCGGATCGCCTCATTAGACACTTCAATGGTCCGGGGATACGGTACTGTGCCAGTTAGAAGGCCGTCGTGGCATAGGATCAATCGAAGTTCGCCCGGGGGCAAGTTCTCGATTCGATATGTGCCGCGATCGTCTGTCTTAGCAACTCCAACTGTTTCCGCTGGACCGTTCGGAACTTGCGCCAGCGCAAACACCCTGGCTCCAGGGAACGGCTTGCCGTTGCTGCTGGCTACGCGGCCGGAAATCGAACCACCTGTGGGAAGCAACCGCACGGAATGCCGGCTTTCGTCGTACGGAGCGTTGCCTGGAAAAAGCCGCACCGGAAAATAGTCCGCGACTAAAATGTCGACCCACTTTTCACGTCTTACATCCGGAACTATCCGAAAAGAGCTGGCGGAATCCGCCGAGACTTCGAAAGCGGGTTTGCCCGCCACGCGAATGGTTGCCCTTGCGATCTTTTGATTGGTAGTGTCGTCGGTCAAGCCAAGCCGGAGGTCCTGAGGCGCCGCGTGCCCCATTCGGCACGTAGCGGAGATAGAGAGGAGAAACCAGCCTAAGATGCGAGAATTCCCCGCAGGACGAGTTCGCGGGAGCCCTATCACTCGACGCCACTCTGCTTCCATGGGCAAGCCTCAAAATATGAGCCATACTTTAGGTAAAGTATCCGTTTGAAGCCATCTTCGTCGAGGCTCTTTGCTGCATATTCGCAATTGACATCCGTTTGATTCCGGCAATCCAGGACCTGAGTGCCGGCCCGTGATAGTTCCATCGGTGCACGAAGGGGTAGTTCGAAGATCGGGATATTGATGGCGCCCGCGACATGATCATTCTTGTAATCTGCGCGCTCCCGGGTGTCAACTACCGCCACATCTGCTATTCGCACTAGGGACGCTAGCTCCTCTTCGTTCAATGAAGACTTCGCGGTGAGGTTGGCTAGCTCCTGGAGGCGCCGTACCGGCGGATCCGGTCCTGGCCAGTCCGACGTTGTCTCATATGCAGAAAGAAACTCTTTCTGCCGCACCTCACTGAGTTCACCGATCCAAATCCCCTTGACGACACCACCAGCCCCTACAGAGACAATTGTCGGCGTTCCTTTCACCTTGAAGTCGAGATCCGCCCAATCGAGTGATCGAGTATCTTTAGAAGCGATTGACTTCAAGTATGACGTCTGGTTCTGAACGTTCGGGAGGGCGACATAAGCTGTTATATGCCTACCGGCCGCTAATTCGAGTAGAGCGCGGTGGAAAGCTGTGTTGGCCTTGCAGTGCGGGCACCGCTCGTTAGTCACCAGTATTAGACTTGGTCTCGACGAGAGGTTGTTAGGTTTCCGTAGCCCAACACGGCTTCCCACCGTGACTAGAGACCGATCAGCGGGCGATGGCCACAGCGAAAATGGTAGTGCAGGGAATCGGGACGGGTACGCGTACCGACCGGCGACGACTATGATTCCCGCGACGGCAGATACGATCACCATTTCGCGGACTATACGGAGAGCGGCAGAAGCGATTCCAGTTCGCGAGAACCGCACAGTAAACATTCTTTATCTCCTCACTTTTTAGTGCGGCCAAACATTTGTTGGGCACCGTCGATTACGACCGGACGCCCATCCACGATCCGAAAATAGAACGCCAAACGCGACCCGAGGCGGATGCGTCCTCTCTCCTTTGGTTCCGGAGTGCTAAAGCGCCATGCGCTCAATGCTCGCAATACTGAGCGTCCAGTATATTCGTCTGGCGCTTCCAGCAGATTCGAGGAAAGAAGCGAACCATCGCCTACCACCACCTCCACCACTACAACACCAGACACCTTCTTTTCCAACGATTCCGGCGGGTACGGGGGCAAACCCGCCAATGCGGCCAATCGTCGCAAGACAACTGGCGAAACCTTGACAATTGGCGGATCTGCGGCCTGTAACGGTGCCAGCAAGCCTGCGAGGACCAGCCCCCTCGTCAGATGGAAAACGGAGCTGATATTGAGGCCTTTCCCCATTCGTACCATCTACTTTCAAGGTTAGTCCGGGCACGCGGGTATGGGGGAACAGGTTTGGTCGGGGTTGACGCACGGGTCTTCATTGGAAGGATTGCAGCTGCCCGAACCAGACGCGCAACCGCAGTAAGTAAAGATCAAAAAGCCGGAATCGCACCACGTCGAGCCCGATGTCCCGTAGGGGTTGCCGCAGTCTGCAAGACTAATCGCTGCAGGTGAAAACTGTAGCGCCAGGATGAGCGCTAAGACGCTTCGAAGGCAAACTATTGTAAGTAGTTTTGTGAGCACACCTAACTCCTTTGGTGACGGTGTTATCTATGCATGATAATACTGTCAGGTTCCAAACGTGGTGTCAATAGTGTTCTTTGTCCATCTTTGTCCTCATTGGAAGATTCTCTGGTTTTGTACCATGGCAATGAGACTCATATTAAGGCTCATATTGAGGCATGCGGTGGGCTCAACGCGTAGGGGGGGACAACCGGCTGGAGTGGATACCGTCAGCAGTGAGCCAAAATCTGTTCTCGCCACCTCGAGGACGTAATCGCGGATACTCTCACCCAATTGCAGATACAGTGTGTCCTGCAGGTGCTGCACGAGTACTCCGAGAGCCTTCGCGATGGCCGGTTCATTGACGGAGGGGTGGTTCGAACCATGGGTAGCATGGCTCGAGGCCTGAGAACAGCCCTTCCAAACGGTAAGAGCAAGCGTGCGTCGGGTTTCGAGAGTTCAAAATAAGTTGCTTGGAGCGGGGGTCAAAGTCGTCAATCTGAACATCAGCCGGTTGTCTCTTCAGGCGCGCGGGACTGTCACCCGTCTGCTGAATACCAACAAACGTGATTAGCCACCTGGTCGCTGCCAGCCGCCCCTCCCATATCGAGTCAGTTGAAGAACGCCAAGAAATCCTGTCATCCGCGCGGTTGGAAGCTCCGGATTTACCAGAGCGACCACTCGAAGAATTGAGTGATCCATATTCAGCCGAGCGATCGCCGCGCGTACTCGGTGCGGAATGTGCCTCCGTCTCCAATCGGCCTGATCACTGGAATTCAGCATCTACGAGACATTCTGGCCAATGGAGCCGTTGGGTTCGGCATAGCCACGGTTATGGATTCAAGACAACCTCCGAAGTCCGCTGGGAAGTTCCGCCAGATCACGCAGTACCCTTGTAGCGCGGCAGGGCCAGGAGTGGACTTATAGCAATTTGACAAAACCAGCACTCAGGTTGAATGGGCAACCTCAGGAAGTGTCATCGCCCGAATGACGTCTGAGCGGCTAGAATTCGCCGCACAAGGATGCCCACTGCCAGCGTGGGGCCGGCTGACGCCGCCACTGCTCCCTCCGCGCCCTCCAGCGCCGGGCGTTGTCACTCGTTGTCACTCTTGGCCCGTAAGTGTATAAGGAGTTGGTAGCGCTAACGGGAATCGAACCCGTATTTAAGCCTTGAGAGGGCTCTGTCCTAACCGTTAGACGATAGCGCCACAGGGCAGATCCTCAGTATACCAAAACAGCGTGATAATGAAGATGCATGCGCCGCCTCCTCCTGATCGCCGCCGTCCCCTGCCTCCTCGCCGCCGACGATCGCTGGATCAAGTTCACCCGCGGCCCCTACGAAATCCTCACCGACGCCGGACCCCGCCCCGGCCGCGAAACCATGGTCCGCTTCGAACAATTCCGCGCCGCCCTCGGACAAATCGTCGGCGAACCCGAGCTCGCCACCCCGCTCCCCGTCCGCATCTTCGTTTTCAAAAACCCTAAGGGCTGGACCACCGCCCCCTTCGCCGAAGGCCGCGACCGCTACTCCCTCGTCCTCGGCGAAAAAACTCCCGTCACCCCCGAGATCTATAGCGACCTCGCCCGCCTCCTCCTCAAGAGCAACACCGCCCAGATGCCCCTCCCCTTCGAGCGCGGACTCGTCGCCTTCTTCTCCACCTTCGACGTCTCCGGCATCCGCATCGCCGTCGGCAAGCCCCCCGCCAGGCCCGACCTCGATTGGGCTCGCATCCACCTCATGGTCGTCGATCCCGATTACCTCGGAAAAATTCGCGTCCTCCTCTACAACCTCCGCCACGGCGTCGCCGACGATCCCGCCTACCGCAACGCCTTCGGAAAATCCGCCGCTGAAGTCGAGGCCCAGGCCAAGAAGCACTTCGCCGCCGGCAACTTCCAGACCGCCTCGCTCCCCAGCCGCCCCATGGCCGAGGCCGATTTCCCCGAGCGCCAGGTCTCCGACGTCGAGATCCGTCTCGCTCGCGCCGACCTCCTCGCCGGACCCCAATCCGCCGCCGAATACCAGAAGCTCCTCCAGGGACACGAGAAGGTCCCCGAAGCCGAGGAAGGCCTCGGCCTCCTCGCCCTCCGCGATCGCAACCCCGCCGAGGCCCGCAAACAGTTCGCCGCCGCCGTCGAAGCCGGCAGCACCAGCGCCCGCGCCTACATCGAGTACGCGAAGCTCGAGCCCGACGACGCCAAGGCCGAGCAGGCCCTCCTCAAAGCCGCCGGCATCAATCCCAAACTCGACGAGCCCTTCGCCCTCATGGCGAAGCGCGATACCGACCCGCGCAAGCGTCTCATGCACTGGAAGGCCGCCGCTGAGCGCGATCCCCGCAACGCCGAATACTGGCGCTCCCTCGCCGAAACCTACCTCGCCGATCACAACTACGCCGAAGCCGCCAAAGCCTGGCGATCCGGCGAGCAGGCCGCCACCGACCCCGCGCTCCGCGACCGCATGCATCAGGCCCGCATGTCCATCGAACAGCAGCGCCTCGATTACGAAGAGGCCGAAAAACGCCGCGACGCCGAAGAGAAAGCCAAGGAGCTCGAGCGCCTCAAAACCGAAGCCCGCGCCGAGCTCCACAAGTCCGAATCCAAATTCAGCGAAGGCGCGCCTGCCGCAACCGGCGACAAACCCGTCCCCTGGTGGGAAGGCCCCAAGCCCGACGCCAAAGCCGAAGGCACCCTCAAGCGCGTCGATTGCCTGGCCAAACAGCAGGCCGTCCTCTCCATCGAGCTCGCCGATCGCAAGCTCGTCAAGCTCCTGGTCGCCGAGCCCGCCAAGGTCGCCTACACCGGCAGTGGGGAAGTCACGCTCGGCTGCGGCCTGCAGAAGGCCCGCAAAATCTCCGTCGAGTATTTCGCGAAGACCAATCCCAAGCTGGCCACGGCGGGCGAAGTGGCAACTATAGATTTTCAGTGAGCGACTCCACCGCCGCGTCACGCTACCGCTGGCTCGTGCTCGCCGTTTTCGTCCTCTCCACCTCCATCAACATCCTCGATCGCGCCACGCTCTCCGCGCTCGCCCCCGTGATCCGCCACGAATTCGCCCTCAACAACGAGCAGTTCAGTTACATCATCAGCGCCTTCAACCTCACCTACGCCGCCAGCGCCCCGTGCGCCGGTATCCTCATCGATAGCCTTGGATTAAGCCGCGTGATTTCGCTCGCCGTCGGACTCTGGTCCTGCGCCGGAATCGCCACCGGCCTCACCAGCGGACTCGCCGGACTCGTCGGCTGCCGCGCCGTGCTCGGTGTCGCCGAAGCAGCGGGCATTCCCGCCGCCGGAAAAGCCATCCACAAATACCTGCGCCCCGGCGAGCGCGCCCTCGGCAACGCCGTCAATCAGGCCGCCGTCAGCCTCGGCCAGATCGTCGCGCCCGCGCTGGCCGTGTGGATCGCCGTGCACTATGGCTGGCGTCACTCCTTCATCGTCACCGGCGTCCTCGGCCTCGCCTGGATTCCCCTCTGGCGATGGGCCTCGCGCCGAGCGCCCATATCCGACCCGCCGAAGCAGCACGGGGCCGCCGGCGCTGCCATGCTCCGCGATCGCCGCCTCTGGATTTTCGTCGTCGCCAACGCCCTCAGCATGATCGGCTACTACCTCTGGTTCAACCTGACCACGCTCTACATGGCCGATGCCCGCGGACTCACCCTCCAGCAAACCGTCCGCTACGTCTGGATTCCGCCCGTCTTCGCCGCCGTCGGAGGCTTCGCAGGCGGCTGGCTCTCGCTCGTCCTCATCCGCCGCGGCACTCCTGCACCCGCCGCGCGCTTCCGAGTCTGCCTCGCCGCCAGCCTGCTCGCCCTCTTCACCATCGCGATTCCCTGGCTGCCCTCGCCCGCCTGGGCCTCCGCCGGAATCTCGCTCAGCATCCTCGCCGTCGCCGCCTTCAGCGTCAATATGTACACCCTGCCGCTCGACGTCTTCGGCGCCGCCCCCGCTGGCTTCGCCATCGCCGCCCTCGTCTCCAGCTACGGATTGACCTCCGCCGTCATCGCCATCGTCATCGGCCGCGTCATCGATCATCACGGCTACACTCCCGTAATCGTCGCCGTCGCCTTCACCCCGCTCGCCGCCTCCGCCGTCCTCTGGTTCTCGAGGGCCACCCGGTGAAGGAGTGGATTTTCCGCCTCCTCGGCAAGGGCAGGGAAGTCGCCGTCGTCGTCTTCTGCTCCGGCCCTCCCGAAACCTGCGCCCGCATGGTAGAAGAGGTCCGCGCCCTCGTCCCCGATCGCCGCCTCTTCGTCGCCACCGAACAGAGCTGGCCCACTCTCCGCCGCGAACTCAAGCCCTACCGCATCGGACTCGCCCCCGTCCTCCTCACCCGCGAGCCCAGCCCGCTCCGCCGTGCCGCTTTCCGCCTCGCGCCCCACAAGCTCCTCGCCTACAACTCGCGCCTCGAGCGCCATCACCTCCGACTCAATCTCGCGTCCCTCCTCTTCTGGCGCGGAGTCCCGCTCGATCGCATTTACCTCCGCCCCTGGTGGTGGCCCTGGCCCAAACGCGAGCGTTCCGTCATCCCCCAAGGCCATCGCGTCCTCGAAGGCCGCCCCTGCGACGCCACGCGCCGCCGCGTCGCCGTCCTCTCGCCCTACTTCCCCTTCCCCCTCGCCCACGGCGGCGCCGTCCGCATCTACAATCTCCTCCGCGAAATCGCCACGGAATTCGACATCGAGCTCTTCGCCTTCACCGATTCCCCCGTCGACCCAGCCCCGCTCCTCGAATTCTGCGCCCGCCTCGTCCTCGTCGAAAAGCCGCGCTACCGCGAGCCCCGATGGAGCACCCTTCTCCCTCCCGAAGTCCACGAATTCCGCTCACCCGCCATGCGCCAGGCCCTCGCCGAACAACGCCGCGCCTTCGGCTACCAGACCCTGCAAGTCGAGTACACCCAACTCGCCGAATACCCCGGCGACATCCTCGTCGAACACGACGTCACTTTCGACCTCTTCACCCAGATCGCCCGCCGCGAGCGCACCCTTTCTTCCGCCTGGGACGCCTACCGCTGGCGTCGCTTCGAAACCCGCGCCCTCCGCCGCTACTCTCGCGTCGTCGTCATGTCCGGGAAGGACGCCGAAATGGTCCGCGTCCCCGCCGTCGTCCTCGCCAACGGCGTCGATCTCGATCGCTTCCGCCCCGAGCCGGAGCTCCCCGGCGAGCGCCTCCTCTTCATCGGCAGCTTCCGCCACTTCCCCAACATCGCCGCCTACCGCTTCTTCACCGAATCCGTCTGGCCGCTCCTCCGCGACAAATTCCCCGGCCTCACCCTCACCGTCGTCTGCGGCCCCGACTACCTCACCTACTGGCGCGCCTTCACCGATTCCCCCCAGCCCACGCCCGACCCGCGCATCCGCCTCCTCGGCATCGTCTCCGACGTCCGCCCGCTCTACGTCGAAAGCAATCTCATCCTCGTCCCCACCACCGTCTCCGCCGGCACCAACGTCAAGGTCCTCGAAGCCATGGCGATGCAGCGCGCCGTCGTCTCCACCACTTCGGGATGCGCCGGACTCGGCCTCCTCCACGGCCACTCCGTCTGGGTCGCCGACACCCCCGAGTCCTTCGCCGCCGCCATCGCCACCCTCATTGCCGACCCCGACCGCCGCGCCCAAATCGCCCTCGCCGCCCACGGCGTCGCCCACCGCAATTTCGCCTGGCCCGCCATTGCCGCCCTCCAACGCGACTTACTCCGCGGGTCCGGAAGCCGCGTGCCGCCGCGCGCCCGCCCATCGGAGCCGCGACCGTGAGGGAGCGGTCGTTTGGGAACTCGCCGCTCTAATTCTCCGTAGGCCGCTCCACGTGATCCAGCACATACACCTTCACCGATCCTTTTTGAGACGTTAGCTTCATCCCCAACTGATCCCGCAGCGCCTCTTCAAACGTCGGCCCGGAGCGGTCGGGCTGCTCTTCCACGCCGGGCCTCGCCGGCGCCAAAAACTCCAGGTTGAAATCGAACTTCCCGTCCAGCCCGCTCCGATTCACAATCGGCCGGCCCGATGCCACCGCCGGACTCAGCGTCCGCCCAATCAATTCCAACGTCACATTCCGTCCGCCGAACCGCAGCCGTCCCGGCACGCTGGGCGGCATCCCCACGAGCCCACCGCACAGTAACGGGAATCGCGGATCCTCACTCGCCATACCCGGATTCGCGTCCAGCGGACACGCCGCATCCGCCGGATGCTCCTGGATTTGCGGCCCGAGTTTTCCCTCCTTCACCGCCACCAGCGCCGCCACCGCCACCTGCCGCTCCTCTTCGTGGATCGCCAGCTGGAAACGCTCGGCCAGCAGCGCGCGCATCAACAGCCGCATCTGCTCCTTGCCCGGATTGCCCGCAACCCGCGCTTGAATGTCGTACCGCTCCGTGTTCGCCCAGCCGGGCATTTGGTCCATGAAGCTCTGGTTCTGATTGCCCACCAGTTTGTACGCGAAGGAAATGTACGTGACCAGCGGAAAACCGGTGGCGTTGAAGTAGCCCCCGTTGGCTGTGTACGCGTCCCCCGGTCCCAACGGAAAGTTCGAGTTCACACTGTCCGTCTTGCTCTGCTTGACCGAAGCCACGTCGAACGTCGGCGCCGCATTGGTTTGCGCCCCAAGCCCCCCTGCCAGAACCGCGCAAAGCGCCAGGACCGCTCGATATAGATGCTGGTTATTTAGCATAATGCTATATTCTTAGCACTAGGCCGGCGCCTCGTCAAACATGCCGATCCCCAGCTACACTGAACTGTCATGACCCGACGCACGTTCCTCGGCGCCTCAGCCCTCGCGCTCTCCGCCCAGACCACCGAAACCACCCGCCAGATGCAAGCCGTCCTCGCCCGCATCCATCCCCCAACCTTCCCCGACCGCGCCTTCCCCATCGCCCAATTCGGCGCCGCCCCCGGGAAGGACGCCACCGAAGCCATCCGCCGCGCCATCGCCGCCTGCGCCCAGGCGGGCGGAGGACGCGTCGTCGTCCCTCGCGGCGACTTCCCGACGGGCCCCATCCACCTCCTCGGCAACGTCAACCTTCATCTCGAAGATGGCGCCACTCTCCTCTTCAGCCGCGACCCCAAACACTATCTCCCGCTCGTCCTCACCCGCTTCGAAGGCACCGAGTGCATGAACTATTCGCCGCTCATCTACGCCTTCCAGCAGACCAACATCGCCGTCACCGGCAACGGCACGCTCGATGGCCAGGCCAACAACCAGTTCTGGTGGTCCTGGAAAGGCAACGCCAAGGACGGCTGGAAGCCCGGCATGCCCAACCAGAAAAAGGCAGCCGACGCCCTCGTCGCCATGGCCGCCAAGGACACCGCCGTCAGCCAGCGAGTCTTCGGCGAAGGCCACTACCTGCGCCCGTCCTTCTTCGAGCCATACGATTGCACGAATGTTCTCATCGAAGGCGTCACCATTCGCAACTCCCCCATGTGGGAAGTGCACCCCACCCTCTGCCGCAACGTCACCGTCCGCGACGTCAAGATCTCCACCCACGGACCCAATAACGATGGCTGCGATCCCGAAGCCTGCGACGGCGTCCTCATCGAGCGCTGCGTCTTCGATACCGGCGACGATTGCATCGCCATCAAATCCGGCCGCAACCGCGACGGACTCCGCGTCGCCAAAGCCTGCGAGAACCTCGTCATCCGCGATTGCGATATGAAGGATGGCCACGGCGGTGTCGCCCTCGGCAGCGAAGGCTCCGGCAGCATCCGCAACGTCTTCATCGATCGCTGCCGCATGGATAGCCCCAACCTCCAGCGCGCCCTCCGCCTCAAGACCAACACCTTCCGCGGCGGATCCTACGAGAACGTCTACTTCACCAACTGCACCGTCGGCCAGGTCGCCGAAGCCGTCGTCGAAGTCGATTTCTTTTACCCCGAGTACGAGAACAAAGAGGGTCGCGGCGGCCCCTTCCGCCCCACCGTGAAAAACGTCGTCGTGGAAAATGTGACTTCCAAAAAGAGCCGCCGTGCCCTGTATCTCCGCGGCTATCCCAGCGCCCCTGTCAGCGGCGTCCGTCTCGAAAACTGCTCCTTCGACGACGTCGCCGAACCCGACCTCATCGAAAACGTCGACGACCTCCAACTCAAAAACGTCAAGCGCAACGGCAAACTCATGACGCGCTAACTACCTGGAACAAACGCCCATCCTTCCGTCGTACTGTCTGATGTGATGGACCCGCGATCCCTATCCCTGCTCTGCGATCCCGAAACCCGCGCCCCGCTGAAATGCACCGGCGACGCGCTCGAAAACCCGCTCACCGGCCGCCGCTATCCCATCCGCGACGGCATCCCCGTCTTCCTCCCGCAGGCCACCGGGCGCAACCGTAAATACCAGGCGCTGTACGACCGTCTCGCGCCCGGCTACGATTTCGCCGAGCGCTTCGTCACCTGGATCCTGCGCAAGCCCGACTATCGCCTCGACTACATCCGCGAACTCGAGATCCCCGCCGCTGCCCGCGTCCTCGAAGTCTCCGTCGGCACCGGCGCCAACCTGCGCTACCTCGCCCCCGCTGTCGATTTCTTCGGCCTCGACCTCTCCTGGGGCATGCTCCGCAAATGCCGCCGGAATCTGCGCCGCACCCGCCGCGCCGCTCGCCTCTTTCAGGGCGAGGCCGAATCGCTGCCCTTCCGCGACGCCGTCTTCGACACCGTCTTCCACGTCGGCGGCATCAACTTCTTCAACGACAAAGCCCGCGCCATTGCCGAAATGATCCGCGTCGCCCGCCCCGGCTCCAAAATCGTCATCTCCGACGAG
>Ga0207071_1113_pt1 | contig 14182 bp, 12 predicted proteins | sample Alteio_BWMinHeat_67_FD_153531 | JGI IMG/M metagenome (GOLD analysis project Ga0207071, IMG submission 153531) | Enriched cells from forest soil in Barre Woods Harvard Forest LTER site, Petersham, Massachusetts, United States -... | ecosystem: Environmental > Terrestrial > Soil > Temperate forest >...
AAATCAGTCGGATACAAATTGTTAAATCAACTGCTTCTACTGCACTGCAATCATTAGCCCATCGTTTTACAGCCGAAGAAACACAGTTGTTTTATCAAATTGCTTTAATAGGACGCCGTGATTTAGCTTTTGCGCCAAGCCCTGCATCTGCGTTTGAAATGATTATGCTACGCATGTTGGCATTCAAGCCTGCGATGGACACAGAGACGCTTTTTGAAAACAAAACATCAACAACACCTGCAACGAAAACAGAAAGCACATGGCCAGAATTAATTTCCAAACTAGAACTGACAGGTCTTGCACTGGCACTCGCAAATAACTGCACGCTAACAAAAATAACCGATAATCAAGTTGAACTAACCCTCTCAAACAAACACGAAGCTATGCTTAACAAAAAACTTAGCGACCGTATTGAACAAGCACTCACACAGTATTACAAAAAACCAATGCAACTCACGATCCACCTGACGAGTGATACCTTACTTACACCACAAAAACAACAAGAAGAACAGCAACAACAACGCCAAGCCTCTGCAACAGAAGCCATTAAAAACGACAGCCACGTAAAAAAAATAATGGATATTTTTAATGCAACCCTGGATACAAACTCTGTAAAAGCCATTGATCCTACCTAAATCTCTGCTAAACTTAGCGTCACTCAACCATTTAACATTTGCTGCGGAGTAATAACATCATGAACAAACCCATGTTTGGCGACAAACCAGGCTTAAATGATTTAATGAAGAAAGCCCAAGAAATGCAGAAAAAAATGCAAGAAATCCAAAAACAAATCGCCGAAATGGAAGTCGTAGGTCAATCCGGCGGCGGTTTAGTAAAAGTGACCATGACGGGACAACATTATGCGAAACGCGTTAGCATTGATCCTAGCGTATTAAAAGAAGAAAAATCTATCTTAGAAGATTTGATAGCTGCTGCTATTAACGATGCTGCCGACAAAATCGAAAAAGGCACCCGTGAAAAAATGACTGCGTTGACGGGTATTAAATTACCGGATGGGTTTAATTTGCCGGAGTAAATATTAATTAGTTCACAGTTAACAAGAACACTATTGCTTGCGCTAACAGTCCCCTCTCCCGCCGCTAGAGATCATAAAGTAAAATGAACTCTATAGCGGGAGAGGGTTAGGGAGAGGGAAAAGCAACAATTGCGAAAAACAGCTTGGCTACCGTTTGCCCTCACCCCAACCCTCTCCCGCTTGAAGTATATCGTACTTTTTACTGCTGTAGCGGCGGGAGAGGGAGAGTTAGTGTAATCGCTACGTTTTAGTAAAAATGTGTGGATCCTCAACCTTGCAGGAGATAGAGACTAACCCAGTTTGAAAAATAAGGACCTCATGCTATTCAGCCCACTGCTAAAACAATTAATTGAATCCCTACGCTGCCTCCCCGGTGTTGGCCCCAAAACTGCACAACGCATGGCATTGCAATTACTAGAACGCAATCGCGAAAATGGCAAACAACTCGCACAAACATTATTAAACGCCCTAGAAAAAATCGACCACTGCACTTCCTGCCGCAATTTCAGCGAAGAACCACTTTGCCATCTTTGCAAAACACCACACCGTGATCCAAGCTTACTCTGTATCATAGAAAGCCCTATCGATTTATTTGCGGTGGAACAAATGGGACATTATCGCGGCCAATATTTTATTTTAATGGGACATTTATCACCGCTTGATGGCATAGGCCCCGATAATATTGGTATTCCGCAATTGAATTCCCGTTTGGCGCAAGGTAGTATCCGCGAAATTATTCTCGCAACCAACCCGACAGTTGAAGGCGAAGCCACCGCACATTATATTTCGGAATTAATTAAACAACATCACCCTACAATCAAAACCACCCGCATTGCTCACGGTGTGCCACTGGGTGGCGAATTGGAATATATAGACAGTGGAACGTTGGCGCATGCGTTTGCGGGAAGGGAAGTGATTTGAAAAAGGGGGATTTATAAAAAAACCGCGCGCAAATGCGGCCAAAATTGAGGAACTAAAAAAAATGCTAAAAAAAATTTTCGTCATTCTTATTTTACTTTTAATCACAACTGCAACCTTCGCCGACGAACTCATTATCGAACCAGAAGCAGGTCGTAAACCTTTGTTAGATGCGATTCAGCATGCGAATAATGCTATTGATGTGGTTATTTATGGATTCACCGATGAAATACTGAGAGATGCATTACTTGCTGCGCAACAGAATAAAAAAACCATTCGCATTTTAATAGAACCCCATCCTTATCGAAATGAAACAGAAAATGATTTTACTATTCGAACTATCAATCAAAATAATTTACATTATGCCAATCCAGCATTTCAATTAACCCATCAAAAAACAATAATCATCGATCAAAATACTGCATACATTCTTACATTCAATTTCACCCATTCCAGTTTTAAGAAACAAAGAAATTTCGCTATCAAAATTACTGATCCCAACACCGTACAGGAAATCGAACAAGTATTTAATGCCGATTGGCAACATCAAAACACAGAGACTCATCAAGCTACATTAGTCTGGAGCCCCGTAAATAGCCGCGAAAAACTCATGCAATTATTACGTAGTGCCACAACCAGCATAGATATTTATTCTGAAAATCTCACCGATTACAAAACCATAGGTGAACTCGCCAAAGCTGCACGTCGCGGTATTATCGTACGTATTTTATCTTCTAAACTCCCACGCGAAAAAGCATTAAACTACATCAACAACGCCGGCGTACAAATCCAAAAATCGACTGATCTAGAAATCCACGCCAAAGTCATCATCATTGATCACAACAAAGCTTTACTAGGCTCCATGAACCTCACCCAACCTTCCATTGAAAAAAACCGCGAACTTTCCATCCTAACAACAGATGAAACTGTCATCCAACAATTAGAAAATACTTTCAATCACGACTGGGGCAATCATTTTACACCACTATTGCATCATGCTAAAAAAATCCCTTATTTTTTCAATACATTTCTTTCTGCAAAAAAACATTACTCTCACTACTACCCTCACCATCATCGAAAAAAACGCAGCTACCTGCTAAATTAAGTTGACATATTTATACCCAATCACTATTATTTTGCCTCACACAAAACCATTATAACGAGGCGCAGAATGCGAGTTGCATGGAGAAATCTTGGCTTTACAGTTGGAGTATCTGCCATCACTGGTACAGTAGGCGGATTCCTGGGATATGAAATAGGTATCAACAATGATGAAAACCATGCCAATATCTGGACTGGAATAATCGCTGCTGCAACGGTAATTGCAACAGTAGTCATAATAAGACGTAAAGTTGGTGCTTTTTTTCATGATTGTGGAGACTGTTTTTTTAAACGTGATCAAACCAGACAAACAAACCCAGTTCATACAAATTCAGCGCCTGGTTCACCTAATTTGACTGGACAAAAAGACAATAGCGAGAATGACGATAACGATTCAGTAGATTCTCTGGAAGCCCAACTTCCTAATGATTCTCAAACCCCTTATAAACAACTGGCAAATACTTGAATCAATGCAACTTCGCTCTAAACTCTTCCAACCCATCCCCTAAGCTAGACAACACTAGTTTGGGGACTGCAGCATAAAACCGCGCATCTTCTAATGTTTGCATATCATACTGCCCTTCCATTAAACCCTGCGGTGTCGTCAACTGACAAAAACTATGATAACTAAATGATTTCCCTGGCTTAATAATCGGCTGTAATCCTACCACACCTGGCCCACGAATTTCTTCGATGTGGCCACTCATATCCGTAATTTTCCACTGCCGTCCCAGAAGCTGCAAAATTTCATCCATTTGATTTTCAATATGCACCATATAAGCCCAAACAAATCGTCGTTGTTTCACTGAAGATTCATGCGCTAAATAAGTCGCCTCTATTTCGACCTTCACTTTAAATTCTTTCGCTGCCATTATATTACACCTACTGCCATTGCATTTAATAATTTTTGATGGATACCACCAAACCCGCCATTACTCATAATGACGACATGATCGCCTGATGTTAAAGTAGGCACCAAATTTTTTACTAAGGTATCTACATCTTCATACAAAGCTGTAGGCTGAGAAAATGTCTTCAATACCTCAGCTAAGTCCCATGATGCTTGATCAGGTTTTTTACAAACTACACGGTCTGCATCGCATAAAGCCTGCTTAATCGCATCTTTATGCACACCGCTGCGCATAGTATAAGACCCAAACTCTAATACGACAACAATTCGTGCTTGTTTTACTTTTGCGCGCAAACCTGCCAATGTCGTTGCAATCGCCGTTGGATGATGAGCAAAATCATCGTAAATCGTAATGCCATTGATTTTTCCGCGGATTTCCAAGCGGCGTTTTACATTTTTAAACGAACGTAAAGCAGTGATTGCTTGCTCAGGTGATACACCCGCGTGATGAGCTGCTGCCATTGCCGCTAAAGCATTTGCTACATTATGTTGTCCTAGCAAGTCCCATTGTACTTGACCCTGGGATTGATTATTAAAAAATACTTCGAACACACTACCATCTGCTTGCACCAATTTTGCCTGCCAATCCCCTGTTTTTCCGGCAAATGTTTGTTGTTTTGACCAACAACCTTGTGCCAACACATCTTGCAAGTTTTGATCTTCTGCATGTCGTATAATCAAACCATTGCCTGGCACAGTACGTACTAAATAATGAAACTGCTGTTTAATGGCATCCAAATCTTTAAAGATATCAGCATGATCAAATTCCAAATTATTCAAAATCAAAGTATTCGGATGATAATGAATAAACTTAGAACGTTTATCAAAAAAAGCACTATCATACTCATCCGCTTCGATCACAAAAAAAGGTTTGTTTCCCAGACGCGCAGAAACCCCAAAATTTTCCGGCACTCCACCAATTAAAAATCCTGGCTGTAAACCACCACATTCTAACATCCAAGTCAAAATACTCGTTGTTGTGGTTTTCCCATGCGTTCCAGAGACAGCTAATACCCAGCGATCTTTTAAAATTTGTTCCGCTAACCATTGCGGGCCTGAAATATAAGGGATTTTTTTCTCCATCACGTATTCCATGGCAGGATTGCCGCGACGAATCACATTACCAACAATCACACAATCCACCGCAGCATCAATATGAGCAGGTTCATAACCTTGTAACAAACGAATACCTTGCATCTCTAGCTGTGTACTCATCGGTGGATAAACATTCATATCCGAGCCAGTCACTTCATGACCGCACTCGCGCGCAAGCAACGCAATACCTGCCATAAACGTGCCGCAAACTCCCAAAATATGAACCCGCATGAAGTTTCTCCTGACAATTTCTTAAAATGTGCTATTATACCTCTATTCTAATGAAAGGAAAATGCAAGGATGCAGAGTGATTATGGACAAGCATTGTTTGACGCACTCCCCGATGCTGCCATCTTACTAGATAAATCAGGACGAATTATCGATTGGAGCCCTGCTGCCACTACTTTTTTTGGCTACCACAAAAAAGAAGTCTTAGGCCGTTCCATTAATTTGATTTATGAACAAAATCATCCTTTTCCTAAAATTATCCAAGAAATACTACCCATCCAAAAAAAATGGTCTACCGAAACACGTTTTGTCCGCAAGAACGGCGCCAAAGGTTATTGCAGTCTCGCCATCACTAGCTTTATGCATCCCGAACAAAATAAATTATTTGCTATCATCACCCATCATTCTATTTCCGAATTTAAAGAACGCGAAGCTTCTCTCAAAAATACGATAAGCTATCTAAGCAAGGAAACACAACTCGCCTCCGAAATGAATTATTTCCTCACCGCTCACTACAATCGTAACGATTTATATCGCGAACAACTCGAAAAAAACTTACGCGAAAGTGAATTACACTTCCATTTACTCGCAGAAAATGCCACCGACGTAATTTCACGTTTTGCACCTGATGGTAGTTATCTTTATGCCTCTCCCTCCTGCAAAGGATTATTAGGCTACACACCGAATGAATTGGTTGGTCGTAATTTTTATAAAATGGTTCACCACGATGATTTGCTCAAATTAAAGAAAGCATTTACGCGCCGCAAACCTAGTAATATGCATCACACTATCACCTATCGCGTCCGACGCAAAGAAGGCGACCACCGTTGGTTCGAAAGTACGATACGCTTAATTCGAGACGAAGAAAACAAAGTCATCCGTGAAATCCAATCCGCTTCCCGCGATGTCACCGACCGCGTCCTCGACAAAAAAGCGCGCCTACGCGGCCAACAACTGGCTCACGTATTTCGTTTAAGCACCATGGAAGAAATGGCATCCGGCATGGCACACGAAATCTGTCAACCCTTGTCTGCTATTGTCAATTACACGCAAGGCTGTGTACGTCATATTCAAAACAATCATCACGAACCCTCACAATTATTAGAAATTATGAAAAAAGCCGTAGCACAAGCCGAACGTGCCGGCGAAGTCATACAACGTTTAAAAAACTTTTTCTGCAAAGGTCAATTAGTCAAAACTGCATGTAAAGTAAATAGCTTAATTCGCGAAACAGTGAGTTTAATTCGCAATGATTTAAATACCACTCAGACCAAAATTGATTTTACCTTAGATAAAGAAGTGCCCCTGGTTTCCGTCGATCGCATTCAAATCCAACAAGTGATTTTAAATTTAATCCAAAACGCAATGGAAGCAATGCATGCCATCAATCCCAAACAGCGCCGCATTATGCTCCTCACGAAAAGCGAACAAAATTTTATTGAGATCAAAGTATCCGATAATGGCCCTGGATTTTCTAGAGAAGTGATTAACCGTGTTTTCGAGCCTTTTTTCACAACTAAAGCCAATGGTCGCGGCATGGGACTTGCTATTTGTCGCTCCATTATTGAAGCGCACGGCGGACAATTTACTATTAATCCCAACACCAATAACCAAAGCTGGATACGTTTTACTTTGCCAATCGATTAGGAGAAAAATAATGTCAATGGAACCTATTGTATATGTTGTTGATGATGATGAAGCTATGGTGGAATCTTTATCTTGGATGATTGAATCTGTTGGTCTCAACGTAAAAACTTATACGCGCGCACAAGATTTCATGGATGAGTATGATCCTTTGCAACCCGGTTGTTTATTGTTAGATGTACGTATGCCTGGCATGAGTGGCCCTGAATTACAAACAAAATTAAATTTACAAAACCAACCGTTATTACCTATTATTTTTATCAGCGGTCACGGTGATGTCCCACTCGCCGTACGCGTGATGAAAGCCGGCGCTGTGGATTTTTTAACAAAACCATTTAACGATCATGTTTTACTGGAAAGTGTTAACAAAGCGCTACGTCTAGACAAAGCTAACCGCGAAAAACAACAAGAAAACGCCATCGCCACCGCAAAATTTGCTTTGCTCTCCCCACGCGAAGTACAAGTTTTACAAGGCATTGTTGCAGGCAAACAAAATAAAGTAGTTTCCTCTGAACTAAAAATTTCCCTAAAAACCGTAGAAGCGCATCGCGCCAGTGTCATGAAAAAAATGGGCGTCAAATCCGTTCCAGAACTTGTCAAACTGGTTCTCAACAATGACGCTCAAGTTCCTGCAACCACTGAGGAAACTTAGAAAAATTGCATAGTTTTAAATGTTGCTCAAGCCTTTGTGTGAAGCTGTGTCATCCCGAGCGTAGCGAGGGATCTCCTACTTAAGCAGGAGATCCCTCGGCGTGAAAAGCACACCTCGGGACACTTGCTCTTAATAAAACCTTAAGTTTTATATAGTAAACTATCGCACATCCAACATAACAACTATGGTAACCCCATGAATTCACAAAAAAACAGCAAAACACCCAGCACCACTCCAGCAACTGCGACCACTTCCACTGCAACAACCGCAGTGACAGCGACTACTATGACTGACAATGACACTACTAACAGTAATATGATGTCCCCTTCTATTGGTGAGAAAGAACGTGCCCACCTTTTTTCTTGGTTTGCTGGCTTTTATGATCTCATTCATAATGGCGCATTAGAACATCAAGAGAATGGGCCCAGCATCCTTCCCAAGATTCAAACATCGCTTAAGTTGATCATTCAATCCATGGCGAACGATGCAAAAGCCATAAAAGAAACCATGGGAATAAGCGCTTTTCAAACTTTAATAACTCATATTGCAACTTATCATGACTGGTTACAAACACATTCTGCACCACAATCAAGTTCTTTTTATTTTTTGCAGTTTATTCGCTCGATCCACTTAGGCACACTCGATTATAACAAAAAAACGGTGGCTACAAATGGTTATAAATTATTAAAAGACTCTTTACTAAAGACGAATACCTTTCCACAACTCATCAGTGCAGGCGATATAATAGAAACACTTAAGACACAAGCAGGAACGGGTAACCGCCAAGCCGCCACAGTAATAGGAGAAGAATACAAACGTACCAATGTTTGTATCTTCACAACCATCTTATCTAATCAAGGACACAAACACGGCTTAAAAACATCTTACCAAGATAATTCTATCCCTTGGATAAGCAATGAAGGGATGCCTTTGCTTTCTACAGAAGACATCTCTTTAGATAATATTCATGATGCGAGAATAAAACAAAAAATCATTGCCCATAGAAAACAAATAGAAAAAGATTTTTATGATACAACAAAACCCCGAAGCCAACGGTTCCCCAAATACAAGTTAATGGTACAACAAGATAGCATAGATTCAAAAATAACTATCCTCAAAGAAATACTTTTCACTACGGAAATTGACGCCATTGTTTATACATTCCAATGCTTAATACTTCCTATTTTGAACAAAAAAATCCAAGAATTAAATGCAAGCAAACCACTACTACCCTTTACTTTAGCATCAATAGAAATTCAACAACAAAAAAACACAGAAGTCATGCGGTTAATAAATCAACGCCTAGAATTAAGCATAACTGAAATGGCCGCGATACTAATCCATTTTAAAATTCCTCATACAGAAGCAAACAATCTCCAATACTCCCCTGACTTCATGGACGCACTCTTCAATGAGCAAACCGAGGTTGCTCTAGGTAAAGAAATTATCAAAATATTTAATGACTTATTGGACTTAGGCTTTAAAACACGCTTAATGCACGTTCATCATCAATTTCTTTTAGACAAAATAAATCGTGACACTTATCAACAAATAGGGCAATGGCTTCTGGATACCAACGTTATTCAGTTACGCACAAATACTTCTGCTGAGTTGGCTAACACACTTTCTGCATCCATACATTCCACTCTAAGCCCCGAATTATTAACAAGCTTAGTTAAAAAAGTAGAAAAAGCTACTAATAGATTCACCACACAAAAAGGCGGAACAAAACAAACACCCGCAAGCTTAAGCGCACTCGAAAAAAACATACGAAATCAAATAAAAAATAACTTCAACATGGAATTAACAAGCTTAGATGATGAGAGAGAAGGTCAATATCACCGAGAATTAATACACGATTTATTTGGTTTTTTTACCGCCCCAATACCAGAAAACGGTCTACCACTAGCAATCATACAACACACCCACAAAAATTATGCGGTATACGACAATGTTGGATTAGTTTCTAGAAATACTAAAAATAGCACTATCACGCTACCCGCTTATCTAATTGATTTTCTATGGAGCAATCCTGATCAAAAACAACCAATAATTATTCACGCACCGTCTCTTATGTATCTACAAGCAAAAACTCTTGATGCTATTGCACAACAACATCATCCTGAAGAAAAATCACCTTATAAAAATCTTTATGAATCCTATTCGACATTACGTCAGCAATTTCAAGCAACCGGTAAACAAACAGGCCAAGATTCACAACACCAATTAATCTTCGCAAAAACTGCATGGGGGCTATACAAAGTAGGTTTGTCCTCAAAAAAATATATCTTATCCACCATCAGACAAGCCATTCTACTAAACGCAAATACTTTCATCGGAAATAAATTAGTCGAGTCTTCATTACCTTTAGCCCAATTAATCGAAGATAAATTTCCAGCATGTTCTGCTGTTACTATAAAAGATGATCATAAACAAGCTACAGGAACAACAGTAGCCAATACCAACACTTCTAGTTCGCTTACTGTTGTATGTTATGCTAATAATAAACGAGAATTTTCTCGCTTATTAACATTTTTCAAGTCACTGTCTTATCCTATCGAAATTGATAATACTTTTTATGTCATTACTATACGTAATGCGAATAATTTACATAAAGATTATAAACGCAGCAATGAATCTACAACATCTACAATCACCTCTTTAATAAGTAGATTTGGCATGCGAAAATCTAGTGACATGAGCACCCAGGCTTCAACTATTTCGACTACCGCCAATAAAGACGAGAAATTTTCACCCGAAATCTTTCAAAAAACTATTGCACTTATCATTGGCGAAAATAAACAAACTTTTAAAATTATTCTAGAGTTAATTGACCCTAAGCGCGGAGAATATTCCAAAGCACTACTGACTGCTTGCGCATACCTAAATAAGGCTACCAAGGATGCGGATTATAATACTACCGTTTTTTTAATTGATTATATGACAAACCCAAAATCACGCCCACCCACTTTAGAAATAAATAAGAAATCAAAGACTCATGGCTGGGCAGCAATTCACTATGCTGCACAAGGACACCATCGCGCTTATGAAATTTTAGAAACCAATGGCGCTGATATTAACTTACGCGAAGACAAAGCACCCTATCGCATCGCTGCAGAAATGCTAGCACAACACCCAGCACCTACCACAACTACAACAGCTCCCGTTAAAAAATTTGGTTAGGAACTGTCTGCAGCAGGAGATCCAGTGCATACTTGTGTCATCCCGAGCGTAGCGAGGGATCTCCTGCTTAAGAATATTCGTGAAGCATTAATCAAACAAACTCAACAAAATTCTTATGATACTTCACCGGCGAAAATTCAATCACACTAAATTCAGCAATATCATTAATATAAAAAGGATCTGCTTTAATCAGCGCATCCACTTTTTCCCTATCCTTGAGTTGAGAAATAATAATCCCACCTGTTCTTGGATTTCTTGGCCCTGAAACGACTAAATGATTTTTTTGATAACACGTTTCAAGATAATCTCTATGTTCTTGCAAATATTGGTCCACCACTTCTAGCGGTTTTGTGTAGTCAAGCTGAATAATAAACATTAAAATACCTCCTAAATAAAAAATCTATCCTCATCACTGGGTGCATAATCTACATTAAAAATCCTTTATATTCAATACAATACAAAAAATAAAAACAATCGAGATTATAATTGACACTGTAGATGTAATGGTATACCATTACGTGAATACATTTAATAAATAGGCCAATATCATGCAAGAACAACTCACACTAGACGAATTTTTAACGCTAGCCAAATCGGCCAACCGCGTCGCTATTCACAGAGAAATCTCTGCCGACCGTCTCACACCTGTAGGTATTGTCAAAAGCCTAGCAATAGAAATGCACGACGGCGCTGTCCTAGAATCTGGCATGCAACCAGAAAGCAACGGCCGTTACTCATTTATTGCTTTTGGTACAATGGCACAAGTCATTGCGCAAAATAATATTGTTACCCAACGCTTAGGCACAGAAACAACAACCCAAACAACCCACCCTTTTACTGTCATACGTCAGTTATTATCAAAACTATCTTGCGCAAACAAAAAATTACCCCTAGATTTCATCAGCGGCACAATCGGTTTTATGACTTATGACGCTATTCGACTTTTCGAAAATATTCCCGATCAACACACAGCAGATAATCCGTTACCTGATATGTTTTTTAATTTTTATCAGACCACACTGATGTTTGATCATCTACAACAAAAACTATTGATCAGCATAATTACTGAAGTAGGCAAAAATCCCACACAAACCTATCAACAAACGCAAGAAAAAATAAACCAGCTAATTAACAAAATCATAACACATACCCACCAAGACATACTAACTCCATCCAAACAAACACCTGATTCAGAAATCAATGTCGATATTAACGATGAAAAATTCATCACTCTAGTCAACCGCGCAAAACAATATATTGTAGCAGGCGATGCATTTCAAATTGTACTATCACGTCGCTTCACGCTAAAACATACCGTAGATCCTTTTGACATTTATCGCGCTTTACGTAAAGTGAGTCCTTCGCCATACATGTTTTATCTACCTATTGATAATGGCGCAATTATAGGCGCTTCACCCGAAAAATTAGTCAGCGTACGCAATCAATATATCGAAGTGAACCCTATTGCAGGAACAAAACAACGTACTAAAAATAGTAACAATGAATCCATCACTAACGAATTATTAAATAATAAAAAAGAATTAGCAGAACATATGATGTTAGTTGACTTAGCACGCAACGATCTTGGCATGGTGTGTGAACCTGGCAGTGTTAAAGTCAAGGAATTATCGCAAGTCAAACATTTTTCTCATGTCAGCCACATTACTTCTACTGTCACTGGTAAATTACGTGATAACAAAGATGCATTAGATGCGCTGGCTGCTGTATTTCCCGCAGGCACATTAAGTGGCGCACCAAAAATTCGCGCCATGCAGATTATAGATGATTTAGAAACTTCTAAACGTGGCATTTATGGTGGTGCTATTTGTCGATTGGATTATCAGGGAAATCTAGATAGCTGTATCGCCATACGTATGGCAACTTTACATCAAGGTATTGCAACCGTACGCACAGGCGCTGGCATTGTATTTGACTCTGATCCAACAGCGGAAGCTGATGAAACAAGACATAAGGCGAAATCAGTACTGGATGCCGTCCTCTTGGCAGAAGAGAGATTAATATGATATTAATGATTGATAATTACGATAGTTTTACTTTTAATTTATATCAAGGCATTGCTGAACTCTATCCCGCTGAAGTCAAAGTTATACGCAATGACAAAATTACTTTAGCTGAGATTGATGCTTTGAATCCCGCAGGTATTATTTTATCGCCTGGCCCAGGAAGACCTGAACATGCGGGTATTTGCATTGCTTTAATTAAAAAGTTTTTCGATAAAATACCTATTTTAGGTATTTGTCTAGGTCATCAAGCTATTGCATATGCTTTCGGCGGCCAGATTATCCCCGCACCGAATATTATGCATGGTAAACAAGATTTTGTTTTTCATCAACGACAAGGTCTTTATCAAGGCATATCATTACCTTTTATTGCAGGTCGTTATCACTCTTTGATAACTGACAAATACAGCTTGCCCAATGAGTTAATCATTGAAGCCGAAAATGCGAACGATTTAGTGATGGGGATACGCCATAAACATTATCCTGTTTATGGATTACAGTTCCATCCTGAATCCATTTTGACACCTGAGGGTACAGTGTTATTAAAAAACTTTGTCAATTGTTGCACGGAGCGTGCCATATGATGTTACGACAAAGCATAGATAAATTAATGCAACAAGAAAATTTAAACGCGGACTTATGTCAACAAGCCATGGCAGATATTTTGGATGACCAATGCAATAACTTACAAGCTGCTGCATTCCTAACATTATTACGTTCAAAAAAAGAAACAGCCGAAGAATTTACTGCATTACTCCATTATTTCAAACAACAAATGCTACCAATCGCAACATCACATAAAACATTAGATATTGTAGGTACAGGCGGTGACTGCAAAAACACCGTCAATATTTCCACAGGCAGTGCTATTCTTGCTGCAAGTTGCGGTATCAAAATTGCCAAACACGGTGGCCGCGCTGTATCTTCTGCAGCAGGCAGCGCTGACGTGCTAGAAGCACTAGGCATTAACATCAACCTAACTCCAGAAAAAATTTCACAATGTATTGATGAAGTCGGTATAGGTTTTTGTTACGCCCCTTTACACCACCCCGCCCTACTAAAATTAAAAACACTACGCAAACAATTAAATATCCCGACCATTCTTAATTTAATTGCACCACTGATTAATCCAGCACAACCCGATCATATCATTTTAGGTGTGTATGACACGAAAATCATTGACCTCATTGCAAAGACATTGCAACTCTCAGGCACCACTCGTTCTATCATCGCACACGCACACGGCATAGATGAAATAAGCTGCATAGGTCCTGCGACATTACTAGAAGTCACAAAAACTGCTATCAACAAAATAATCATTGATCCGAAACAGTTTGGATTACCTTATTGTTCTATTGAAGATTTACAAGGCGGATCAGCCCGCGAAAACGCAC
>Ga0207071_1114_pt1 | contig 14151 bp, 7 predicted proteins | sample Alteio_BWMinHeat_67_FD_153531 | JGI IMG/M metagenome (GOLD analysis project Ga0207071, IMG submission 153531) | Enriched cells from forest soil in Barre Woods Harvard Forest LTER site, Petersham, Massachusetts, United States -... | ecosystem: Environmental > Terrestrial > Soil > Temperate forest >...
CTTCTCCCTTAGCCATCGATTCGGTTTACATTCTCGAAATGGCGGAAGACCGCCACATTGTTCTGACGCCGGATCCGGAGCTCAGCAGTGTTCTCGAAAAAAATCCGACCCTTGGAGCGATTTTGCGCCAGGAAGGCCAATTCGATCAAGGCGCCTACCATCTTATTTTCCAGAAGAAAACCAGCTACGACCATGGCCGCGTCCTATACGAATACTACGCCATCCGAAAAAGCCAGTAATTTCAGTCCTACCGGTTCCCTAGGTCCTTTGGCCCCTTATTTCTAGCCTTCCGTTCGATATCTCAACCCGCCGTTTCTTGCTAATGTTGTTCGTACGCGGGCCCTAGAACGTGTGAAAAAATCCTGGGCAGATGCTCCCAGGTATCCTAAAATCTCCGTCGAGACGTCGACGAAGAAATAGGAGGATTAGCCATGACCGACCAAGACCCATCGTTGCCCCATCGCCCCAAAGTCGAGCGGGTAGACCGCCGGCAGCTGTTGCTCAGGACCGTAGATGTTGAGCAGTTGGTGCCGGAGGATGACCCGGTACGGGCGATCTGGGAATTGTCGGATCGGCTGAATCTCGACCTTTTTTATAAATCGATTGAGTCCCAAGAAGGCGAAGCGGGCCGCGAGGCGATCGACCCACGACTTTTGATCTGTCTGTGGGTGTACGCCTACAGCCAAGGAATTGGTTCGGCCCGGGAAGTGAGCCGGCTTTTGGAATATCATCCGGGCTTTCAGTGGCTGGCTGGGATGCGCGTCATCAATCACCACACGCTCTCGGATTTTCGCATTCGCTACAAAGAAGCGTTGGATGATTTGTTTACCCAGATGCTGGGAGTCTTGAGCAGCGAGGGGCTCCTGAGCTTGGAACGCGTGACCCACGACGGAACGAAAATTAAAGCGAGCGCCAGCACCGGCAGCTTTCGACAAGAAGGTCGTTTGAAAGAGCATTTGCGCCTGGCCCAAGAACAAGTGAATCAGATGGGCGATCCGCGCACGGCTCAGGAAGTCACGCCGAAGCTTCGAGCCGCCCGCCAGCGCGCGGCCAAAGACAAACGGGCCCGGTTGGAACAAGCGCTTCAAGAACTGGAGCGGGTTCGAAAGCAACCTGGCCGGCGGTGTCCGCCCGAGGAAGCGAAAGTGAGCACCACCGATCCGGAAGCCAGAGTCATGAAAAATTCGAATGATGGGTATCGTCCGAGCTATAACCTGCAATTGTCGACAGATGCAACCGCGGGTGCCGTGGTCAGCGTGGGCGTGAGCCAGCGCGCCTCGGACACGGATTTGGTGCAGGCCCTTGAGCAGATTGAAGCGCGTTTGGGCAAAAGACCACACCAAGTACTGGCCGATTCTGAATACACGACAAATGAAAATGTGATCGCGTTGGATCAAAAGAAAGTGAACTTTATCGGGAGCTTGCGACCACCACCCTTGAGCCTCCAAAGACACGCTCGACATCGCCCGGTGTTTGGGTCGTCCGCTTTCGCTTATGAGCCGCTCACTAACAGCGTGCGCTGCGCCAATGGCAAATCTTTGCATCATGTCACCACCTACGAGAAGTATTTTCATCGCACCAGCGAGTACCGGGCTTATATTGCTGACTGCCGGCCTTGTCCCTACAAATCGCTGTGCAGCCCGAGAGCGCCCAGCAAGATCTTCAAACGCAGCGAGCTGATTCCTATCATTGCGGCATTTAGGTCCCGAATGCAGACCGAAGCCGCTAAAGAAATCTTCAAACAGCGAGGCCCCATTGCCGAGTTCACCAATGCCTGGCTCAAAGAGAAGCTCGGCCTGCGGCAATTTCACTTGAGAGGCCGGCTTAAGGTCGGCATTGAGGCGCTCTGGGCCACCCTGACTTTGAACATGCAGATTTGGATTCGCCGCGTCTGGCAGCCACGTTGGGCTATAACGGCTACTTAGCGAACAAATTTCGAACGCCGTCCGTAGAACGGAAGAAAAATCGAAATAAGAAAGTGCTTTCCAGTTCATACGGTTCATTCCATCGCAATGAACACCTGAAACTCGATTTTTTCACACGTTCCTACGCGCGCGTTCTAAAAAATGCGCATATTTCTTACCTTTTCGCTTTGCCTTTCCTTGACCTGGGACGTAGCCGCCAACGCGTTTTCAAGTCTACCGTCAACACAAGGGGTCTCTACACGATCGACGGCCGAGTCGGTTTATCAAGCCCAAGCTATCCCAGGCGCAGGGCGATGTTTCCTGCGCACGCTGTACCTTTCTCCTCTTCTTGTTCCACAACTTCTTGCCTATAAAGACTCACTCCCTGAGCAGATCGATGCCTTTTTCCCCATAAAAACATTCATCGTTCTTGCTGTGGTGACCGTAGTTGCGGGCCAGGCCATCAAGCGATGGGAGATGATTCGGAGCTTGTGGACCCGCAAACTAGCGGACGCAGAATATGTTCGTCAACAAGCATTGCGCCTGGCTCTCGCTGACACCGGGGGCCTGGCAGGGGCGTTCAACCGGGGTGACGTCGGCGCGTCAGAGGATTTATTCCAGAATTTAAAACGCATTGGACAGCTGGCCAAGATCCAAGATGGCGAACTCCTGCGGCGTCATCTGTTGACGACCGTTTCGTTCGGTCCCTCCTACCGCTTGGCGATCCAATTGATGTTGCGCCGCTGGGCTACGTCTGATCGCGATATTGCGCATCTGTTCAAGCTTCTGCAGGGCCACGTGCACAAAGACCCTCATCAAATGGGCCGGCGTGCAACCGCAGATGAGATCATTGAATTGGAGGGGAAAACCTATTTACGGTTGACCGCGGCGGGGGAATCCACCGAAACCGCGCTTCGCGAACTGAGAGGCATTGCATCCGGTCACATCGTCCATACCCTCGAATCCCTTACCGCCAAAACCACCGATAGACGGTCACGCCAACTCGTTGAATCTTTTGTATTGCATATGCGTCACTTTGAACCGCCAATGTTCAGCTTCACGAAGCCTTTCAAAGATGTATTTGGCTCGGTCGTTTCGAAACCCGGAAATGCCATCGTGCTGCAACGGACCTTGGTCTATGATTCGATTGCCGTATTTCATGAGACAGGCGAATATCTGATCAAAAATGGTCAATTAAATCTCTGGCTCGAGGGCCGACGTCTTATTGTCGACATCGCTGGCGGGACAGTACCGGGAACCTTTGAGATCCCGCTTTCTGGTGAGGCTTTACAAATCGCCTGTATCAATTCGGAATCGCCACACTATTTGCTGCGCGCCTTGCAAAGACAAATGTTTCCGAAGGCCGACCGCAAGCTATCGATAAAAATCGCGCTACAAAATATGGAGGCTCGAAGATCCCCGGTCGAGTCACCGGAAACATTGGAGCATCTGGAGTTCGATATCCGAAAGGCGATATCCGGGAGTCGCGCCATTAGCCGGCTCCCGGATCTGCGAGCCTTTATTCAGGACGTTCGCGCACAACACCTGGTGGCCGAGGTGGCAGGCAATGCCGCGAATAAAAACGTCGCCCGCGCGGCCGCTCCTGAGTTGAGAAGACTGGTCCCGGCGTTACTGAATGAAGCCCGCGAACAGGGGCCTGCTTCGCAGGCCCTGTGGCAGGCGATTTCAACGATCGCGGCTGCTCAAGATGTGCGTTACCTAACGTTCTTCACGCGCTGGCTGCCTGATCTGGTTCACCATTTGGAAATTCCCGACTTTTTAAACGCGATATCAGGTATCAGCGAGGCTTTTATCCGGGATGATCAAACGAATCGCTGCCTACACGCTTATCTCCGACAGCTCGACGGGGTATTAACGAATGATCCGAACCACGGTCTTTTCTTAATGGCCATGCTGCTAACCCAGATGACGGAAGAGGGGCGGCCGGATCAACTGAAGCCAATCACCCGCCGAATCAAGATTTTGCAGCAAGCCTACCGCAGTGACTTTTTGCTTGGTTATTGGATGGTGACGGCTCTGGGGGAAGCCATCCTTAAACACGGAACATCGGAAGACGTGGCGCTCTTTCGAACAACATTTCCTGACTTCGCCCTTAATCAAAGGCAAAGAAAGGTCGGCCTTCGTGCTCCGCGTGCACAAGACTATTTCGCTCCCGCCTCTGGCGCTCCTGGGCAGGTAAGCCATAGCCAATTCAATGTCTGGCTCGCTGAGCGCAAGCGCGTGCGGCTATTCCGTAAGGGGTCAATCCGTCCGGAGGACACAAGTGTGGATCCAGAACCTGCTAATGCCGATTTGGTTGCCCCATTGGCAGATGCGTTGAAAACGTTGCGGTCCGACGAATTGCGGCATATCGACTTACGCCGTATTCCCGGATTAGAAACGCTTGGAGTAATCGATTTGGCCGCGGTCGTGGGTGTCACTGAAGATGGCGACCATCGGGGGATTCAAACGTTCCAAATCGATGCCATCTCCTCAGCGAAGGAAGACACCCCCTACCTGAAGCCTGGCATCATCGCGCATGGAGGCCGTGGCGGCAGCCTTCTGGGAAATCATCTCTCGGTCTATCTTCCGCGTCCATTCCTTATAAATAATCTCTCGACTCCAAAAGGTCGTGAGGCTGTCCTAGCGGCGATTGTGGAAGAGGTGGTGGAACAACTCGCCATTCGTGCTGGCCTGGATCACCGCGTCGCTCACGACTTTCTGTTCCGTGAAGGGCTCGCCCGCTTTGCCCCGCCGTCTCATCGCTCGTACTTCAACGGTTTATATGAACAGTATGCGAGAGACAAGACTTATGGCTTTCGCGATGCAAACGATCTAACGTCGATCGATATGTGTGAACGATTTCTTCATATCCCTCTCCGTCGCATCCATCCGGACCGCGATGAATCTCATCTTTTAGAACAAACCCGCAATTCTCAAGATAATTATTCTCCATTGGTGATGATGGTCAATCAACTTTTGGTTCCTACGAGTTTCGTTAGCCGAGAATTGCCTTCTCATGCGCCGATTGTCAATTACGGATTCTGTTTCTTCCAGGCCGAAACGATCCAAGGACATCCCATCATTAATGTTCCCATTGATGATACGACCGCCAAACAGGTAAAAAAACGCGTGAGGAGTGTTGTGTCGCGCGATCTCTCGACGTTGGAACCCGGGCGAGCTGGAATGGTGACCCTCTATAACATGTTAGCGCCGCTAATGAAAAAGAGCGGTGACCTGCGATGGGCAAATCGAGACACAAATGAACGCTTCTTGTACGACTTGGAAAGCGGGTGGACGGCGCTGACCCCGGGTGGATGGATGGCCCTTATGCGGACGCCTCGAGCTCAGTCTGTCGCGGACGACGCTTACAGGGAACTTACGACTCCTCTTCTGACCGCTTTGTTGAGCCGGGGAAGTCTCGAAGTGGCTGAAATAGTTGTGTTTGATGATCCGAATCGGCCAAACAATCCGGCGGTCATTCTCATAAAAAAGGGGCCGCCCAAATTCGATCGATTCGATCACGATTTGATCGCAGCGAGTGGTTCTAAACGAGGACGCGCGGCAGGCGCTAAACCGATCGACGAACTCTCGATATTGCAAGGAAACCTCTTCTACTTTTTTTTCCATGACCTCGAACAGCAGCTCGCGACACTGGAAGGATGGATCAAGGCGCTAACCATTAGTAAGGAGGCTGTTGTTTTGCGAACGCCCGCAGCAAAAATGGCTTCTCAGCTCCGAACAGTGGCGGATTTAATGCCGATACTTCGCAAGACGAAGTGGCTCAGGGTGAGGATTGAGCGTTTGAATGACATATGCCTGGCACTCTGCAAAATATCCACCATCTTCAAAGAATCGGTTCATTTTCCACGCCGGCTTCCAAAATCCAAGCTTTGGCGTTTTTTGAAAAATATTGAGCAGGCGATCCAACGGGCGCAGGAAATGGCCGGCCGGGGAGCTGTCGGGGATCAAATGGTCATCTTTGACCTGAACAGCACTATGCGTCAATACGCGACGTGGATTTCAGAATCGCCAGAATTTGCCGATGAGCACATCATTGTTCGTGCTCAATTGGCAGAACCGCTTGCTCCGATCCGAGGAATACCTATGGAGATTTGCGAGGCCGTGCATAACTTGAACAAGAATGCGCGACGCGTTCTTATTGATCGCCGCGGAAAGAGACAAATTACGATTTCGACGTTCTGGGACAAAAAGCGCGGACGTGTGGCTCTCCGTATTGCTGACAATGGACCAGGCATGAGGGAGGCGGATCGTCAGCGTCTTTTGGAAGAGGGTCCGCAACCGCCTGTCGACATCTCTGAGCGGCATGGATGGGGGCTGGCCAGTGTCAAACAAATGGTTGAGGCACATCATGGAGAAATCGCGTTCCGAAGCGTTCCTAACAAGGGGACCGACTTCACTCTTTACTTTCCCCCAGCGGCACCGCCAGAGACCCCGCCGAAGAAAACCAAGGCGAAAGTTTTGACGGCCAAACTCATGGCCATTATCGGTGTCGCCTTCTTAGCATTAAAAATGCTCGTGCCGACCGCCCCGATGGCCTTCTCATTATCCCAGCGCGCGGCGTAACCCGTTATAAGCGACTTTGGTTTAATAAAATGAATTATGTTCAAGCTTACCACAGGGTCATTCCGCACTCTGGAAGACCGGTTTGTCGGCGACCTCCTAAGCCATCGTAAGCAAGACCCGCTGTCGAGCCTTCTTGTCCTTTCGCCGTCCGGGCATATTCTGACCCGACTGCAGTCCGAACTTGCCAAACAGCAACCCGGGGTCATGAACATCCATTTCTTGACATTTTATGCACTTGCGGAACGGCTCTTGTCCGACAGCGAATATTTCGAACGACAGGTCAATGAACCCGCTTTCTTTCAAGAAATTATTCATCGTATCCTGGCTGGCGAAAGCGATGAGCCTGTGGATCGGGAAGTGCAGAAATTATTCGGCATGACGGGGCGTAGAGTTCCAAAAGGCCTGCCGGCGGCATTGGCAGGGACATTGAAGGATTTACGGGATTCGGGCATCCGTGCAAAGGCGGCCCTTTTAGCGGATAAAGAAGGTCTTCTTAAAGGGGAAGCTCTTGTCGAGACAGCTACGCTGGCGCTGCACGCGCGCCTTGTCGGTTTTTTTGAGACCTATCAGATTCGTGCCTCCGCGGATCTCCTACGCCGAGCGGCCGAAACGGCACCGTCACATCCCTGGCTGGCCCGCCAAAAAATGATCTGTCTTTATGGATTCTATGACTTAACAGGCGTGCAGCTGGATTTTGTCGGTTCCTTGAGTCATCATCCGGACGCGCGTGTGTACTTTCCGTACCAGAAGAACAATCCTGCGTATGTCTATGCAGAACGACTGCTAAATGACCCCGCGTTCACTTCTAAAATCGTTTCTGGTTCCTCGTTTCTGGTTTCTGGTTCAACGAGAAACGAGAAACTAGAAACAAGGAACGTTGTTCCGGAAGTATGGAGTTGCTCGGGCGCCCGGGATGAAGTTTGGCTTGCCGCTAAAGAAATCCTAAGGCTTCGAGATGAGGGTCTTTCTTTTGACGACATTGGAATCGTCTCACGCAACCTCTCTCCATATCTAAGCGCCTTGCGCGAAATCTTTACCACGCATCGGATTGCTTTCAGCGCATCACGGGGTGAAAACGCCGGCTCGCATCCTCTGGTGAAAGCGGTAAGAGCCCTCCTGACTCTGGACAAGCAGCATGCGCGCGTCAGCACGGTTCAGAAGGATCTGGAAAAATCACCTTACATCCAATCCGTCCCGGAAGCGGAACCCATTCCGGAGGAACACGGTACCTGGTCTTTGCATGCGGCCTGGGCGATGGATCGGATCAGCCGCCACATTAAACTTCCCGCCGACACGTCACCGGAAGAAACAATTCTTCTGGCGGCCGTATCAAAAACAGTCCAAGACCTCTTGATCCTGGATACGCTGGGAGCGCCCGTTTCCCGACGGCGATTTCTGGAAGTCTGGGATGAAAAATTGAATGTTCTGGAGCGACCTGCGACGGCGGAACCTCACGGAGGCGTTCAAGTGCTGGAAGTCCAGGAAGCGCGGGGGCTGTCATTCAAAGTTTTGTTCATACTGGGGATGAATGAAAAGGTTTTCCCGCGGCTGATCCGCGAAGATCCGTTCCTGTCGGACGCCGCCCGCGATGCACTCTCGCAGGCGACCGGCGCGCGTCTGGCGCGCAAAATGAACGGATATGACGAAGAGCGTCTGTTGTTTGAGCTCATGTGGAGCCTGCCGACCCAGCGGCTTTTTCTGCTCACGCAGCGCTCCGACGAAGAAGGAAAGGCCTTGATTCCTTCCGTCTATCTTCAGGAACTCAAGCAGTCAGAACCAGGAATTACCTTCGGCCGGCTTCCTCGAGGGACGGCTGAAAAGCTGGGACAGGCGCCCTTCAACCAGCCTATGACCTGGACTCCTAAAGAATTTTCGTACCTGGCCAATCGGGAAAAGGTCTATCCCGAAGCGTTGTACAAAGCCTTAGGCATGAAAACAGCGGAATTTCACCGCCTTCTTATCGTCCACAATGCGCTGGAAAACGTACGACCCGGCATTGGGCCCTATGATGGCCAGATTAAGGATGAAACCATCAGGCGCGCCGCGTTGCAGCATGGATTTTCGCCAACCAGTCTCGAAGACCTAGCCGAATGCCCCTTCCAATATTACGCTAGCCGCGTTCTCAGGATCACGCCCAAGGAAGAATTTGCGCCCCGCGGGGAAATGACAACGCAGGCGCTCGGGATCCTGTTTCACAGCAGCCTGGAAGCCTTCTATGCCGGTTGCCGGGAAAAAGGATTGCCTGACGTCTCTCAAGGCCTGCCCAATAGGCTTTCCGAAGCCATCACGGCCGCCTTCGAACGGCATGCAGCCGAACTTTCAAATGTCTATCCTGTCACGCTTAAGTCTTCCAAAGATATTATTTTTCAGTTTCTTTCAGAATTTCTTAGAGATGAATTCGAGAGTTTTTCTCCGACCGGCTTTAAACCTACCTGGTTCGAGCAGAGACTTCAGGGTCCTATTCCGCAATGGAGCTTCTCGGGTGTAGGCGAATATCGGGGCCAACCGGATCGAATCGACATTAAAGAGGAGAACGGGGGAATCCATGTCCGGGTAGTCGATTACAAAAGCGGCAAGCCTCGGTCTTATTCCGGAACGATCGATACCGGTCTCATTAAGGGTAAATACCTCCAATTGCCCGTATACCTCGCTCTGGCTTCGGCTTTTGCAGAAAAAACCCTTGGGAAAAAGGTCTTTTCTGCTGAAGCGGTCCTCCGTCAAGTTCGGACCCCCGGAGAAAATGAAAAACCCCTGACGTCTGCATTTTGGGAAAGGCCATCGGCCCAAGTCCTCGCCGAAAACATCCGGGAACTCATTGGCCTCGTGGAAAAAGGGCAGTTCTATATCGAGCCCAGCGCCAATGAGGAGGGCTACTGCAAGCATTGTCACTTCAGCCGGGTCTGCCGTAAGGAGCATATGCCGACGCGTCTGCGCGCTGAACGCGACGCGACACGACAGCGCGTTAGCGAAAAATTGGATCGCTCTGCGCCTAAATCAGAAGCTCCGGAAAAACCCGGGAAGCGCAAAGGAAAAACGGCCGATGTCGCTTAATCGAAATCTTTTGATCGAAGCCGGGGCAGGAACGGGAAAGACGACCCGCCTCGTGAAAGCCGTTATCCAGGCCCTTTTCATCCGCGAGATCCCGCTCGATGAAATGGTCGCACTCACGTTTACCAACAAGGCCGCGAGCGAACTCAAATCACGCATTGCCGACGCGCTTAAAGATATTCTGGACGCGACTTCCATAAGCACCCTCCGCGAGAAACCCTGGTGGCCGGAACCCGAACCCACACACCCCTTAAGCAACCTTCAGGAACTGGCGCGCAAGGCGTCGGGTGTGATGGATCGCGCCGACATCTCCACTATCCATTCTTTTGCCTATGCCCTGCTCAAACGCTTCCCGATGGCCGCGGGGATTGACCCGAATTCCGTGATCGATGACAAAGGGCTGCGTTTCGACGAGCTTTTTCGTCGCGACTGGCCGATATGGCTGTCGGTGGAGCTGGGCGCCCAAGCCCCGCACGAAGCTCAGTGGCTCGAACTCTTATCGCGCGTGTCGCTGGCGGACATCGAAAAAGCCGCCCGCGAATTAAGCGACTTCAAGGTTCCGCTCGATCAGTTGACTTTATCGGACACGGCGCGCGACAAGCGCCTGAAAGACCTGCATGCGCGCATCCAGGCGCTCGTGGCGGATCATCCCGGAAGCCAGAAAGCCGATACCATCGCGCGCGCCTGCGAGGAAGTTATCGGGGCCGCTGCGCATGGCGCCTCGGAGAAGCTGGAAAAGCTTTCCGAAGAAACAACCTCCGAATTAAAGCGAGAGCCGGGCGAACCGACCAAAGCGTGGAATGAAGCAGATTTGGACGAACTGGAAATGCTTCAGAAAGTAGCGAAAAATGTGATCGCGCGCGGAGACCGGGTGATCGGGCTTCTGACTCAACTTTTAAAGCCGTTTGCCGTTCAGTTCCGCGAAACGCTTCTTTCCGAAGGATGCCTGACTCATTCGGCTTTGCTCTTTATCTCTCGCGAGATGGTCAAGCATCATCCGGAGATCCGCACGGCGCTCAAAAACGACATCCGGCTCATTTTGATCGACGAATTCCAGGATACCGATCCTCTGCAGGCGGAGCTCCTGCTGTTTATTGCCGAAGCCGCCGGGCGGCACGCCGCCGAATGGGATATCGTCCAGTACGGTGAAGGAAAGCTCTTCATTGTCGGCGACCCCAAGCAGTCGATTTACATGTTCCGCGGCGCCGACATCGCGGCCTACCAGCGCATCGGCGAACTCGTGTTGAAACAAGGGGGCTTTCCGGAGACCCTGGAAATCAATTATCGCAGCCAGTCCCAGATCATTCATCTGGTGAACATGGCTTTTGAGCAGATCATTCAGGAGATTCCGGATATTTCGCCGCCTTATGTTTCCGTACAGCCGCATCCGGAGGCTGCTCCCACCAGACCCATTCAGAACGTCGAAATCTGGCTGTCGGATTCTCCGGAGAAGCAGACCACGGACGATGCGCAGGATACTGAAGCCGAATACATCGCGCGCTGGATCAAGAAATCCGTCGGCGACCTGATGATTCATGACCCGAAAGAGAAAGCTTTGCGGCCGCTCCGCTATCTCGACACAGCTCTGATTTTCCGGAGTTACCATCCGATGGACCGCTATATTGATGCGCTTCGCCGCCACGGCATCCCTTTTGCCGTGGAAAGCGAGCGTTACTTCTTTACCACCCCTGAAGTCACCGACTTCATTAATCTCCTGCGTGCCGCCGATAATCCTGAGGATATACTTTCGCTTGTTGGATTTCTCCGCAGCCCACTGGCCGGGCTCACGGATGAGGAAATTCTACGGCGCAAAAATGCCCAGACGCTGGAAGAAAGCGCGCCTGTTCAATGGGTTAGGAGCCTTACGAAAAAGCTAGGGCGCCAGACTCTGGCGGAAGTGCTGTGCTCCATCTTTGAGGAGACATTCCTGATGGAGCTGGCCGTTCGTTCCTATCATGGAGACCAAACCGTGGCGAACCTTTTGAAGCTGCGGCGTCTATTAGAAGGTTTTGCCGCGGAGGGCGTGACGACCATGGGGCTTCTGCTCGAGAAACTGGAAGAGTTCTTCGCCGATGACAAAATTGAGGGGGAAAACCCGCTGGCGGACGAATCCTATAACGCCGTGCGTCTGCTGACGGTCCATAAAGCGAAAGGCCTCGAGTATCCCGTGGTCTTCCTGCCTTCGCTGCACAGCCAGATCCGGGAACATCCGCCCAAGCCATTTTCCTTCTCTTTTGACTGGCGAACTCAGCGGCTGGGGCTGAAACTCCCGGATAACTCCAATACGCCTATTATGAATCTTGAAAAGATTGAGCTGGATGCCATGACTCGCGCGAGAGAGGCGGAAGAGGAAAAGCGAGTGCTTTACGTGGCCATGACGCGCGCCCGCGAACGCCTGGTTCTCTCCGGTGGAGTAAATTTAAAAACCAATTCCAGAAACACATACCTCAAATGGCTGACCGGCGCATGGGGTTGTCCCTTGGAAGAATTGACGGAAGGTAAAAACGAAATCGGCAAAACGCATCTGACCGTGCGTCATCTCGCACGCACCACAATCCGTCATAAAGAATCCCAGCCTGTACTCGATGACCCGCAAAAGCGGGTTGATCTCGCATTGTTCGCCAAAGCCTGGAAGGAGCGGCAGACCGACTATGAAAAGGTCATAAACACCTCGATTCTTCTGACACCATCCAGGCTCGACAGTAAAGCCTGGGAGCCCGATGATGTTTCGCTCCCTCGCTCCCTCGCTCCCTCGCGCAGTCATGCCGCTCTTCTTGGAACGCTCGTCCATCGGTTTCTGGAAAAATGGGATTTCAGCTGTGAGAAGTGTTCCATGCCGGCCAAGCTGCGCCTAATCGCCAACAGTTATTTTGCCGACCAGGGGTTATTGAAGGAACCCTTCCCTGATCCCAAACTAGGCTCTCCCTCACCCAGTCCCTCTCCCTCCAAGGGAGAGGGCGTAGACTTACTTCAAGTTGTTGAGGAAGCCCAGCGCCTGCTCGCGGACTTCATCGGCTCGGAAGCGTGGGAGGAAATCAAAGGGAGTACGATATTGGGGAGGGAACTGCCGTTCTTTTATCAATCAGGGCCGTCGTTGACGAGAGGCACCATCGATATTCTTTACCGGCGGCCGGATGGAAAGCTCGTGGTCGGGGATTACAAAAGTGGGCTCACGAAACAGGACAACATGGCACAAGGTCAGGCCTACATAGAAGGCGTGAAGCGCTCCTTGGGCAGAGAGGCTATTTTTAAGATCATCTACCTTCGCGAAACAGCTGTTGGTGCAGGATAATGTAAGACGTCTTACATTGAGCCGGGGCCATGCCTTGGCCAAGCTCCTAGATCAACTCGGCCTAAAGGTCAACCAGTACAACTTCGATCAAGAAAAACGCCAAATCGAAAACCATTGGTAGTCGCCCCTGATGTCCTGCCCTACCTCCGAATCGTACTGGCGTAGTGCCTGTCTGTACTTCGAAGCCTTGAACTGCAAGTTCCTTAATGTGGATTCTTGGTACCTTCCTTACCTGTATAGGGATTGATGTTGCCGGATGTGCTCCAATTGTCAGTTTTGCTTGAATTCGCTCGGCTTCGGTGGTGCGGTTGTACATAGGTCCCGTTTCGTCTGGTATATCCTCGGACATGTGTGCTACTCCTATTTGACCCAGTTCCCGAATGATATGAATGCGACCGACCGTAGCCATGCCCACCTCCGCGTCCACCCCCACGTGCCTCAGCTACACTGTTGTATGTTATCAGGATAAAAATCAGAGGGATGAGGAGAAGGCGCCTCATGAATGGCTCCTTTCAATCGGAAGAAGCCATTCAATATCCTGGTCGGATGTCGATAGGCATTCGCTTTTATTTTTGTCGGGATCCTGTGGCAGAAGCGCTAGCGGTGTCTTGGATGACATCTCCATGGTTGGTTGTTCCATATCGCAAGTACAACTAGGCGAGTATGTGCCATCCCGACACACAATTCGGCCGGTTCGTTCATCACAGCTATCAACGCCTCCATGCCATGAACAACAACCTCTGCGGGCCTCGCTGATTGGAGCCAGAACGGCAAGGAGCGAAACCAATATCAATAGTTTTCTCATAGAAGCCTCCTTTTCTCGCGCAGACCGAGGCTATCCCGAATAACACAGGCTCGCAACGAACCGAATTGTAAATTAACGAATGCTAAGTGTACCGTCGATGTCTAGAGAGTACAAACGGCGTCTGGCCCAACGGAAGAACGTAGTGGGTGAAAGGGGTCTGACCCAAAGGCAAAACGTAGCCCATCAAAAGGGACAGAGCAACCCCCTCAGCATGGCAGACTCGCGCGCCCGGCCGGCGCGCGGGCGGATACGTCCATCCTTCGGCAGGATCGGCGGGCTGATATAATCAGTCGTAAGGAGGATATTCTCATGACGACCAACACGATTAAACTGCACCGGGTTCTTCGCGCGGCGCCCGAAAGAGTCTATCGGGCGTTTCTGGATGCGGACGCGATGGCCAAATGGCTGCCGCCTAACGGATTTACAGGAAAAGTACATCATCTTGATCCGAAGGTCGGCGGCGCCCATAAAATGTCGTTCACCAATTTCACGACCGGCCGCAGTCATTCCTTCGG